>Ga0115011_10000793_pt1 | contig 23964 bp, 19 predicted proteins | sample TroAtlMetagenome_2_FD_88705 | JGI IMG/M metagenome (GOLD analysis project Ga0115011, IMG submission 88705) | Marine eukaryotic phytoplankton communities from Atlantic Ocean - Tropical Atlantic ANT8 Metagenome | ecosystem: Environmental > Aquatic > Marine > Oceanic | place: Tropical Atlantic...
CGAAATCAAAAGGCGGGATAGTTGGAAAAAGTAATCTATTGGCCAATAACAATAGTGGGAAAATTGAAACTCAGGGACAGGTCGTTTCCAGTGAAGGAAATATTGGAGAGCTAAGTGGCCTTGAAGGTTTTGAAAACTTATTGATGGACCGAGATATATTCGCAGCTCAAACTGTTTACTTTGGATTTGATCGTACTGAGCCTACACTAGGAGATTCAGATAAAGTAACAGCCGTTGCTGATGCGCTTTCTAATAGCCCAAAAAACAAAATCTTAGTGGAAGGCCACTGTGACGAACGCGGGACTGAGGAATATAACCGCGCTCTTGGGGAACGACGGGCCCTAACTATCCGCGATATTTTGGTGGGAAAAGGAATATCCCCTAACCGGATACGAACCATGACTTTTGGCGAAGATCGGCCTGCCGATCCAAACCTGACAGAAACAGCCTATCGCCTTAACCGACGCGGCGAATTTGTGCTACTAACGCCCAAACCGGGCACCTGATAACCCCTACCAACCCACTAATCGGGAGTTGGCTCTTTACAACAACAAAAATAAGGCTAGGTTTTCTGGCCTTTCTGAATAGATATGACAACTCATCTTCAACTGGCATTCGGTGGGCTTGGCCCATGGGAAATCATCCTGATTCTCGCCGTCGTTTTGGTTCTTTTTGGAGCCAAAAAACTACCTGAGCTAGCTAAAGGCATGGGACAAGGGATAAAGGAATTCAAAAAAGCATCCCGAGGCGTTAACGACGAACTCGAGAGAGCCATGGACGACACTCCTACCTATACCCCTCCTCCTGCCGCTCAGCTTACAGAGGAGACACCCGAAAAGGCTGAAGGCGACAATCCCAAAAAGGACGCCTAAAAGTTTTAAAGCCTTTGGTAAAAACTTTGCCTTGAATCATGCCCAAAGAACCTGAGGGCACCTCTTCGGCGCCGGAAGATAACCCCGGCAGCCAAGCGGATAGCCACGCTTCTTCCCAAGAGCAAACCAAGTCAAAGCATTCGGCCGCATCCCATGCGGACAATGCTGAAGGCAAGAAGCTTGATCAGACTGAGGACTCCTCCTCTCTTGCTGGCAAAGAAACAGACGATTCATCACAGTCCTCGGGCGCATCTGAAAGCCTCGAAAATTCAGGAGAACAGGAGTGGCATCATGATGATCCTTACCATCATGATTACGAACACGAAGATCACCATGCACATGAAGAGTACCATGATGATCCATATCACGATGCACACGAAGAGTATCAAGGTGAGGACTTTCAATCGACTCATCCGCCTGTCCCGATCCCTCGTTCCGACGAAAATGGAGGCGGTGATGACTCTCCTCCCGATCTCGATGAAGACGGCAGCGAATATGGAGGTCCAATTAAATCATTCCTCGAACACATGGAGGATTTACGATGGGTGCTTATCCGGTGTGTCGCTGCATTAGGCGTTGCTATGGTGGCCTGTTTAGCCGGCGCCCCAATCATTGTTGAATTCCTTTCCCAGCCTCTCAATGAGGCGAAACAATTCCTAACCGAAAACAGAAAAGATTCTCTACTCGCTGAAAATAAAAGTGAGATCCTTGTCAGACTAACGGACCGGGAAGTGTTCCGAATACCTGTAGAGACTAATTTATTAGATGAAGCCTATCGAATGCTCGATCTGACTAATAACATCGAGCCTCAATCATTCAACCTCAAGCCCATGGTACAGGGCGGCAAATTACAATTGCTCTTGCAGCCAGAAACCAACTCCGTATCGGCCTCCGACAAATCATCAAGGGCTGGGCCCGAGCTTAAATCCATGAGTCCGCTAAGCGGGTTCCTTGTTGCTCTACAGATGGCATTTTACGGAGGCATCATGGTCGCCCTCCCGTTTATTCTATTTTTTCTTGGGCAATTCATTTTCCCGGCCTTGCGTCAGAAAGAAAAAAAATACCTGACTATCTCGGTAATTATCGGCGGGGGATTGTTCTTTTGTGGGGCAGCTTTCTGCTACTTCTTACTGATGAAAATAGCCCTTAGCACTGCTGCACTTTTTGCGCAATGGCTACAGTTTGGCGCGGATGTATGGAGAGCCGAAGATTACATCAAGTTTGTCTGTAAATTCATGATCGGGATGGGCCTCGCCTTCGAATTACCAGTTATCATCCTTCTCCTGGTTAAAATCGGAGTCCTCGACTATAAAAAACTTTCAAAATTCCGTATGTACTGGGTGGTCATCAATCTTGTGCTGGCCTCTGTACTCACGCCTCCTGATATCGTAACACAAGTTTTAATGGCTCTACCTATGCAGCTTTTTTATGAATTGAGCGTCTTAATTGCCTGGATATGGTACCGAAGAGACAAAAAACGAGAGAAACAACTCGAAAAAGAAGCGGAAACAATGGGTTCTGATGAGGCTAATGAGGATAAAAAATAACTCCAAAAGTCTTTACAGCGACCATTTTTTTACTAACCTGCCCTTCACTTTTTTTATCTTAACAATGCTAAAAATTGCAAAAACAACTGCTCTAGCAACCCTGATTACTGTACTCTCCGTGGGTTGTGCGGGCCCAGAAAACAAGTTGGGCCGAGGAGTCCGCAATTTCACTGAGTTCACTCGTTTAGGTGAATTCAGTCGTTCTGTTGAACAAACAGCACTTTGGGACGGGCCACAGCACGCTTATACAACAGGTGTAGTTCGCGGATTTAGCCGCACAATGGCACGCACGGCAATTGGCTTTGCAGAGATTGTAACTTTTGCCATTCCAACCCCTGATTATGAACCTTGGCTACAGGGCGCCACAGTTTATCCAGACCCCTCGATAGCCACACTAGATTATCCATGGGGAGGCATGGTGTTACCAGATGATGCACTGTTCCCAGCCAGCTACACTCCTGGCCTTTGGGACGATGGAATTTTTCATCCTAATTCAGCTATTGGATTTGGAGGGGGAGATGTTGCCCCATTTTTACCTGGAAGCAGATTCAAGGTTTTTGATCACTAAAACTATATTTTACTAATTTACACGGCGCCCGCCCTATGGCTGGCGCCTTTTTTGTGACTTGAAACTCACTCTAAAAACACACTGCAAGATAAACCTACTACTCAATGTAGTCGGCCATCGAGAAGACGGATTCCATGAATTGGAAATGCTAATGCTGCCTGTGCCTATTTTTGATAGGCTGAAAGTGGAGCTCACTGGGGCTGACATTGAGTTTACCTGCAATGACCCTAACATCCCTAATGACTCTAATAACCTTGCATATAAGGCCGCAGAACAATTTAAGGCTAAAACCCAAATCTCAGGTGGTATTCGCATTAATCTTGAAAAAAATATTCCTGCTGAAGCAGGACTAGGTGGCGGCAGCGGAAATGCCGCTGGAACACTACTTGCCTTGAACAAACTGCACGACCAAGTACTTAGCAAGTCAACGCTACAGGAAATCGCCTGCAGTTTAGGAAGCGATGTTCCCTTTTTTATGCAGCGCCACCCGGCACTTGCAAAGGGAAGAGGCGAAACCATTAAGCCGGTTGGGAAACTAAGCCTCCTTGAAGGCAAATCCCTTCTATTAGTCCGCCCAAAGTTTGGCATATCCACGCCGTGGGCTTATAAAAATTTATCTCGGTTTCCCGCCGCAAAGAATCGACCGCTTGGCCAAGCCAAAGACTTGGTCTTAGCTTTGAACAAGGGGCCCCTGAAGGAAGCTTACGAGAAATTATACAACTCTCTGGAATTCCCCGTATTTAACAAGTTTCCATTGATAAAATTAATCAAGGAGTACGCTTTGGATCATGGCGCAGAAAGCGCACTAATGTGCGGCAGCGGCTCCACAGTATTCGCAATTTGCTCTAGTAGAAGCGATGCCGAATTCCTAAGCGAATCTTTCGAATCTAATTTTGCCCCACTTTCAATGAACCAAATTATCACTCTGCCCGGGGAATTTAATCCCTTTTGAAAGCATTCCGATATGCAACAGGGTCAAACTTTGGATTCTTTTCCTTTGGCACGGGAGCGTTAGTGGACAATCGCCAAGCCTTTAACATCGTATGCAATTGCGTTAATCGCTTGGTCTCGATTTCTGCTAAATTTCTCTCTTCACCTAAATCACTTTTAAGATTGTACAACTCTAATGAGCCGTCCTCAAAGTACTCAATTAGTTTCCAGTCACCCATTCTAACAGCGCCACAAGGAGTAGTACGAAACGGGCCATGCTGGCTAGTATATCCCTGTAAATAGGCGGGGAAGTGCCAATAAATTGCCTGCCGAAATATTTTGGATTTGGCGTTATTTAACAAAGGCATCAAGCTTGTCCCATCTAACCGAGTTTTAGCTGGGCGATTAGTTTGAGTGGCTTCTAGTATAGTCGGATACAAGTCGATACCTATTACTGGCTCTTCACAAACAGCACCTGGCCTGATAACACCCGGCCAACGAATAGCCATCGGCACCCTTATGCCTCCCTCATAAAGCATTCCCTTCGACCCGCGCAATGGCGCGTTCGAAGTAACTCCTCCATGGCCTCCATTGTCAGAATAAAATATGACTATCGTATTAGAAGTAAGATCCAACTGATCAAGCGTCTCCAGCACTGCTCCTACACTGCCATCCATGCTTTCGATCATTGCGGCATATTTGGCATTGGTTTGTTGATCCAACCTTTGTTTCTTTTCATATTTTGCTGTCAGATTCGACTTAGCTTGAATCGGGGTATGTACCGCATAGTGGGTAAGGTATAAAAAAAACGGGTTGTTCTTGTTTGCCTCAATAAACTTGGAAGCCTCACTTCCTAATCGGTCCGTCAGATACTCTCCTTTTTTAGTGTTTACGAGGTTAGGATACTTATATGGGCTGTGATATCCGCCGCCGCTTGGACTTCCCCACTCTCTTCCTGCAATATTAATATCAAACCCTTGAGTCGTAGGATTCTTTCCTAAATGCCATTTACCCATAGTTGCAGTTTTATATCCACCGGCTCTGAGAGCCTCAGCCAACGTAATAAATTCGTCCCTCAAAACTGTCGTATTTTTGACAGGGATAATTTTGCGATAAATAGCCTTCCCTCGATCCGAGTTAGCCACGGTATAGATGCCATGCCGAGGCGAATAGAGGCCACTCATAAGAGAAGCTCGACTAGGAGCGCAATTCGGCCCATTAGAATATGCACTTCGAAAGTTTATCCCTTCACGGGCTATTCGATCTGCATTGGGAGTCTCGTAATATTTAGAGCCATTAAATCCGACGTCACGCCACCCGTAATCATCAACAAATATCAAAACGACATTTGGCTTAGTTTGCTTAGCGAAGCCCGCCTCAGCAAAAAACAAGATTACTAAAGTAATAAATATGATTCGAATTCCAGCGTGCATACTCAAGTCAAACTATCGCTAAACCTAGAATTGTCCAAGTGGTGTTTTTAAAATGAATTTTACTCAAAAATTAAATGCCACAAACTTAAAGGATAGCATGGTTGCTTTTGCCTCCGAACAATCATTTATAAAAAATATAGTTAATTTGGTTCAATCATATTTTCTGGCTGAACCCACTCGTCATATTGTTCTGAAGTTAGCAGCCCTAAACTGATTGCTGCTTCTTTTAACGTACTCCCTTCAGCATAAGCTTTTTTTGCAACTTTGGCTGCATTGTCATAACCAATATGAGGATTCAAAGCTGTAACCAGCATCAAAGAACTCTCCATTAAGGCTTCAATGCGCTCAAGGTTAGGTTCGATCCCAGAAATACACCGATCTGTAAAACTCCGGCATGCATCTGCAAGTAATTGAGCCGATCGTAAAACATTAAAAACTATCATTGGCTTAAAAACATTAAGTTCAAAATGGCCATTGCTGCCTCCTATGCTTACAGCCACATGGTTCCCCATTACTTCTGCAGCTACCATCGTCAACGCTTCGCACTGCGTAGGATTTATCTTTCCGGGCATAATTGAAGATCCTGGCTCATTTGCCGGAAGATTTAATTCCCCTATTCCACTTCGTGGGCCTGATCCTAAAAAACGAATGTCATTAGCAATCTTCATTACAGCAACAGCAATAACATTCAAAGCGCCAGAAAGCGCCACCAAGGCATCATGGGCCGCTAGTCCTGCAAACTTATTGGGCATTGTAGAAAAAGATTTGCCGGTCAAACTGCTAACTTCCTCTGCAAACTTCTCTGCAAACCCAATTGGCGCATTTAATCCGGTCCCCACAGCTGTTCCGCCTTGAGCTAATTGAAGTAAATTAGGAAGTGTATTTTTAATGCCAGAAATAGAAGCCTCAATCTGGGCGGCATAACCAGAAAACTCCTGCCCTAATGTTAAGGGAGTCGCATCCTGCGTATGTGTTCTTCCGATTTTGATTATTTTAGAAAAAGTATCAGATTTTTTCTCCAGGGCTTCTTTAAAATGCAACAAGGCAGGTAAAAGCTTATCCTCGGTTTCAATAACCGCTGATATATGCATCGCTGCTGGAAATGTGTCATTTGAAGACTGACTCCGATTCACATGGTCATTCGGATGAACGCTCGATTTTTCACCTAATTTGCCCCCCAACAATTCATTTGCACGATTTGCGATTACTTCGTTGGCATTCATGTTAGACTGTGTGCCTGAACCAGTTTGCCAAACAACCAACGGAAAATTGTCATCTAATTTACCATCAACAATCTCCTGAGCCGCCTCAACAATAGCTCGACCAACTGATTCATCTAACTTTCCGAGTGAAATATTAGCTAAAGCGGCACACTTTTTTTGAATCCCCAATGCTCGCACTAGTTGAAGAGGCATGACATCATTTCCAATAGGAAAGTTTTCTATGCTCCGTTGAGTCTGAGCACCCCAATATTTTTCAATTGGAACCTCAACTTCCCCCATTGTGTCTCTCTCAATTCTTACTTTGCTCATATTCCTTTTACTAAGTTTTTTTTGTATATTTTCTAAATTGGCTTTGGTTTGAATTCTTTAATAAATTTCCCATTTCATTCAAATCCTCATTTATCATAAGAATAAAATTCTCACAGCTACAAGCCGAGCCTCCAAGGCTAATCACTGTTTCACGTTCAGCATAATCATTTGTGACTGCGACGACTTCACCGTAAGGCTTCATTAAATGCGCCACTCGTTCGATAACTTGATCTGCAGTCTGACCTTTTTTCGAAAATAAAACCTCTATGCCATTTTTCACAGTCTCGGTTTTTGGCGTGCCCGAAGGGGCTCCTCCCCCATCAAAAATAACAGAAACTGGAGTCCCACATGCATCTTGATACTGAGTCAGTATCGATACCAAAGCATCTCGCGCATAAAACGAATGCCGAGGCTTTCCGGGTGCTATTTCCGGCCAGTGATGCAGGAGACTGTATCCATCCACCAGGATACGAACAATACTCATGTGGCAAATTTACTTCCTATCCCGCACTTGGCCAAGCGCTTGGTTTAGTGGTAGTTTGGTTCCCCGCAGAAATGCCTATATACGAATACGAACTTTGCGATGGAAAAGGCGACTGCAAGCCATGTGGAGGGCCAGGCTTCACACTTCGGCGCCCAGTCTCTGCTAAACCACTGGAAAAATGTCCTGCCTGCAAAAGGTCGGTGCAAAAAATCATTTCCAGCTTTAACACTCCCACATACCTTAAGCCACTATCCATTAGCGATGCAAAAAATGCAGGCTTCACGGTATTAAAAAAGTCAAGTAAGGGGGAGTATGAGCGCCAGTAGTTCTTTTATCAGTTAATTTAATTTAAATAAATTGAACATCTCATGCATCTGGCCCGTCAGATGCATTAATAGTTGTGTAGGGTGTTTATTCAGCAAAGTTTGCTGAAAGTAAGAACTGACTCTTAAGTCATAGGAGGTTGGTTTGGTTGTTTGGGTTGACGGGCGCCTTGATAGGCGCCCGTTCTTTTTTAACCTTTAAATTAATTCATACTTGCCCTAGACAGTCTATCTCGAACTGCATCCCATTCACTCCCTAAAGGAAGCGGCTGAATCAATATTGACTCTGCATTAGCTTGGTCGCAACGATTCAAAGTTTCGTAAATTTGCTTCGCATATCCTTGCGCCGAATTTGGCATTTCATGCCAAGTAGCTGGATCCCTATCATTTGGTACTGATTCACATGCGATCACGTGCATATTCTTATCCAACTTATTTACCAAGTTATCCCACGATCCCTCTCCTAAAATTACCTTAGCTCGCGGAGAATAATGACACCGGAGCTGGCCAGGGCTTTTAAGCTTCTCATTGACTCCCTTCTCGAAGGCTAATTGGACTTCCCCTAAAACTTCCTGCAATTGTTCCTTACGGATCATACCTAATCGCAAAATTGTAGGGGTCTCACCGGTTAAGTCTATCACTGTAGATTCGATCCCAATTTGGCATGCCCCTCCATCGAGTATAAGGGGTATTCGCCCACTAAGCTGATCAGCAACATATTCTGCCTTGGTTGGGGAAACCCGATTAGAAAGATTCGCACTAGGAGCTGCCAAAGGAAAACCACATTGCCTCAAAATATCTTTCATTATTGAATGGGATGGGCAGCGCACTGCAACTGTATGACCTCCAGCTGTAACAATATTGGAGATCTTCTCAGACTTCGGCAAAACCATCGACAATGGCCCGGGCCAAAATTTCTCAGCCAAGATATTGGCCTCTCTTGTCCAAGTAGAAACGCAATCTCGTGCCATTTCAGCCGAAAAAGCATGCACTATAAGGGGATTATTTGCCGGCCGTCCCTTTACATCAAAAATTTTTGCTACAGCCTCCGCAGAAAAAGCATTAGCAGCTAAGCCATACACCGTCTCAGTCGGAATCGCAACGAGTTGCCCTTTACTAAGTAAATTCTTTGCCTGCCTAATAGAATCAGGATCCGATGCAGTGCGGATTTCTGTGTCGAATTGTAGTTCGACAGTCTCGGTCACAATGAGGTCCTGGAATCCACTTGAAAGAATTAAGGCTGGATTTCTGGCTGTGTCTCAACAACTGCCGCCTCAGAGGATTGCGGATCTATCGACTCATCGGAGCCAGATATCAAAAGTGGCGCAATCACTAGTGCAATCACGCTCATTAACTTAAGTAGAATGTTGAGCGATGGGCCAGATGTATCCTTGAGAGGATCGCCCACTGTATCGCCCACCACGGCAGCTTTGTGCGGTTCAGAGCCTTTGCGATACTGAACACCATCGACCGTAACTCCGTCACCTTCCTCAAACATTTTTTTTGCATTATCCCAAGCTCCTCCCGCATTGGCCTGAAAAAGCGCTAACAAAACACCGCTAACTGTCACCCCCGCAAGCAACCCTCCAAGCGCCTGTGCGGCCTGCTCTCCAGCAGTATAGTCTGCATTATCATTGAGAAAGATTTTGAACCCAAACCCAATAACAATTGGGGCAAGTACTGCAACTAATCCTGGTTTAACCATACTTATGATCGCTGCCTCGGTTGAAATTTTTACACATCGCCCATACTCCGGCTTGCCGTCCGCCTGTCGATAAATTTCCTGATCCCCTGCAGACCACTGGTCTAAGGGCTTCCCGTCGTTGCGACGCATAACTTCAAGGGCCTGATTAAGCTCCGGAATAGAACGAAACTGACGCCTAACTTCCTGAATCATTGCCATTGCCGCACGTCCTACGGCATCAATGGCCATCGCACTAAAAACGAACGGCAACATCGCCCCCACAAATAAACATGCCATAACATTAGGATCAGAAATATTAATAGCATCGATTCCAGCCGACTCCATATATGCAGCAAACAATGCCAGCGCCGTGAGAGCTGCCGATCCAATTGCAAACCCCTTTCCAATTGCTGCTGTAGTATTGCCTACCGCATCGAGTCGGTCTGTGCGCTCACGAACCTCAGGAGGAAGCTCGCTCATTTCAGCAACTCCTCCGGCGTTGTCCGCAATCGGCCCATAGGCATCAATTGCAAGTTGAATACCTGTATTTGCAAGCATCCCTACCGCAGCTATGGCAATCCCATATAATCCAGCAAAATGAAATGCACCAAGGATTGCTGCTGCAATGAACAAAATAGGCCACAACGTGGAGCTCATCCCTATGCCTATCCCGGCAATGATATTAGTAGCGGCTCCAGTAACTGACTGCTCACTAATCCCAACAACCGGTTTTTTGTGAATACCTGTATAGTACTCTGTGACAAAACCAATGGCCAAGCCACAGGCAAGCCCCAGCAAGCTAGCATACCAAACACGTATAGCAGTGTAGTCCTTTCCCCCATCATCTTTCCACTCCGCAGGAAGAATACCTGTAATAGCAAAGTACCCGCCAGCAAGCATTAACAAAGCAGCAACCAGCTCCCCTCGCGTTAGGCCAGATTTTGGATCTCCCCCTTCTTTGACAGATACAAAAAGCGTCCCAATAACCGAAGCAACAATACCAATTGTCGCAAGGATTAAAGGAAGTAAAACTGCTCCAAGCCCATTTATGAATGTATAGCCCTCTATGGTTTTAAACCCTGCCACAAACCCAGCGCCCAATACCATAGCAGCAATCATCGATCCGACGTAACTTTCGAATAAATCCGCCCCCATCCCAGCAACATCTCCAACATTATCGCCCACATTATCAGCAATAGTAGCAGGATTTAATGGATGGTCCTCTGGAATGCCAGCCTCAACCTTGCCAACCAAGTCTGCCCCTACATCCGCCGCCTTCGTATAAATACCGCCTCCCACTCGGGCAAACAAAGCAATCGATGAAGCTCCAAATGAAAATCCGGTTAGTACGGTAATCACTTTTTTAATATCCCAGTCCTGATCTAGATATAAAAAAAACAGGAGACTAAGCCCTAATACTCCTAATCCAACTACTCCCATCCCCATTACAGAGCCTCCCCTAAAAGCCACATTAAGGGCTTGGTTGAGTCCTGTTCGCGCTGCATTAGCAGTCCGCACATTTGCATTTGTGGCAACCTTCATTCCAATGAACCCAGCTAGCCCAGAACACAACGCTCCAACTGCGAATGATAATGCGATAAGAGGGCTGGTTTTTTCGCCTGTACTGGTAATCGCTAGGAGAATACCCACTATCGCCACAAACCACACCAAGCGAAGATACTGAGCCTTTAAGAAGGCCATAGCTCCCTCTGTAATGTAGCCAGCAATCCGCTTCATTCGGTCGGTCCCAACTTCTCGGTTGGCAACCCATTTTGAAAACCAAAATGTATACAATAGTGCAACAGCACCTATGATCGGAATAATATATAATGAATTATTCATAATTAATGAAACATAACAGAGAACTATCTTTAACCTGTGGCCTGATAAAAACCATGCCTGCTACAAATTAGGCATTGGGCTTCAAAATTAAAATAAATAATGAAAACTGTACCTCCTTAGCAGGGCAATTAATGGAACTAAAAAATTTCCCCGTCAAGGGGTTAATCAAACTACTTCGAAAAAAACTCGCTACTGCTGGGCCAGTCCATTATGCCACTTGAATGAGCAATGAGGATTGGCTAATCAGACTGACGGCATTTATCTCCTTCACTGCATATATTGGAGCTTTGACTAAATGGGGAGGCAAGCCTCGCTCAGGTTTCTTTAGCTTTTCTAACATGTGGATGCTTGGCTGCATCGCCTTCGTCATACACTTTATTTCAGCCTTTCATTATAAGTATGAATGGAGCCATGCAAAGGCAATTGAGTTTACAGCCAGACAAACGTTTCAAATAACTGGGGTGAAAACCGGCATAGGCCTTTATTTTAATTATTTTTTCACTCTGACGTGGCTGAGCGATCTGTTGTGGCTAAAACTGGCCAATCAAAGCTATAAAAATCGCCCTCGATGGCTTTGCCATCCCATCCATGGATTTATAGCATTCATGTGGTTTAACGCTACAGTGATATTTGGATCTCTTATAGGACAATTAATAGGAGGCTTTGCCTTTTTAGGAGTAGTAAGTTTATGGGCATATCGCCAAAAAATTAAGGGTTATTCAGCCCGCTAAATCTCTTTTTTTGTTGTTTAACACATGAATAACTTTTTTAAGCTCCTCTTCGACCCTGTTAAGATTATGCTCTGCAGCAGGCATCTTAAATTCTTTTTTCGCACTCTGTTCAAGCAACTCACAAACGTCTGCTAGACTCTCAGCTCGTAAGTTCCTAGCGCTTCCTTTAAGTGAATGAGCCGCATCTCTGATACCATTATAATCTTCGCTATTAATAGACTGCCTGGCTTCTAGGATTTTCTCGGGGGCATCTTCGAGAAACAGATCAATTAATTCCATGATTACATCTACATCCCCAAAAGACTTTAGCCCTGCTGCGATAGACTCTTCATCAGAAACACTAGCTACTCCCTGAGCAGCCCCAACAGCATTCGCTATTTCACTCAGTACTTGGCTGAGTTTTTCGATTTTAATCGGCTTAATTAAATAATCATCCATCCCTGCATCGAGACACTTCTTTCGTTCTTCTGGATCTGCATTTGCAGTGACGGCAATTATCTTAATCAGTTGCGCCCGACCCGCTATCTGCCTAATAGCCTGTGTAGCCTCATACCCATTCATTTCCGGCATATGACAATCCATTAAAACTACGTCATACGGAGTTTTCTGAACCCTCTCAACAGCATCCAATCCGTTAGTGACGGCATTCGCTTCGTACCCTAATTTTTTTAACTGTAGTAGAATGACTTTTTGGTTCACTCGATTATCTTCAGCAACTAGGATTTTCAGAGATTTAGCTTTGGCGGGAATAACATTGGAGGAGGATTCTTCATTTTCTCCAACTAAAACACGGACTATAGCCTCAAGCAACCGACTCTGCTTTACTGGCTTCATAAGGCAGGAATCGATTCCAGCACTCCGATATTTATCCGTGTCGACCGATTTTCCCATCGGTGTAAGTAGAATAATTTTTACTTCAGAAAAAAGCAGATCATCTTTAATTATAGTTACTATGGACAACCCATCAACATCAAGGGACTCAAGATCTATTATCGCAACTTGAAACGGACTTTCAGCTGAAGCCTGCTTGTGGAGCAATTTCATTGCAGCATTTGAACTGTCAGCTTCTACGGTCTTAATTCGACGTGAACGTAATTGATGACTGAGAATTTGCCGGTTTGTCTCACAGTCCCCCACAATCAGAACATTCAATCCTATCAATAACTCATCTTGAGATGTTCGCTCTTGGCTACTTGTATCTTTATTAAAGGGCAAATCAATCCGGAATGTAGAGCCTTGTCCAAGCTTACTTTCAAAGCTGATCCGACCGGCCATCATTTCGGAAAGTTGCTTTGAAATAGTTAATCCAAGCCCCGTTCCCCCGTAACGACGAGTTAAGGATCCATCTGCTTGGGTAAACGGTTGAAATAACCTCGCTTGAGCTTCTTCAGGAATTCCTATGCCCGTATCTTTTATTTCAAAAACAAGATCTACCTTGGATGCATTCTCATGCACTATTTGGACTTTAACAATTACCTCTCCTTGATGGGTAAACTTTATCGCATTGGCTATAATGTTGGTCAGTATTTGCCGAAGCCGTCCTGAGTCTCCAATTACTTTAGTCCATACATCCTCATGGATTAGGCACACCAAGCTCAATCCCTTACTTTGAGCCCGTTCCGCTAATAGTTCTACTGTCCCCTCAACAACTTCTCGAAGATCAAACGAGGCTTTTTCAATATTTAGTTTCCGGGCTTCAATTTTTGAAAAGTCGAGTATGTCATTGATAATCCCAAGCAGGGCGTCAGCGCTTTCCCGAATAGTATTAAGAAAATCTCGTTGCTGGTCATTAAGCGAACTATCAAGCAGAAGGTCTGTCATTCCTATGATAGCATTCATCGGAGTACGAATCTCATGGCTGGTATTAGCAAGAAATTCAGACTTAAACTTAGCAGATTCCAGTGCATCGTCTCTTGCGTTTGCAAGTTCTTCCTCTGCTTGCTTTAAAGAAGTAATGTCCTTCGAAACCCCAACTAGGCCAATGATTGCTCCGTCTGGAGATCTCATTGGCATCTTAGTAGTCAAAACCCATCCTTCGCTGCCATCATTCCAGGTTTCTTTTTCTGTTTTCCCGATAATAGCCTGACCAGACTCAAGAATGTTTTTCTCGTCAATTAGCGCTAGCCTAGCATGTTCAGCACTAAAAAAATCCGCATCCGTTTTTCCAGCCGCATCATCTGGGCTCTCTAGCCCGAAGTCTTGCGCCAGAGCTCGGCTAATCATAAGAAATTGGCTTTTACTATCTTTGAAATAAATCCGGTCTGGAATACTGTCCAGTAACGTACGAAGGAGGTCCCGTTCATGAGCCAAAGCCATCTCCGTCCGCTTCTGCTCAGTTACATCCCAAAAAATCCCCTGAACACCGGAACATTTGGCCGTCTCGTCATAAATTGGAGTCTTAACCACATGTACCCAGGATTTCTCTCCATCAGCAGCAATGTGTTCCTCCACCGTGTCTAGCGACTCGCCACTTTCCATAATAGCAAGGTCGTCCTCTCGGTACTTACCAGCAAGATCGCTCGGGAAAAAATCGAAGTCGGTTTTGCCTATAATTTCACGGCGTGACTTTCCTAACTCTTTACAAAACCCATTGTTGGCAAACACGAATTGCCCACTTGTATCTTTGCTAAAAATCTTTTGTGGCAGATTCTCGACCAGCGAATGAAATAATATCTGAGATCTGCGAAGTTCAAGCTCAGCACGCTTCTGTTCTGTTATCTCTTGGACTGTCCCTTCGTAAAAAAGCGGTTTATTATTGTTGTCGCGGACTATACGAGCGGTTTCTGAAATCCAAATGCGCGATCCATCTTTCCGAAATATTTCCGACTCAAATTGCTCAATTCTCCCTTGGGCTTGAATAAGCTCTAGAAACAATTCGCGCTGATTTGAGTCGACGTAAAGTTGGCCTTCAATATCACCAATCGCTTTAATCAATTCCTCGGAAGAGCCATAACCATATAATTCAGCCAATCTCTGGTTAACATAGATATATTTCCCCTCTTTTGAGCTACGAAATATACCTACTACCACTTCATCAAACACTATCGGATCCTTAGCATAGTTTTGATTAGTTGTTTCGGTCGCGTCACTCATTCTTCACATCGTCTTCTGGCCGCAAGAGAGTAAAAATTGATTCCCCCGTGGCCAAGCCCATTCAACACTCGGCACTTTACCGATTAAAGAATGCCTCGCATTCTACCGCCTAGCCCGTAATGGCCAATCTTTAAAATGAAAATCGGTTCCCACATGTCCACAGCTGGTGGCGCCTGGAAAGCCTTTGACCGTGCACGCTCCGTAAATTGCGAAAGTGTCCAAATTTTTGTGAAGAGCAATATGCAGTGGTTCGGGAAATCTCCATCGGAAGTTGATGCAAAGCGCTTCATAACAGAATTAGCGAAAGGCGATGTTGGAACGGTGTTCGGTCACGCCGGTTACCTTATTAATCTAGCCGGGCCTGACGGCAGCAATCTCGAAAAGTCTATGAAATCACTGGTTCAGGAAATCGAATTTGCTTCCATGCTTAACGTGCCATTTCTTGTTCTGCATCCAGGCGCACATCTTGGGCAAGGGGAAGATGCTGGCATAAAAAGAATTGCCGGGGCGCTCGATCAGGTTTTTAAGGCGACAAAAAATTGCTCTGTTCGCATTGCACTAGAGAATACGGCTGGACAGGGAACCTACCTTGGCCATCAAATCCGACACTTGGCAGAAATTTTTAATAATGTTAACCAACAAGATAGGCTTGGAATATGCCTAGACACAGCGCATTTCTTTGCAGCTGGTTATGACATTCGCAAACCTAATGGCTGGAATTCTGCCATAGGCGAGGTTGAGAAGATGATCGGACTAAACCAAGTACTGGCATTCCATCTAAACGACTCGAAAACTGGATTGGATTCAAGAGTTGATCGGCACGATCATATTGGACATGGATTAATAGGAAAACCTGCCTTTAAACATATCGTTAATGACACACGTTTTGCCAATACACCTGCATGCCTTGAAACTCCCAAGTCTCCGGATATGCATGAAGATGTAGAAAATTTAAAGACTCTTAGATCTCTGCAGAAAATTTAATCTCTTGTACCCTTTTAATTAACCAAGATCCCAATAGCTCATCCGCATTTGCCTTCCGGATATCAATCAGCCTTTTGCACCCATGCAATAAGATCTGCCATCTGAATCAAACTTAGTCCCGACTCCAAACCTACCGGCATAAACGATACCCCTGTGGATTCTATTCGATCACCAAGGGAGCGAACTAGTTGGCGATCACTTCCATCTGTAAGCCCCATCAAGATGCCAACATCACTCATAAATTTTATTGTTCCAAATATCGTTTCATTTTCCCGCGCTGAATAAACTTTTTGCATTAAATATTGAGGAGCCACCTCCCGACTTGGATCAATCAAGCTGACAAGCAGTTTCTCTGCTCCATTTGCTCTTATCGATTTCAAATCTGGCCCTATGTTAATCCCGACCCTGCCAAGGCGATGGCAGGCAACGCAACGCTGCTCAAAAATCTCTCGACCACGTTGCGCATTACCACGGATTCCTAATGCAGGTTGATAATGCTTAATGACCTTTGCTCTATCAGGGTCTACTTTTTGACTAGGTTTGAAGAGCTGTGGCCGGTAACTCCCCTTGGATGAATGAACAGAAAACTTAGCAACCTGACCAGTCTGCATGGATTTAAGGTTTCTTATAACGGACTCGCTAATGCTTAGCTTGGCAAATATTGAATTCATCTTAAGATCCTGAATAAGAGCCGCATGGCTTCGACTTGCAGCATTGAATAAAGCTGTTAATTGCCAGGGATCATTGCCTGATCTTTCGAATAGTTTAGCCAAAATTTTCGACCTGTTAGAGACTTCCAATTTGCCAAGCGACCATGATAACTGATATCGCACGTTGTTGTCTGTGTCATTAGCCATGCGAAGAAGACTTTTACTCAAGGTGTCCTCAAAATTTTGCCTCTTTTTTTCTTCGCCTTGAATTTTAGATAAAAAATATTCGGTTAGCCGAATTGCTTCTTTTCGGACAATCGGGGATTCATCACGATATGCTGTTACTAAATCCGTATGAGCTAGCGCATGCATTCCCGCCAGAACATGTAGCGCATGCATTCGGCCGAGCGCAGTTTTCCCATGATTTACTAAGTGCCGAAGAGGTGGAATAACCATAAGGTTGTTCCTTTCAAATAAAAGCCTCGCCGCTGTACTTCTGTGCCACCCGTTCGGGTGTTCAAGCATTTTAACCAAATCTACTGCAGGCGCTTGCCCCAAACGCAGCATCTTTGGCTGAACAAATTTTTCCGGCACAATTCGATATATGCGGCCTCGGTCATTGCCGCTATCAAGGTCAATGTGCTGCTTAATCCCTTGAGGCAGCGACCATGGATGCTCAATAACCTCTCGATACATATCTGCTATATACAACGCTCCATCAGGCCCTACTTCCATTTGGACTGGACGAAACCAGTTGTCGGTTGAGGCAAGGAATTCATTTTTTCTTTCATCTTCTGGACGCATCGCTGTCATTTTTGGTCCGTCTGAATATAGCTTCTTTCGATGGACCAAGTTGCTGCCACAGTCTGCTATAAAAGCATCGCCCTTGAATTCACTTGGCCAAACATTCCCATCGTAAATCGTTATGCCTGTGGCCGCCGTAAAATATCCAGATGGCCTGCCTCCTCCCTCAACCGGGCCTCGCACTTGCCCAGCAACCCGCCAGCGTGTCCGAATTACCCGCCATGGTTCATCCGGACTTTGTCGGAATACAGGAGCGGCACCGCCATCAATCGCTATATCAATGAGGGGAGGGGAAGGGATAAAATTGGGATTATCGCCAATGTATCGCCGCTCATACATAACCTGTTGAATATGACGGCTATTGCTGCATACAAACTTTCTTCCCATTTCATCAAAATCCATTCCGTGCTGCGCTCCCCCACTCTCCAGTCGAAACTCATAAGTTCGGGGGTTAAAAGAAAAATCAGAGCGCACAAATGATACCGTTCCAAGTTCTGGCTTACTTGGAACCCGGACTTTCCCGCGCGTCCCACTAGCTGAACCATGAATGCGATTGTCTAAGCCCCAACGAAAGCTGTTCATCAGCGCCTGCATGTTTAACCGCTCTACCCCATCGCCAAACCCAGTAAAAACAATGCGTCGTTCGTCAGCCTTATTATCGTTATCCGTGTCCTTCAAATAAATTATATTAGGCGTCACGCCGACAAATATCCCTCCATTATAACAAGCTACAGCCGTCGGCCATGAAAGCTCACTCGCAAATACTGTAGATTTATCAAAGCGCCCATTCCCGTCTAGATCCTCAAGCAGCCGTACCCGCCCAAGCCTATCCTCGCGATGCTCTGAATAGCCAACCATCTCAATCACATACAGTTTCCTATTTTCATCGAAGGCCATTGCGACCGGGTCCACCACTAATGGCTCAGCGGCAGCAAGCTCAAGGGTAAATCCTTCTTTGATTGTAAATGTCTCTACAGCGTTTGACGGCTCTGTAGGCTCAATTAAGGGAAGATCGCTTTTCTTCGCATTAGGCTCAGCAGCTTGGCTCAAGGGATAACCTAAAACCCAAGCGATGAAAAAAGCCAAAACCCGATACATTCAAAAGAGCAAAACGCGACAAAGCGTTAACAGCAACCCAAAAACAAATGTTTAAAATCCTATATACTCTATTGACATTATAGGGTTTAAGTGTAATTTTGTTTTTGGGCCGTTTTATTTAGATTTATTCAATTAATATGGGTAACAGTACTAGCCAAATAGTTACAGAAACATCAACAAGAAGCGTCATTAAAGGTATAACTTGGCGTGTTGTTGCAACATTTTCGACGATCATCATAGCGTATGTAATCACAGGGGAGACAAAAATAGCGCTGCAAATTGGGGGGATTGAGTTTGTCGCTAAAATAGCTGTGTACTACCTGCACGAACGCATATGGCTCCGAATTTCGTTTGGCAAAAAACCTCTGCCTAGCCCTGTGGAATTCGAAATATGAGTTGACAGCTTGTCTTAATTTTAGCATCACTCGCGCCGCTGCTTAGGCGGCATCTCATTAAGAGTGGCTGAGGGATCTGGCCCTATGACGCCACGGCAACCGGTTGGAAAGCGAAACCAACGTCAAGGTGCCAAGTCCAGCCCGGCTTTCAAGCTAGGGGAAAATGGGACGAGATCGCGAAGAATTTCTTCACCCCTTCTCGTCTTCTGGGAAGGGGCTTTTTTTGTCCTGACCATTCATTAGTTTCGCATAGAAAAAATATAATGAGTAAAGATTCGGGATTCATGAAGGCACTAAAGTGCCGTGAATGTGGGCGGGAATATCCGCTCGAAGCTACACATGTTTGCGAGTTCGATTTTGGACCGCTTGAAGTGGCTTATGACTACGACAAAATCAAAAAATCTCTGACCAAGGATGCCCTATCCAAACGATCACAAACCATGTGGCGTTTTCGTGAGCTCCTCCCTGTAGCTGGAGACCCGACGGTAGGAACTGAAGTTGGGTACACCCCACTGATTAAAGCTGACCGGTTGGCAAAATGGTTAGGGGTTAAGGAGGCATGGGTAAAAAATGACGCGGTAAACTATCCAACGCTTTCCTTTAAGGATCGCGTTGTAAGTGTAGCATTAAGCCGCGCGAAGGAACTCGGCTTCAATACAGTTGCCTGCGCATCGACGGGCAACCTAGCTAATTCGGTTGCTGCCAATGCCGCCTCGGCTGGCATGGATTCATTTGTTTTCATTCCTGCAGATCTTGAAAAGGGGAAAATTCTAAACTCTCTGATTTACGGATCTCGCGTAGTAGGCATCAAAGGCCATTATGACGAGGTTAATCGACTCTGCGCAGAAATCGCTGGTAAATATGGCTGGGCATTTGTAAACGTCAATATGCGCCCCTATTACGCTGAAGGCTCGAAGAGCATGGCGTTTGAAATTGCCGAACAGCTCAACTGGAAATTGCCGCAGCACACTGTCGTCCCTATGGCTTCTGGCTCTTTACTAACAAAAATTCACAAAGGTTATCAGGAACTGATTAAGCTAGGCTTAGCTAATGACACCCAACCAACAGTGCATGGAGCTCAGGCTACAGGATGTTCTCCTATCTCAGCCGCATTCAAGGAGGGCAAAGACTTTTTCAAGCCGGTCAAGCCTGACACAATTGCTAAGTCTTTGGCCATTGGCACCCCAGCTGATGGATTTTATGCACTAAAGGTAATGAAAGAAACAGGAGGAGCATCAGATGACGTCACGGATGACGAAATTCGGGATGCTATGAAGGCTTTGGCTGAATGCGAAGGAATATTTACCGAAACAGCCGGTGGCGTCACAGTTGGTGCCGCCAAAAAACTGATTGCCTCGGGCAAGATTCCCGCCGAGGATTCCGTCGTTCTATGTGTTACCGGTAACGGCCTCAAAACACTTGATGCTGTACAAGGGCACGTAGGCAAACCGGACGAAATAAAACCGAGCTTAAGAGAATTTGAAGCACTGATCGAGTCAGACTCAAAAATCAAAACCAAGTAATTCTTTTCAAAATGGCATCAACAGTACGCATCCCCACTCCTCTCAGAAAACTCACTAACGATCAGGAAACTATTGACGTTGAATCTGAAACCGTTGGCGGGGCTATAGAAGAACTCGAAGGCAAGTTCCCAGGAATCAAAGAACGGCTAGTTGACGAGGAAGGCGAAATACGCCGCTTCGTCAACGTATACGTTAATGAAGAGGATATACGCTTTCTCGAAAATCAGGATACGCCTTTAAAGGATGGCGATGATGTAAGCATCATCCCTGCGATAGCTGGGGGTTAACCTGAAAGAAAAAGTTTATGGCAGTCAAAAAAAAGGCGACCAAAAAGGCTATCAAACCCAAGCCTGCCATTAAGGCTAAACGTCGTGCGAGCGCAGCAACCAAGGTGCGCAAAGCTGCCCGGCTTTGGCTGATGTTCCCACAGCGACTCATTACCAAGCCAGTAGTATGGGAGCTGTCCAAAAAATTCCCAGTTATTACAAATGTTCGACAAGCAAGTGTAACAGGCGAAATTGGACTTGTTTGTCTTGAGCTCGAAGGCTTAGCCAACGAAGTAAAAAAAGCTGTTACTTGGCTTGAACGACGTGGCGTAAACGTTGAGCCAGTTGAGATAAACGTAATTGAAAGCTGAAGGACACCAACCCTCCTGTTTCTCCCATTGTTTCTTTGAGAGAATTAAGTGAGTGTTTCATTTGCCTTCAACTTCTTCCTGTAAATACTCTTTGGGTTGATACCACTTAGCTACCGGCACATAGATTACCGCGACTACAAAGATCAATCCTGCCCAAAACCACAGTTCCTGAGTCATGCTGAGCCTTGCATGGCCTGTTTCACTGGTTATTGCCCATGTTACTCCCGATGTGAGTAAGTTGCCCAACGACACCGTGAGCAGGAACAGTGACAAAATGAACGACTTCATTTGACGCGGTGCCTGAGTGTAAGCAAATTCAAGACCCGTAATCGACACCATTACCTCTGCGGATGTGAGAAGTGCGCAGGCAAGGATTTGCCAACCCATGTGGGGGGCGTTACCAGCGTCAACAGATATCTGCAATACGGCTACCATGCTGAAGGCCGCGCTCATGGTGAATAGGCCAATCCCAATTTTGCGCAGCGGGGATAAAGGAAATATCCTATCAATCAGCGGATAAATGAAGTAATTGAAAATCGGAATCAGCAGCAGTATGAAAAGCGGGTTGAATACCGCAGAGATTTGCGCCGGCAGTAATTCCAGCCCTCCGATCAACGGCATGCCTACGGGAATCATGCGGTCCAAGCTTTTGGCCTGAATTAGCCATGTGGTTCCGATCTGATCGAACAGCGACCAGAACACGATTATGAATGCAAACACCACGCTGATTCGCCCGATCGCTTTTTTGCCTTCGTCAGAAAAAGTTTCCGCAAAATATTCTTTCATTCCGCGCGCCTGGATATGCACAAACTTGTTGCGCCCCATCCAAAACACAAATGTTGCCAGTGCCATTAGTACGCCAGGCAAACCAAATGCGTAATGAGCCCCGAAGAGTACTTCGTTGGGCCCTTTTTCTCCCACCAGCCATTGAACACTCGGATAAAGTTTTGCGCCAATCCCTTCACCAGCGGTCGCTTCCAGAAGGAATGGCGTCAGCATCCCACTCAAAAATGCACCTAAATTAATTGAAAAATAAAACCAGCCGAACACCTTGCTTAACAAATGCCCGTTCGATTTTCCAAACTGATCACCCACATGCGCCGACACACAGGGCTTAACGCCTCCTGACCCCAAGGCAATAAGGATCAGTCCGCCAAATAACCAACCTTTGGTATCTCCCATCACCCCCATGAAAGCCAGACACGCGTGACCTGCACAATACACCAGAGAAAGCGTGATAATGGTGCGGTATTTACCCCAGATGGAATCTGAAATCAGTGCACCAATCACCGGGAAAAAATAGGCCGAAGCGACAAACAGATGCACCCAGCCCTTGGCTTCTTGATCGGTGAAAGTCTCAAGACGGCCATCGGGCTGCATGAGGTAGGTTGTCATAAAAACAAACAACACCGCTCGCATGCCGTAAAACGAAAACCGCTCTGCAGCCTCGTTGCCAATGATGTAAGGGATGCCCTTAGGCATTCCCTTACTCTTCACCGGTGAGGTCAAATAGGGAATTTGGGCCATGGCCGGCAACCTTGGTGAAGCGACTCTAAACTGGCGAGATAAAAGCGGGAAATAGGCTTCGGCCAATGAGTGTTAATGCTACTCACGCTATTGATAAAGTTGAATGAACACTTTTTTGACACTATTCAGAAATGATTTTTGGTAGTTTGCCATAAAGAAACTCAGTCATCAGTCCATACAGATGCTGTTTTGTGTTTTTTCCCTCACTAATGCCATGTGTTCGATTGGGATATGCCATCATGGAGAAGCGTTTGTTATGGCTTATCAGTTTGTCAATCAGTGCCTCACAATTCTGGTAGTGGCAATTATCATCGCCTGTTCCATAAATAAGGAGCAAATCACCCTTTAGCTTGTGGGCATGGTTGATTGGCGAACCCTCATGATAGCCGTCCACATTCTGGTCCGGTAACCCCATATAGCGTTCCTGATAGATTGTATCGTAATAACGCTGGTTGCTTATAAATGCTACAGCGATTGCTGTCTTATAAAGATCGGGGTACCGGAAAATTCCGTTCAAGCTCATTGAACCGCCACCGCTCCATCCCCAAATCCCCACACGATCAGGATCAAGATATGATCGTTCTTTCAAAATGCCCCTGAGTGCCGCTGCCTGATCCTTTGAGGCTAGAATCCCAACCTGCCGGTAGATGCTCTTACGCCATTCTCGGCCGCGCGGTGATGATGTTCCTCGATTGTCGAAACTCATAACGACATAGCCCTGTTGTGCCAACATGAGATGCCATAACATCGTTCTACCCCCCCAGCGATCCAAGACAGTTTGACCAGCCGGTTCTCCATAGACATACACCAAGACAGGATATTTTTTATTTTTATCAAAGTTCGGTGGTGTTATGAGCCAGCCATCGAGAAGAACATTATCCCCTATGTTGACTCTTAAAAACTCAACTGGGCTCCGGTCCAACAGGTTAAAGTGATGAGTCAGATCGGCATTATCCCGTAACACCTTGACCACTTCGTGCCCAGGCAACTTGATCAAAGAGATAATCGGAGGGGTATCAAAATTGGAAAATGTGTGAACCGCTAACCTGCAATCGGCAGAAATATTATAGCTGTTCATCCCTAAAGCATTTTCGGGCGTAACCCGTTCCATCTCGCTACCATCATCCCTAACCCGGTAAAGATATCGGCGCTTGGGGTCATCAGGGGATGCCATGAAATAAATGTACCCGTTTTGATCATCAATGCCCTTGATATCTATGACATCAAATCCAACAGGTGTGATCTCTGTCACTTTATCCCCAGACCTGGTTACCAGGTTGATCCTTCGCCAGCCGTCCTTTTCGCTC
>Ga0115011_10000795_pt1 | contig 23959 bp, 36 predicted proteins | sample TroAtlMetagenome_2_FD_88705 | JGI IMG/M metagenome (GOLD analysis project Ga0115011, IMG submission 88705) | Marine eukaryotic phytoplankton communities from Atlantic Ocean - Tropical Atlantic ANT8 Metagenome | ecosystem: Environmental > Aquatic > Marine > Oceanic | place: Tropical Atlantic...
ACTAACAATACCTTTTAATGTAACTCCACTAGCTGGATCATACACTACAATTGTATTATTAACTCTAATTGCTAAAGGATCACCTGTACTGTTTACTGTGAAAGTACCAGCGTTTTCTGAAACGTCTGTATAAGCAATGTGTAATCTATTTTGTTCAGACCAGATTACTTGATCTGAGGTCATTGGCATTTCTGCTCCGACCATTCTAAGAAATCCAGAAATGGTTCTATTACCAAATCTTTCGACTTCTTGTTCGTATAATTCCGGCAAGTATTGTTGAGCAAAATCTGCAAAATCAGTTCCTGCACCGCCACCACCTACATCTGTCCATTGTAGGTAATTACTTGATAATACTTGTTGCTCCGGGTACGGTTGTAACCCCGCATGCATAGCTGTAAAACTCATAATTTATTAATTTACGTTTTTCGTTTAATTTTTAACTTAGAACTATCAACTCCGTTTACTGCTTTAATTTTCATTCCTTTAAACCTTATATCAGTGTCTCCACTTCTAGTTGGTCTTGAACCATCACTTATATTTTTAGACTTTTTATATTCAGAGCGAATCGCATCTGCTTTGCCTTGTTCATAAAAGTGATTAGCTAAGGAATCAGCATTTCTAGCCGCGTAAAGAGCTTTGTGATAGCCTGCCATGTCTACAATATCGCCTTTTTCATCTAAGAACCTCTTAACGAAATTTTCTATATCTGATTGTTTACTAGCAACATCTGAAGGGTTGTTGACTTTGTATCTAAATTTCTTTTCTCCTACACTGAAATCAAAACCTTTGAATTCATCAGAAAAATGTGTCTTAGTACGGTCAACAAAATCCTCACGTCTCTTTTGAGCAGTTTCCTGTTCTTTGTTATATCTGTTGAAAAAGTCCATGGCTTTTTGTTGATCTTGTGATATACCTGGTCTCATTTTGATCTCATCGTAATAATCACTTTTCATCTTGTCCAAATAGCCTTGAGCTTTCGCAACTTCTTCTTTAATCGCAAGCTTTCGCTTACGTATTTCTTTTTCACTATCCACATCTGAATTATAAGCGAATTTATCATCAATCATGAATTCAACTTCGTCTCTATCTAGATGTGGTTTAGATTTTTTATAATATTCTCTTAATAAAGTTAAATCATCTGCTTTACTATAATCAGCATTTAACCTTATATAATCTTCCATATTACCACCTGTATCTTGCATAAACTTAACAAGTTTTTCTACATTTTCAGGTAATTGTAATTCTGGTTTTTCTTTTAATTCTTTTTTAATATCTTTAACTACTTCTTCAGTAGTTGTATTAGAAGTTATTTCTTCTAGTACTACTACTTCTTCTTGTTCTTCCGTATTCTTGTCTTCGTGTGACACTTCCACTTGGGTATCTTTCCCGCTTTCTTCGCTTTGCTCTCCTGCGCTTTGCACGCTTTCAACTGTTTCCCCTTGTACGGCATCTGTTTCTTCTTTCTTAGTTAAATCTACTTTAGCTACTTCGGTTTTTTTATTAGCTAGTTTTCTAGGTTTCTTTTTTACTTTGAGTGGTTCTACCTTAGTATCCACTACTGGTTTTTCTTGTTCCATGATATGATATTATATAATTATTGTGGCGGCATCATTGGAGCGCCGGGCCCAGGCGGAGGAGTCATTCCCTCACCAGTATTTAATAAAGGTGGATCTCCACCCATCTCAGATGGATCTCCTTGTGATTTTTCAAAGTTCATTGGTAATCCACCATTTTTTCTTTGAGCAATCATTTCACTTTGTTGTGTAGCTTGTAATTTAGTTCGTTTATCTTTTCTATCTTCAATCTCTGCTTCCTTTGTAGTAGCAGCACCTATTTCCATTTGCTTTAACTGTTTGTCAAATTCAAACTTCATAGTCATTAATTCTTTATCTATTTGAGCTTTGGCTTGTAATTTTTGAATATCAAACTGTGACTTACCTTGTTCTATTTGTAGTTCACTCTGTGCTAAAGCTTGTTGTTTTTGCATTTCAGCAGTAGCAGCCGCTTGAACCTGTTTAGCATTCTTCTGCTCTTCCATAGCCATCATTTGTTTTTGTTTGGCCATATCCTCTTTAGCTTTCTTTTTTCTTAATAGCTTTAAATATTGATTAGCTAATTTTAAGTTGTTTATTTCCCTAATGTCAATAGCGTCTTCTAAGTTTATTGACTGCTGCTGTAAAGCCATTTGAATATTTTGCTCAAGCATTGCTTTTTCTTCTTCGTCAGGTTCTACTTGAAGATAAATTCCAAAGTCATATAAATGTAGAGATTGAATTTCTTCTAAAGTTTTAACATTATAAAGACTAATGCTATTTATCAAAGCTTCTTTTGTTAAATCAAATTCTAAGCAGTCTGCAACTCTTAATGATATATTTTCACAAGCTCTTAACGTTAAATACAAACTAGCGTTTAATATATGTTTAGTAGCAGTGTTAGACGCAGCTGCTGCTAATTTCTGTAAACCTACTAAAGCTTCTTCATTTGGAGTACTACCATCACGCGCTTCGTTCAATCCGGTGACATCTCTGATCATTTGAAGGTAGTATTGATATGTTTGTATGAGAGACTGTATTTTAGCTTGTCCTGATGAGCTATTTAATTCCTGAATAGGTACTTTACCATGGTTTAGATCACCATCTTGCGTCATAGACCTACCTACGATACTACCAGTCTGGAAATACATGTTTAATGCTTCTGCTGGATTATAATTAGTACCATTCCCTAAATCAACCTCTGCTAATCCATCTACATCTACAAAAACTCCATCTGGAACAGTCCTAGCTAATACTTGTTGAAGTTTTAATGAAGTCAATTGAATCATATCAGCAAACCCCATCATCCTTTCTACTAGAGATTCAATTCTACCTTTGTACATGTGTGGAGCACACAATTGGTAATTCATGTTTACTTTAGTAAGGTCGGAAAATGGTCTTGTCATGTTTTCAGCAACTTTCCACTCTAACATTATTGGATGACCTAATATTTTAGCTCCATGATATAATACTTCAATTGATCTAGAAACTCTATCATAATTATCGCTAGGTGGTGGATTAAAAAAGTCATGTTTTTGTATTGCTTTTTCTAAACCACTATCAGTACGTTTTATTTTAAATACTTGATCACCATAAGTTTTATATTCAAAATATAATACTTGGACGGTGTTGTTATCGTCTTTTCCCGACCAGTTTCTAGTATAGTTTCTTGTTCCAGGGTATTTTTGAATTTCTTGTAATTCTTGAGAAGTTATATCCGGAAATTGTTTCTTTAATTCTGGTAAAGATATATTTTTAACTTCTCCTACGTAATATATATCTTCAAAGTTGGGATCTTCAGTATATGACCAAACCATATTTGCTGGATCACAATATTCTACTACTATTCCATTAGATCTATTATAATTAGTTTTTACTGCACCTATTCCTAAAACTACTAAATCTCTATTAAATCTATTCTTTGTTAAATTATATTTATTTCTTTCTAATACGTTGTCAATTAGTTCTTCTTCTGCAATTTCTATAGATTGTTTATAATCTAATTGCATATGAATTTCTAACTCTTGTTCATCTTGAGGAACATTTTCCATTCCTCTAGTTTCACTTATATCTACACCAAGAGACTTTTCTACGGCTTTAGTAAACTCTCTTGTTGCAATATCTTTTGCAATTTTTTCTGCATACTTAGTTCTAGTTTGTCTTGACGCTGGGTCTTGAGCAAAAGCTTTTATTTCGTAGTTTTTGTTACTCATACCATTAACTACTATATCAACAAATTTAGGAATAACCGGGACTGGTTTCCAATCTAAATTTAGATAAGATAAATCTCCGTTTATAGAAAGTTCATCTTTATATTTTTGTACTGATTGTTCTCCTCGAGAATACAGTCTTCTTTGGTGAAAAATATTATAGTTAAAAGAATATCTTTCTCCTCCTAATCCTTGACTGAACCATTCACTTTCTATTGCTCGTCCTACTAACAATCCATATTCTAAACTCATTTTCTCTGCCTCAGGTACTACCTGATCAGGAAATGAACTTCTAGTATTCGTATAAATCATTTATTAATTATTTTTGAAAGAATTCCATCATTGTCGTATCTCTTTATTCCTAAGTTTACTTCTCTAACTGTTCTAGCAGCTAGTGGTTTATACTTGTTTTTATTACAAGCCATTATAGCTAACCCAGAACTAATAGAAGCATCATGCTTGGTTCTATTGTTTATATTAAATTTTGCCCAATCTTCTAGAGTTTCTTGAAAATACATATCACCATATGCATCGTTTTTAAAACCTACGTAATTGTCAATATAAGATTCAATTGCGGCGGCGTGTGCTTGTATCACATCTTGACTTGAATTTGGAATGCCACCAATTTCTTTCTCGGTTATAGAAAGTTTATTCCATATTTTATCTGGTCTATTCATAGAGAACATTCTATATCCTCTTCGCTTTAAATAATAAAGTAATCTTGGTTTATTATTTTCTGCTAATATTGGCATTCCGTAAAATACCAATGCCATTAACACATCTTCAAAAAATGTTTCAGCAGTTGGAGGTCTAGAAATGTATTGCAAAAAAAACTTATTAGACGGAGCGTCTTCCATACTAAATTTAGTTAGACCATGTAAAGAGCCTTTTGATCCTCTACCATCAACTGTTCCACTGATATCGTAACTATCACATCCAAATCCACCAAGGTGATCATTGCCAGGATATTTTAATCCATTTTTTATAATCACTTGATTTTGTAAAGATCTAGGTGGCACCCAGCTAATTTTAAACCTACCTGTTGGAGAAGGCAGAAATTCTACTTGAGTATCTCTTACTCCATTTTGCCATTGAAAACTTCCAGTGGTAACTTCCGCTACATTATTTAGTTCTTCATTATAATCAATTTGCTCGTATATTTTAACCAAATTAAATAACGATTCCTTAGTCTCATCTCTAAAAGCGTGTTTTTCTGTACGAGGAAATTGTCTATAATATTCGTTAAGTCCGTCTTGATCTTGTTTTAATCCTTCAACTTCATTCTCCCAATGTTCAATTACCCCTATTCTTATCAAAGTACCATCAATACCTTTAATAGGGTTTTTAGGAGTGTCAAATACGGGATAGCCATATTTATCTATAAAACCTTCATAATTCCATTCCATAGGAATAAAAAGTGAATATAAACCTTCTTTAGTTTGACCGTTTTTGTTTCTATTTAAAACATTAGAACCAGTGTATATATCTTTAAAGTTTTGTCCTCCTTTGTCCAAAGCGTTAGATGTTGAACCCATCATACACTTACCTACAATCCTACTACCTAATCTTAAACAGGTTTTTGTTACTTTCCAGTTGTTTTTAATATTGTCAGGTTTCTCCCACTTACCGCTTTCATCATGTGCTAATAGTTTTAACTTTTCACCATCATAGCTATTGTCTCCAGTATTCTTCCAATCTATTGTTGTATCTAATCCTTCTAGTTCTCTAAGTTCTTCATTAACCTCCAACTTTCTACGTGTAAGTTTAGATGCCGGAACCCTATATGCCAGTTCGGTTTTAGGGCGATCCATACCATCTTGGATTGGTTTGAAGAAAAACGGATAGTTAATCGAGATTGGTACAACTTTATCTGTGAACATTTTTTTAGCATCTGCACCAGTTTTAGATAAAATCCCGTATCTACTGTCGGATGATATGGTTGCTTCATTAACGAGTTCAGCTGATGACATAAACGAAAATCCCGATCGTCTATTTTTAAGATAGCACATTCCATAGGATCTAGTATCGGCTTTACAGGCTTCCCAAAAGATAAAAAATAATCTGTTCGATTCCCTATAGTCGGGAGCTCCAACGTCAATTTTTGACCATTGCAAGTACATGTAATGAGTACCAGTAATATAAGTAGGTTTACCATTGTTATAAAACCAGTGTCCTTCATCTCTTCTTTTAAATTCTTCATCTATATAATCCCACCATTCTTCACGGAAATCTTGAGGATATTTTTCCCAATCAAAACGGTTTTTAATTCGTTTTAATTCTTTAGGGTATTCTTGTTTTTCCCAGTACTGTTCCTCTTTATCTTCGCTTCGTTTAAAACATTCATCTTCTGCTGGTAGTGCAATACGCAGGTTTTGAATTTCAATGATCTCTCCAATTTGTCCAGTTTTACTTATTACTATGAAATCATAATCTGAATTATAGCCATACTCCCACTTCTTTAAACGGTTGTTTGTTTTTAAAAGCTTTGGATTAACTACATCATTTACAATTTTAGATAATGTAGGTACATAAGTCATGTCTTACTTCTCCCTTCTGCAAAACCCTTAAAACCTCTAGGTGTTTTAGTAACCTCTTCTACAGGTTTTTCTTTTAATAATTCTTCTTCTTCTTCGATTCTTTGTAGAATTTCAAAAGCGTCGAAAATAGCTAGTTTCTTAGTGGCAGCTGCGTTCTTTAGTCGGTCCGCAGATACATCCTCCCCCGTATCTACAATCTCCTCTTTCGCTACTTTTATTAATTCCTTCACTGCTTCGTGCCCAGCTTGGATTATAAACCTCTTCGTTTCTTTCGTGTTCATATTTAACAACTATATCATTTAATTTCATACAATACAATAATTGGTTATTTATAGTAAACTCAAATTCTCTATCTTTTTTGAAAGATATTAAATCTCCTACCTCTAAATTATATTCTTTTAACTTGGGATTACCATAAACAATTACTCCTTTTTGAATACTAGTTTTTTCTGTAGTAAATTTATCATTACTTTTAGTTGGAGCAATAAAACATCTATCTAAAAAACTTATCCATTCATTATTTTTGTTATATAAATACAATTGATCAATGGCGCAAAAGTACAAGTTTTCCTTAAAATAAGAACGACTATTAACTTCTTCCCCTCTAATGTTATGAAATCTTCTAAATATATTATGATGAACTACAACTATATCTCCTTTCTCAATGTCAGTGGTATAAGCTAGAGGAGTTGATATCACTCTAGCTAGTTTATTAACACTTTTAAAATTAGAAATATTAGTATTTAAAATTAACTCTGAATCAGAAATTTTTTTAGTATTATTATATCTCTTTCCTAAAGGTTCTATTACAAAATCATATATACTTCTCATGAAAAAGCTAAGTCAAATTCAATAGCTATAGCCATATTAGAATTGAACTTTTTCCAAGGAAGAATTTCATCATTTTTCTTGATATATATCATATATTCCCCTTGTTCTGGTTCTAGTATATCTGATATAATATGACCACCATAAACTTCTTGCCCTACAGAATAATGCATAGCTTCATTTTTATAATCAGAACCTATACTTATTTTTCTAATTTTATTAGACATCTTTTACTGCTTCTAACTTAGGTTTTTCACTATCACTTTCTGCAATAACAGTGTATTCCCCAGTGTTTAGATCAATGTTCACAGAACCATATTCTTCTTCTAGTTCTTTTTTAAACATGTCTACTGATTGGTTAATACTGACCATTTCGTGAAGATACCCGTGTTTTTGAGTTTCTAAATATCCTATTTTACTTAAAAGAGCTGCAATAGCTTCTTGCTGTTCGTTTATTTTTTTTAATTGTTCTTCTTTAATTTTCATTTTATAAAATTTAATTATTATTTATGTTATATCTCGTAAGAGAATTACCTATCATGATTTAAACTATAGGTTTGTTGATATAGTCATCTCTAGTAGCTGCCCAATTTCCTATAACTTGTGCCTCTGTTGGAGTTTGACCATATATAGCAAATTTACTATGACATAATCCACTGCTTACATTTGCGCTCCAATAAGAATTACCTATCATAGCGGTTACAACATCACTATTACCGTTATCATCAATATCAACATTGAGTTCTTCGTATTTTACTAAACCATCAGATCCAGCTACTAATGTATAAGTGTTACCATCTCCTGGTGCCCAGTTTAAGTTTCCTGGATTATTTTGAGACCAATCGTATGATCCTTTACAACCTAAGTATATGATTATTTTACCATCAGCTGCTCCACTAGAAGTTTCACCTACTAAAGTAAAACTTACAAATGTCCAGTTATTTAAAATATCATCACCACCACTACTGGCATAGTTTTTAAACTCAGGATAAAAGTCGGTGTAAAAGTCTGATTCACTTATTACACCTGTATTAGAAGTAAAATCGGTTGAAGAATAACTACCTTGTTTTAATACAGCTAACTTGTTATTTAAAACATTAGGCCATTGATCTATATTTATCATAAACAACCCAAACTCATATGGATTATCATACCACTCTGCGATCATTCCGAATATAGATTGTCCAGCTCCAGAAGGTAAATTAGTACTAGGTGTACTAAACCAATGTGTTATGTTTAATCCAGGTTGAAAACCATTAGTTAAAGTAGTATTTCTATTTAATTCAATGCCACAATCTGTAAGTCCCGCAGCATTACTACTACCTACTTCAGCAGGGTCAGTTCCATTTTGAAAAAATGATTGAACTTGGTAAGCGCCTGAATTATCTGTAGGATAGTAAGCTGTTCCATTTCCATCGCTAAAATCTGTCCAAGTTCCAGTAGGGAAATAAGTAGTACTTGTAAGTATATTACTTATAAAGTTTCCACTATTTACAGGGTCACCAGGGTTTACCCATCCAGCCGGTGGATTGAAGTTAGCTGGATCATAATAAGCTAATAAATTAGTTGTATTAAACTGAACAACCGCAGGATAAGATATGCTATTAGTCATACTGGTGTTTAATACAAAATAAAACTTACCAGTAGCACCAGATACGTCTTTTCTATATACATAATCTAACCTCACTGGCTCTATACCACCTAAAGCAAATAAACCGCCAGGTAAAAAACTAGAAATTCCAGATCCACTTCCATATATAGAGTCAGGTAATTTATAATCGGTACTATTTGTGGGATCTAGTATTATATAACCTGAAGTTCCATCATCAATAGTAGTATAATCACCTGATATTGTTAATATATTAGTAAAACCTGCAGCTAATGATAAAAATGCGTTAGGATTTGTTTGAGGATCCCAAGCAACAGTACTACCACCAGTTAAAACAGTAAATGGAGAAACACCACCTCCACTACTAGGAGTTACCCAAGATAAAGTAACATCATTAGTAGATATTGCGTTAGCTTCTAATACTTGTCCTGATGTAGGTAAATCTTCAGGCAGTAACCAAGTTTGATCAGCTCCATCAGATTGAGTTGTTATTTTAAAAGTTTTAGGGCTATTTGTTGTTTCTCCAAATTTAAAGTTTATTTCTGGTTGATCACTTCCTGCTATGTAATTACCAGATAATTCTAAATCAGCATTTAAACCTGCAGCACCTCCTGGTGTTCCTATTGCCAAAGTGTCTGTAGTTTGGTTCCAAGTTAAACTACTTGAGCCTCCTAAACTATCACCACCAACGCCATAAAAAGTTATTCTACCTACAGTCGCTGTTGATGGGGTACCACTACCATTACTGTTTATAACACTTTCAACTAAAAAATCTCCAGTTATTTTAGCATTGTTAGATCCTTTGTATCCAGCGAGGCCATCTATTAATCTAATGTCTGTTGTTTCTGGTATAAATACCGAATCATCACTTATTTTTGCGTTTGCCATTTTGTATTTTTTATTCTAATTCTGCTTTGTTAGTAAGACCTGATTCTAATGCCATTAAGTTCGTCAATGCTGATTCTAAGGCTATGAAATTACTTACTGGTGGAATAGGTCCACCTCCGGGGTTGCCTTGGCCAGGTAGATTAGATATTGCAGGTATTGTATTTTTATTACCTATCCTCATCAGAATAAAGCTAATACGTCTGTTAAACCACCTGTTGATTTAGCTGTAACACTTAACACTGATACTGGTAAAAAGCTACCTGATGCTACACCTGTATATTCTACTATAGTTCCCGCTTCATTTATAACTGTAATATCCATATCAGCTCCGACATATAAAGCAGCTCCAGGACCTGGAGTGTGAAATGTTCCAAAATTACCTGGAACTTCTACTGCAGTAGTAGTATATGTATAAGACATTTTTTCATTCCAATATGGTACTGTATTGAATGTAGGTTCAGGAGCTATTATAGGATCTCCAAGTGCCCAACTTCCAGTAGCTGCTACAGTAGCAACTTCTAAGATGCAATCAAAATTTCCTCCAGACAATCTTAATCTATCTCCTACAGTGTAGTTTATTCCACCATCACCACCAGCTAAATTAACACCAGTTACAACTCCAGCCGGAGCAGTAACGACGTTTACATTTGCAAATTTTCCACCATCTAAAGTAGTAGTTCCGAGAACTCCCGGTGTATAATCTGTTCCTCCATCAATAATAGTAAAAGTAGCAGCTGGAGTGGGAGGGTATCCAGTCAAGTCTTCCAACGCTATAGCATCGTGTGCAAATACTCTTGGCTCTTTTAATGTTGTTCCTATTGTACTCATTTTTTGTTTTTATTTATAAATACTTTTTCAGCTCCTCTAGAACCAAAGTATGCTACATATACTGTAACTAATAATGTTTGTAATAAATCTATCCATGCAGCATTCATGTCAAAAAGTAAATCGATAGAATCGAAAACTATAAATAATGTCATGCATACTGTCAAATAAATTAATGTTAATGGTCTTGTATTTTTACTTAACCACGAATCAGACTTCATATCGTATTGCCATCTTTCTGAAACACTATTCATTTCAGCAACATCTTGGTCAATTAACTTTAATGCTAATTCTTTGTCTTTTGGAGCAATTTCATCATCTTGACTTATTAAGTTTTTAACAACTCCGTATACTCCGTTATTCGGAAGTACATCTCCTATTGAATCTAAAATTTTTGGTGCTTTTTCTTTTAAGAAAATACCAACTTTTGTATCTTTAAACTTTTTCTTAGGTTTGTTCTTCTCCATTTTTATTTCCTTGAAACATATTAGATACTGTTTCGTGTAAGTTGTCTATTGTTCTTGCTCTTTTTTTACAACCACAATCCTTTTTCCCTACCGCTTTAGCTACTTTATTAGCTGCTTTATCTAATCCTATTTTCTTATTAAATTCTAAAATCTTAGTTCCTAAATATTTTTTAGGTTCTTGTGATTCACTGCTTCTTCTTTTTCTTGGTGATTCCATTTAATTTAATTATTTTATTTTATTTTTTTAGTGCTAGTAGAAATTCTCTAACACCAATACCAAATGCCATGCCACTCATCATTGAATGTCCATGTGCTAGTATTAAACCACCTATCGCTCCGAAAACTACAGCTTTAGACAATGGATGATTAACAATATTTTTTACAGTTTCCATATTATGATCTTTTACCTCTATCCATACCTTTTTTAAGACCAGGATATTTTTTATATACACACGCTTTAATTCCTTCTGGATTTGGAGCGTTATGTGCTAGCTTAAGAGCTGACTTAGCTCTTTTTCTAGTATTCACAGGATAAGTACCTTTAGCAGCTCCTCCTGCTGGACCACAGAAATCTCCCTTTTTTACATTAGGATATTCTCCAGCATTTGAACTACCAGGTTCTTCTCTTATTTCACTTATAGTTTTCTTTGCCATAGCTTAGTGTTTATTACCACCCATGTGCTTAAGAATACAATGCTTTTGATTATCTATTCTTTCAATCTCTTTTCCTGCATCATATATCAATTCTCTATCATGGATCATAGTTTTCTTTGCGCCTTTATCACCTTTTTTATATCTTAAATCAGCGCGGTGTAATTGCTTTTTAGCATCAGAGATCAACTCTCTATTATGCATCATATCTTTATCGTATCTATTCATTATTTTAGATTTTTGTATTATAGGTTTTTGTATTCTTCTGTCGCATCAAAAGAAGGACAGGCTTTGTTTGCGAAATCTCTATGTGAATGTATCTTCGCATCAGGATACATTGCTTTTAATGTTCTAAGCACGCATAGTAGTGCTTCTTCTTGTTCAAATGTTCTAGTATCAGCAGGGGTTTTACCGTCTTGTTCAACACCACCCGCATAACATATACCTATTGAATTTCTATTGTATCCTTTACAGTGAGCACCCATTTTAGCTATATCTCTACCTTTGTGAATTTTACCAAAAATATCAATATAGAAATGATAACCTATATCAGACCAGCCTCTACCTTCCACGTGCCATTTTCTAATTGTCTCAACGGTTACATCTTGACCTTCACGAGTAGCAGAACAATGTACGATAAGTTTATTTATTTGTCTCATGATCCGTACTTAGCTACTTCCATTGCTTTTTTGCGCTCAATTGCACTCAATGTAATATTACCGGCTTTATCATTTTCTAACCACTTATTTGCTATTTCTTGAGTGAATTGCTTAGGGTCATTCATATTAATACCTGGCTTCTTACCACCTTCGCCTTCATCACCAGTAGCTATTTCTTTTACTTCTTTAAAATCTCCGTATGCCATTTTATTTATTTTTATCTTTTTTTAATAAATACCACTTATGTAAAGTATATCCTAATGTTGCTCCTAACAATAATATCTTCAACGTTGGTTCTAACCAATCACAACAGCTAGCGGCAAATGCTCCCGTATTTACTGCGTACAACTTAATGCTGTCTGCTACTTCCATAGCTATTTGTTGGCACGCAATACAGCGTTACCTTTATAAGTTGGATATTCTTGTCCTGGAAGAGGAATGTTTTTTACTTTAGGTTGGGTAATGATATTAACTTTACCTGCCGGTTTTTGTGTTTTTTTCATCTTTATATATTTATAACTTAAACTATTCTTGTGTAATCTACATTGTAATCTACATCTTCAAAACCATCAGCTCCGCTTATAGATCTAAAATTTCCAGGCATGTTAGGCATTAAATTTCCCGTAGAAATACCATTAAGCATTTTTGGTTTTTGTCTTACGTTTAACACTGGTTCAAACTCACTACTATATGAACCAGGGATATTTAATTCACGGTTACCCGCTACTTCTTCTCCGGTAGTAGGATCCTTTCCTCCTGTTACGTTAGCGTTAGCTTGAGGATATAATTCGTTTTGATATTCCAGTGAGTTGTTGGGATCTTCAAATCTAGCCATAACTTTTTTTATTAATATTCATATTTTTTATAGTAGTAGCTAATACTCTATCACTATAAGTTTTTCCTTTCATTAAATGATTGGAACGTTCTGTTGTGGGAATTTCTTCTTCCCCTAATATTATACGGTACATTCGGTTTATCAACTGTTTACACTTGAAAGAAACTTTATATATATGATACTTCTGAGTGGTGCGGTTTCTTTGGCGCCATACCACTATCCATCCCTCCTTCAGTAATCTGTTCCAGCGTCTGTTATCCCAGCTGTATGCGTGTGTACCGTTTTTAAAATCTTGTTTAGTAAATAAGTCTGTAGCTTCTAAGTATATTAATAACTCTAAATCTGCTTCTTTTAAACTATTTGTTTTAGCAGCCCATTTCCTTATTATTCTATAATGCTTTAGTAAATTTAATTCTTTTACATCTTTTGATGTTAATCTTTTCATTTAGTTATATTCAAATATAAAGCGGTATTTAAAATCTGTAAAATCATTTTGACTTTGAATAAAAAATTGCCAACCTCCAGCATACCATATATATTGCCCTGGAGTAGTGCTTGGTCCAATATATTGAGGTGGTCCAAGATTTATATAATTAGCAATTAACGACCAATCAGGTGCGTTAATAGTTATATACTGTGTACCTGGATCCCCAATATTAGGTGCTAATGTATTTGCTGTTAAAGTAGCACCAGGGACAGTTTCCCAAGTACTGCTATTACTGTTCGGTCCACTTGTTGCTGACGAAGCACCATTAGTAAGAAAACTTCCTCCTGGTTGATCACTATCATAAACAGAAAAACCACAACCTATCGCCATACCACAAAACATAGGAGAAGCGCCAGGAACATATGCGTTTGTGTATACTTTAATCTTAGTAATATTCATTATGTCTGCTGATAAAGCTGTACCAGAAACCCCATGAGTATCTCCTAAAGAATGAGGTAAAAAATCAGGTGCATCTTCTCCAATTAAATCTCTATTTTGGCAATCAAACACCCAAAAAGTACTTGCGCTACCCGCACCATCTGACTCCTTAGCATAGTTATTACTAATCGCTACGTTGTAACGACCAACACCACTTCCAGCTATAGTATCACAAACTATTTCTCCACTATCATATTGAGTGGTAGCGGGTGGACTCCATGTCCAAGCACCGGGAAGAGGATTTTCAATACAATAAAATGTATAAGCTTTCCCATCAGCAGGAATTGTAGCAACTCCATTTACAGTGTTATTAATACTTCCACCTAAAGCAGAAGGAAATACCAACACTGGTAAAGAAGAGTTGTTTATAAAAGTAGTTGAACGACCTGTTGTAGCTAGGGGCAATTTACATGCTCTATCTGTATTAGTACTGTTTATAATGACATTTATACCGTAAATCGCTACACTAGTAGTGGTCTCGTTTGTGTTGTTTAATACTAAATCATCTAACACTGTTTGAGTACCCCCACCACCTCCACCTCCACCAGAGATTTGACGGATTTCGTTTTCTAATTCTATGTCCTTCTTTATTCCTTGCATAATTTATAGTATAATTACTACATCTTTTTCTTGGATGACTTTTAATATTTTATCATCTATTTCTATATCGCAACCTGCGTGTCTATCGAAGTAGATTTTATCTCCTTCTTTTATTACAGCTACGTCGGTTCCTACTTTTACTATTTCTCCTTCTCTATACCTTACATCTTCTCTTTGCTTCTCACCTAGTATTAATCCACCTTTAGTAGACTTAGAAGTTTCTTTTTTCTCTTTTACTACTATATTCTTACCTATTGCTTTCATCCATCCTTAGATTATTAATTACACAATCAGTAGACAATATAGTAGTAGCTACAGAAGCCGCATTTTTTAAAGCGCTTTTAGTTACCAGTAATGGATCTATTATTCCGGCTTTAACCATATTAACCGCTTTTCCTGTAACCACGTCTAAACCTCTTCCGTTTCCTTCAGGTAATGAGATTTCTACCATTCCAGCATTTTTAAGTATAGTACTGTATGGTGCACATACTGCATTGAGCAACACTTGCTCTCCTGTACTTTTTGCTTTTATATTGTTTGCTGCATTAAGTAATGCAACTCCTCCACCAGGAACTATTCCCTCTTTAATAGCGGCTCTTGTAGCACATATAGCATCTTCTACTCTATCTCTTTTTTCTTTTAATTCAATTTCTGAGTTAGCACCTACCTTAACTACAGCTAGCTTAGCTGACAACATTGATACTCTCTTTTCTAATCTTTTTATAAAATTAATGTTCTTTTCTTTTTTAATTCTATCTTTAAGGGATTGAATAAGATCTATTACAACTTCAGGAGTTTCTTCTACTTGTATTAAAGTATTATACGCTGTACTAGTAACTTTCTTACAAGTACCTAGTTGATCAACGTGAATAAGGTCCATATCATCACCTAGTGTTTCATCTATAACAGTAGCTCCTGTCAACGCTGCTAAATCATCTAGAGTTTCTTTTCTACTCACACCGAATATAGGTGCTTCAACTACATTTATTTTGATATTACCCTTAACTTTATTCATTGCTAAAGCCCCTATCACCTCATGCTCTACATCTCCAATAATTAACAATGATTCTTTATTTGTAATAGCATGTTCTAAAACTGATTGAATTTTTCTAATATTTTCTATCTTACTATTAACTATTAAGATTAAAGGGTTTTCTAATTCTGCCGTTCCTCTGGTAGAGTCCGTTATGAAGTGCTGATTAACAAAACCTTTTTCATATTGAACTCCCTCAATGCTTTCTATAACCGTAGAAGGATCTTCATGTGTTTGCATTCTAACTACACCAGTCTCATCTACACTTTTAAAAGCTTCTCCAATTAATTCTCCTAATTCACTATCGTTGTTAGAAGATATTGTAGCCACTTGACTTATTCTATCTCCAGTGACAGGCTTAGAAATTTTTTCTAAATAAGCTATTACTTTATCAACTGCGTTGTGTATACCTATTTTTAATTCTCGTGAATTTTCCGATTTTATCGCGCTGTATGCTTCTTTTAGTATTGCGTGCGCTAAAACCGTGGCAGTCGTAGTTCCGTCTCCAGCTTCCTTAACTGTTTTACGAGCTGCTTCTTTTAAAAGCTTAGACCCCATGTTTTCTACAGGATCTAATAATATAATATCGTTTGCGACAGTAACACCGTCTTTAGTGATTTGTGGATCACCTTTGCTGTCTTCAAGTATTACACACTTGCCGTTAGCCCCTAAAGTGGAGCTAACAGCTTTAGTGAGTTTCTCTATTCCTTGAAATATTTTATCCTTTGCATCATCACCGAAGTTAAGATGCTTTACTATTGTCTCGTTCATTTGATTAAATTAAATTATATTGGTTTACTTAAATGTTTTAACTACTTTAGGTCCTTTTAAGAATTCTAGTTTTTTGGAGTAATGTTCAATTGATCCATCTATAGCGGCTTCCGCTCCATTCATCGTTTCCCTTCTAGTAACATCTACCCATAAATCTTCTTCTTCTGGGTGTTTGTATTCGGTTTGGAAAAATCCATTTGGAAGTTGTACGATGCGCCAATTGCTTTTTTCAGCAACATGGTTCCAAAGTTTGACCATCTCTTGGTCTGGGTGTTGTGGGGTACTACTCCACGATTGAGTACGGTATAAAAACGTCATTGGTTTATTGTTTTTAGGTTATTATAATGGTTGTTAATGTTTGTTTTCTAAGTTTAGCAGTGAATTGTCCTTGTCTGCTTGGCTTTCACCACTGTAATTTTGCATTAAAGACTTATCATTTTGAAACTTCTCCACCGTTTTTTCACTAACAACCTCATGTTCTTTTAACGGTTTAGAGATATTGTAAATCTTTTCTGGTGTAGGTGCCTTTACTTCAGGTGCGCTGTTACCTGCACCACCTGTTGACCCTGATTTCACAGCTTTATCTGAGGAATTAACATAATCATAAAGAGCTTTTACTCCTTGATATACTGGTCCGGCCGCAGTTTCAGCTGCTACTTTAGCTAATTTATTATATATATTATCCGGCATATTTTTCTTTATCTAAAATTTCTTTCTCTTTACTCTTTTTTATTTTTTTAAATCTGTCATTAACAACCTGTTTTTCTCGTGGTTCACGAGTATATTTTCTAATACCTTCTTCTGGTACATCTTTACTAATCACAGATTTATCTTTATAATTTACCTTTCTTACAAAACTTGTTTTAGCTTTTGCTACAGGCATTAGTATGTTTTTTTCTTTATCTAAAATTTCTTTATCTGTCTTACTCATCTTTTTTTATTTACTCCACTATCGTGATTTTTCCTTCTAATCCTTCATATGCTTCTGGATTTATTTTTGAAGCTTGTTTTATGTTTACTTGATAAATTGCTCCTGGAACTAAGTTTCCAATACCGTTAAAATTGAAAGCTGGTAAATAACTATTAACAGAGGAATCTGTTATCAGTAATCCATTTCCAGCTAAAGCTGCAAAAGGTTCAAAAAACCCTTCAGTTTCAAAAGCCTCGTTTATAGGTATACCTTCAGGAGCGTCTTCCGCTATTTGTATACTAGTCCAATACCATCCATCAAGATCTGTACTCAGTACTTGATAAGGTAAATCTGTTCCAGGTGGCTCTGAAAAAGGGCATTCGCCAGATGGACAACTCCAATCATTACTTGCTTGCGCTTCTTCTTCCCCAATAGTTAACTTAGGAGCTTCTACTGGTGGTTCTTCATTACATTCTTCAGATTCTTCACAATTCAATAATACAACACCTTCTGGACATCCTACTGCTTCAACACCTTCTGGTAATTCAGAAGGAGCTTCAAATGTGTAACACGCGCTAGAGGGTTCAGGTAAAATAAAGTTGTTTGTAGTTGTAGCACCTGGTGTATATGATGTCTCTTCTGGAAGCTCACAACATGGTGTATAAATAAACTCATCTTCTGTTCCACATTTCACCCATCTTAAATAAGCGAAATTTTCCTGAGCTACATCACAAGGTAGTACAGAAGAAACTACTTGTTCTACTAAAGGAGTTATAGGACCTGGAAGTAATCCAGTGGTAGGACCTACTCCATACCATTGACAGTTGTACCAAATAGATAAAGCTTCTTCACTATGTAATTGTATTTCCGAAACGAAAGCTATTTCTTCACTACCACAAACTGTATAGCTAAAGTTTTCTGATGGTGGTTCTTCTCCACAACTCTCACAACATTCAGTAGGATCTACTAAGCATTCTATTTTTTCAAAGAATACTAAATCTGGTGGAGTACATACTTTTGTACTCACAATATAACAATCTTCGCTTTCCTCAACTTTAATGACATCTCCTATAGAAACATCTAACGTTGTTAAATTTACTACTCCTGCAACTTCTCCACCACACGTGGTAATTTCGTACGTGTCTCCATTTTGACAACACTCACATGCTGTTGGTTCATCTTCAGCAGGGAATTCTCCTTCTATTTCTTCTACCTCTATAATTTCTGCTCCAGGTGGAAACTCTTCTATTTCTTCTACATTCCAACATACTTCCGCCACTTTTATAACAGCTCCGGTTTCTGCGTATTCTCCTAAAGGACTTTCAGTATATAAAATTACTTCAGGATTATTGCATTCTGTTATAGCAAACTTACTACTTGGAATAACTGAGTTATTTTTAAAAAATGTTACCGGAAAAACTATACTCATGTTTTATTTTTTATTGGAATCCATTTTGCATTACACCATATAAATTAGATCCATCACAAACGAAAGTTAAAACATCTACTACTGTACCTGGGGCGCCGGCCGGTGTTAATGTAGGTGGTACACCACCTGGCCATTTCCAGTTTCCTGGTCCAAAATTTAAGGTCCATGCTGTACTTTGCGGATGGCTAATTGTCATTATATAAGTACCTGGTGCTATATTAGTAGGAAAGTCTAAAGTAAACGATGATGGGACAATTATTGTTCCATCTACGAATATAGATACTATATCTCCTAGATCCATATTTGGCACTAAAGTATCTCCATTACCTACAGTGATATATGTGTTTTGAGAAGCTATTGTTTGACCAAAGAATTGTGTTCTTTCAAACTCAAATAAGCATGTGCTTGGATCTAATGTTGGGCTTGTACTTGGATTATTAAACCCAGTTATAGTTAAATCTTTGTCTACTTGTATTTGACTAGGTAATCCACCTCCGTTTGTTGGTGAAACAAGCTCTATTGATGGGTTTGGAGTACCACCATTGTCAAAAGCCACTTGAAAAGTAGCATCAGTAGTGATAGTGTGTTTGTGACCTAGACCAACTGAATCTAAAATAGGTACTCCACTGTACACTGGTGGATTTGGCCAATACGTTGCATTAAAACCTATTCTTCCATCTGTACCAATACTCACGTTTCTACCTCCTGCAAGTGCAGATCCACCACCAACAACTACATTATCGAAGTTTTCTTGAAAACCAACGTCTCCTATTATTGTATAATTACCTAATTGATCATTAAAAGAACCATAACTAACCCCTTTGTTACCAACAACAGTAGTATAACATTGTCCAGCTCCAAAAGTGTTAGGAAAAAACTCAATACTTTCACCAATTGTTACGTATCTACCATCTTCTGGGTCAAATGGGCTTGCAGCTGGGCCTAAAACCTTTGTTTTTGCACCAATACTGATGTTTCCTACGCCATATGCAGCGCTATCAGCACCAATTACTAAACTTTGATCTGGAAAAGTTGTAGGAGTTTGAATTAATTGAGCTCCGTGACCTATTGCAATAGATTCTACGGCATCACTAACATCCGCATGTTGACCAATTAGCACGTTATTGAACCCATTTATCAATCCAGCAGAAGGAACAGCTGAACTAGGTGGTCCACCGTCTGCAACTTCAAATCCAATTGCTACATTTCCTGAAGCAACTGTTGCTACCCAAGCAGCATTATGTCCAATAGCTGTGTTTGTTTCGCCACCATCTAAATCTTCTAAACTTCTACCACCCATTGCTACGTTAAAAGATCCAGAATATTCATTTCCAAGACCATCTAAAGCAACTCCAGTATTAGTAGTTAAACTATTAAAACCAACAGCAACGTTTTGACCATATTGATAGTTGAATGTAGTAGGAAATACTGTTGAGGTACCAAATTGTTTAAGAGCGTCATTACCTATAGCTACGTTTTCATTGTTATTTTCAACGTTACTAACTGATGTTATACCAAGAACACAATCTTCATTGCCACCAGGAACTGTTATAGTTTCTCCTGCGCTGTAGCCAGTTCCACCTGATACAATAGTTACACTACCTATTCTCCCAAATGGACTACCATCAAGTGTCCATTCTATTTCTAATCCTTCACCTGATCCAGATGTTGTAGTCACAAGAGTAGGTCCTGTCGATGCTGCATAACCTGTTCCGTCAGGAAGACCACTGAGATCTAAAGATAATATAGCTCCTTGATAACTAATTAATCCAGAGTTTGCTAATGCATTTAAACCTAAAGAAACAGAATCTGTATCAAATTTGTGGTTAGATAATATAGTACCTCCTTTAGTTCCACCTACATGTACGTTTCTTAGTCCTTGATTATTATTGTTTATTGGAATATACCAAGATGAATTGTTAGTAGGTAAACCAGCAGGTACAGGATTAGTTCCAAATTGTATTTGACCAGAATCAAACTTTACTACTGTATCCCATTCTAAAGCACTTGTGCTATCTTGTGGTAATCTCGTACCTAACGTCCACGTGTGTAATGTTTCTGTTACGTTGTTCCATAAATTCGTTGTCCAGTCTCCGTCAAACCATAGATTTCTAGATGCGATATTACCATCTAACCCTTGATCTTCCATATTGACAGTGTACTGTTTAGTTACTGCATCGTACGATGTTGTGAATGTAATAGATCCTCCGGCTGACGTGAAATTTAATGTTGAATCAACTTCATCTGCAACTACTTCTGGAAATAAAGAGGCTGGGACACCGTTAGAACTGAATGTCATTTTTTGCCAGGCTTTATCTGCAAATACTGTTCCTCCACCTAACCATGCAGCTAGAGCTCCTAGAGTAGTATTTCTCGTAGCGTTTTTATTATTTGTTTGAGAAATTACTATAGTATCTTTAATATCTAAGTCAGTAACGGCTGGATATGTGTATATTATTGCCATTGTCTATTTTTTATGCGTAATGTGTTTCTACAAACTCGTTGTTATCATCAAAGTCACTACCACCACCTTTAACAGCAGCTGCAGCAGCTGATGCGATATCATTTACCTTCTCACTAGCTTTAACTTTAGATTTTAATCCTGATTGATCAGTTATTAATGATGGACTATTATATGCTCCCGGATCTTTATGTTCAGATAATATATTTGTTATTCCGCTATTACCGGTTCCACTTCTCCCCGTCACTTTTGCGAGTTCGTCTGCAGTTATCGAGTATCGATCTTCTACAAATTCGTTGTTATAATCAAAATCGGCCATTTTGTTTTTATTTTAATGTTAATATTTTTCTTTGTGTACATTAGTACCTATTCACAGGTTTTTACTCTTTTTTACAAAATATTAGATATATAGAAGTTAGGGGTAACCCCCATCCCCCTATCTTTCCAACTACTAGGAAAACGCTTTTCCCATTTGACCCCCGCCTTTGTTTTAAAATCCGCAACGATATTTTTTGGCCTTTTTCCTCCCATCCCCTCCCCTCCCTAGGCTTTCACCTTTTACTATCTATCCCTCACCCCTCCCATCCGATCATATCTATCCATTCGATCTTATCCTATCCCTATCCCTATCCTTATCCCTGTCCCTGTCCCCATCCCTGTCTCCGTCCCTATCCCCTCTCCCCTCTCTCCTCTATCTATCCAATCCCCATCCTAACCTCATCATCCCACCCCCACCCCACCCCACCCCTCCTATCCCCCTCCCTCCCCTTAGAACTAAGTAACTACGATGTCATTAAGATAATAATAATATAATAACTTAATAACTTAAATAACTTAATATGACAGATTTAATAATAATGATGATTGCAGCTCTACTAGCTCTAACTCCATACATTCTCGTAGAAATAATAGATTTAATTAAAAAATTAATAAATAAATTTACTAAGTAAATACGACCTCAACAAGATAATAATAATATAATAATAATAAATAAAAAATAAATAATATGAATAAAATTAAATTAATAACTTTCCACTTCGCACTCGTTCTTTTCATTGCTAACATTATAAACTTCGTTTATCAATTAATTAAAATAACAATGTAAATACGACTTCATTAAGATAATATAAATATAAATAAATAAATAAATAATTAAATAAAATAAATAACTATGTCTAAATTAAATAAAATAACTAAAAATCGCTTCATTCTTTCTAACTCTTTACTTGGCAAATCTGCTATCATATCATTCACAAATAAAAAAGGCGAAAGCTTTACTTACAATCACGATCAAGTGTTTGCTAATAATCAAACTCGCTTACTATCTATGAATTGCTTCATTAAATATGGCAATTATACTAACTCAAATAAAATACCTACTTGGGCTATATAATGTACTAAAAGTCCTGTTAGTTTAAGAATTCCCAGGTTTATCAAATATGAATTCTTCAGCACCTCAACAAAAACAAACTAAATACGACTCTATAAAGATAATATAAATATAATAACTTAAAATAAATAATATGAATAATTTAACTAAAATTCAAAAAAAAGAAATTAAATCTCTTTACGAAATGATTAACCTTAAATGGCATTATACTAATCATCCTATGCATGCTAAATTCATGCAAGCTCATAACGATTTACCTGATTATAAATCATAACTCGTTTTAGCTATGTGACATTAGCCTGTTATTCCCTATACTTATAACCCTTTTGTCACACTATTAAATACTAATATTTTAATATATCTTGTAAGATATTGAGATATCAAGTGTTAAACTATAAACTAAAAATAAACTAATTAATAAATATACACCTTTAAAATGAATAAATATAATAATAAACAAGATGAAGAAAGTGCAAATAAAGTACTTGGAATAATGGTAATACTCTTTTGTATAATAATAGTTTTAAACTATATAACAATGTAAATACGAATAAGCAAAGATAATAATAATATAAAATAACTAATATGAAAATAATAAATAAAATAACTAAGCGAGATGTTTCTCAAGAATACTTAGGTTTAATGATGGGTTTAATCACTAATCAAGAATTTGAAGAAGTAACTTGTACTCGACCTCAAAAATAATTAACTATGTACGAACTAGAATTTATACCTAAAAGAAAAGTAGATAACTTTGGTGAACTAATAGACTCTACTTGGTTAGAACATGAGTCAACAGAATTAACTCAAGATTTACTTGACTTTATTGAACACTATTTTGAAGATGATATAAGTGATTTTGACAAAGTAATTGTTTATGAAAAAGAATGTTATAACTTACCAGTAAATATAATAAAACTATGAAAAAACTAATAATACCAATTATACTAATGGCGGGAGTGTCATGTAGTACACAAACAAAAGTTGAAACTAAAATATATAAAGATTTCAGTGAAGCACTCAACAATATTCAAGATATGAGAGAGTGGATGAAAGAAGATAAAGTACAAGGAATTATAGATTCTGACTATGCTGACTACTATATTGAGTATTTAAATAACAGTGAAGATTTACTAATAACTCATTGGAATAACGAACTAAATACGAATAAGTAAAGATAATATAAATGTAAATAAATTAATAACTAAATAAAAATAAATAATATGAATAACTTAACTACAAAAAGATTTGTGATAAGAAAATCACTAATCGGTGAAGATGTAACAATTACATTCACTAACAAGAAAAATGAAACTTATACTTACGATCATGACGAGATCTACTCAACTCATCAAGAGAAATTTGAAACTATGAATTGTTTTCAAGAGTATGGTTCTTA
>Ga0115011_10000796_pt1 | contig 23942 bp, 16 predicted proteins | sample TroAtlMetagenome_2_FD_88705 | JGI IMG/M metagenome (GOLD analysis project Ga0115011, IMG submission 88705) | Marine eukaryotic phytoplankton communities from Atlantic Ocean - Tropical Atlantic ANT8 Metagenome | ecosystem: Environmental > Aquatic > Marine > Oceanic | place: Tropical Atlantic...
AAATAGCACAAAAAAAGAAAGAGGGCGCTCAAGCTAATGCATGAGCGCCCTCTAGATTTCTGCTGATCACAAGAGCGTGAACTCTGTGACCTAAAACAGACTAATCTTCAGCCATTGTATCGTCTGTTACAACTGCTGTGTCGTCTGTTACAACTGCTGTGTCGTCTGTTACAACTGCTGTGTCGTCTGTTACGATTGTATCAGTTTCTTCGGTGTCTTTTCCACAACCAACGACTGCAGCAGCAACTACTAGTCCGATAATTAAGTTTTTCATTTTTGCGTCTCCATATATTTCGCAAGCCACCAACATTGGTGACGAATGCTGGATACCACACAAAAGAAGACTAGGCAATAGGTTGAGGTCCAACTAATTAGCTTTTACTCGAAAGCTATCAACATTATAAGAACCTTAAATTAAGATAGGTTACACCTACCTCGTGACAATTAAGACACTCAAGCAATTACCAACCGCATGCTTTCTCGCGATCTATCTGATTTTAGCGATATTCACTGTCAACTCTGTAGGGATTGTTGGTGAGGTGGCTGGAGGCTGGGGGCTACCTCACGGGCCCTCTGTTACTATTTCCTATGCAAATGGACAGCCTATAGACTCACAAACGCACAGGCTAGGGCCCTTTGTCGCATCGGAGACACGACCTCTAGAGCGAATTCAGCTAGGTAGCCTATCACTACCCCTGGCGGTAAATCAGTACACTGGCGGCCCTCCTGACTGGCCTTCTAGGGTTGTTTATTGGATGACAGGTAGCCTTAGAGCCGTCACAGGCCTACACATATTTCTAGGTGGGTTACTGCTCTATCTGACAACTCGATTCTTAACTTTTCATGCCTCTAGGTTGGCTGCCAACCTTGTTGGGCTAGCCCTCGCCACAAGCTGGTCCTTTATTTATTACAAGAAGGTCCTCGGTGGTACAGAGGTGCTACTCCAGGCTGCAGGAGTGCTGTTTGTATGGGCCTTGTGGAGCCGAAGACACTCAGGCGGCAAGCATGGAGCCACAGCTTTGGCCATAGCTGCTGGGCTAGGCCTACTCGCAAAGATAACCTTCGCACCAGTGTTAGCGGCACTGTGCCTAGCTAGCCTGCTCACGCGCTGGGACCATCAGCCACTAAACCCACCACCGAAAATGCGAATAGCACGACTCATAGGTGTCGTTATCCTTATAACTTCACCTCTTAGTATTGCTTTAATTCATCACGAACTCCTAGCGCCAGAGAATGTAGTCGTATCTCACGACTACCTAGACCTACAGATTAACAGAGCCATAGGAGGGCTATCAACTGCACCACGAGAAGGTGCCCAAAACCTAATGTGGTTCGCCCTAGATCCTCTTCAATGGTTCGGCCCTGCATACAGCACTGAGCTACCGAAGTTTTCCCCAATAGGTAGAGGAATAGGGTGGCTTCTCATAATATTCGGCTGTTTGTCAGCATGGAGAGATAGAGATCCATTAAGGAGCGGTGCTTTACTGCGGTTTATGTCACTGGCGGTCCTTTTAGAGGTCGCCATCCTATACATGTCAAACAGAGACCTACACCATCTGGCGCAGCTGTCCCCACATGTAGCCATATTGCTAGCGCTATCAATTGAGCGCTGTGCTGCCATGTTTACAGCTCCAAGGTCCTATCGGCGCGCACTCCTCTCAACCATACTCATCTTACCTTGGTTATATTCTGGGTTCAGTGCTCTTAGAGCTACCGACTCAATCATAGCGACCTCCCCGATACATACATTCACAGCAAAGGGACAGTCCGATATTATTAGTATGGTTGAGCGGAACAATGTAGAGCGGCTATGGTCTAGTGATTACGATCTATACGGGGTGCTAGACATCAGGCTTCCCTCGATCGAGGTCAAAAACGTATGGGGCGATGTCTCCCACAGAAGAGGGGGTCATAGAGAAGGGGGTGTGACTGTAAAGGTCTGTGATATTAGCGGCCACAATTGTCCACGAGCAGCACTCCAAGATCTTCTAAGATCGGCGAGGGGGGGACACTACATAACTGTCCGTCCAAGCGCTCCAATGATCTATAACCTCAACCCCAATATGCACGACCTCCAGCATGCGGCGGGGGCGGTTGGTGTCAATATAGAAGTTGTTGACTATTTGGAAGATACCGAAGGGAGGTGGGCTCAACTCGTTAGGGTTTTCTAATGTCAAAAAGTTGCGAACCAGCAAAACCTAAGCTAAACGACCGATAATTCCATTTCTTCGACTATTATAAAGGGGTAAAAATGAATCTATCAGCTAGAACGTTTGCTTTGCTTGTACTGACTCTTTTTTCTGTGGCCTGTAGCAAAGGCTCCAGTGATACTGGGACAACTGATACTGGGACAACTGACACTAGCACTACTGATACAGGAACTGACCCCCTAGATGTTGATAACGACGAAGATGGACTCTCTGAAAACGAGGGTGACTGCGACGACAACGATCCAGCAAGCACAAACACCTCTATTGACGCTGACTGTGACGGAGTACTTACCGAAGATGACTGTGACGATGCCGATGAGTCGAGTACAACTATTGCCACTGACGCTGACTGTGACAGTATATTAACCGACGATGATTGTGATGATAACGACCCTCTTAGTACTATAATTGCAGAGGATCTTGACTGCGACGGAGACCTCACAGGGGTCGACTGCGATGACAACGATCCTTGGCTAAACTATGCTGACATTGACGCGGATGGACTGGCTTCCTGCGATGGTGACTGCGACGACGAAGACGCATCAAGCACCAATACATCGATAGATGCTGACTGTGATGGCGATTTAACCGAAGATGACTGTGACGATAATGACGCTAGCCTAAACACAGCTGACATCGACGGTGACGGTAACACCTCTTGTGACGGTGACTGTGACGACAACGACGGGACTAGCACCCACACTGGCATCGACGCCGACTGCGACAGCATCTTAACAGGTGATGATTGTGATGACAGCGATCCTCTAAGTAACGCTAAAGCAGATGACGCCGACTGTGACGGTGACCTCACCGCTGATGACTGTGACGACAATAACCCCGCCGTGTCATCATTGGATATCGATTTAGACGGATACTCTTCATGCGATGGTGACTGTGATGACGATGACGCCTCACTAACGCCCGAAGACTACGACGCTGATGGACTTAGCTCCTGTGGAGATCTAATCACTGAGTGCTATTCTTTCGAAATGACAGACTCATATGGAGATAGCTGGTCAGGCTCACATATTAGTTTCGTCATCGACGGGGCCGAGGCCGCACAGTTTACCAACAACAACCTCGACGGGGCCAACGGCTTTGAAGTTGAAAATGCTTCCTTGTGTACGACGGCTGCGACAAGTGTTGAGATCTACTTTGTAGACGTAGACATGTGGGACAGCGAGATCGGCATCTCAATCACCGACTCATCTGGCGCTGTGCTTTACTCTCTGCCATATGAAACCTGGGAAAATTCAACTGAAAACAGCCAACTTCTATATTCTACGGAAGGAATTTATGACTGTGATGACGCTGATTCGTACTCAACTTTCTCGGATGAAGATGCTGACTGTGACTCAATATTGACCGCTGACGACTGCGATGACGATGATGCTACTAGCAACGCTATTGCAGATGACTCAGACTGCGACGGTACACTAGCAGTAGATGACTGCGACGATTCTGAGCCAACGCTAAACCTAGACGATGCGGACGGGGACACATGGACCACTTGCGACGGTGATTGCGACGACTATGACACGACGCTCAACCTAGACGACGCGGACGGGGACACATGGACCACTTGCGACGACGATTGCGACGACTCAGACCCCACACTAAATCTAGATGATGCAGACGGAGATGGGATAGCCACTTGTGAGACATGGGTAACGTTCAACGACTGTTACACAATTGTGGCGAATGACAGCTATGGAGACGGATGGGATGATTCCACACTAGACTTCAGCGTTGACGGGGTACTAGAGGACAGCATCACGGTACTCAACGAGGATGACTATGACTTCATGACCTTTGAGGTCTGTGTGAATGGAGCATCTATGGTGAGTATTGACTACGCAGACAACACATCGTGGGATTCAGAGGTTGGGTATACAGTGACCGACGATAGCGGAACTGCGATCATTGCTGTCGCGAGTGGAGACCTCACAAACTACGTGGACTATACTGGAAACATCCTTGTCATTGAAGAATCCTACACAGATTGTGATGATAATGACCACACAGTTTACGAGAACTGCACCCCGTAAACCAAAGTACAAGGCTAGAAATCAAAAGAGCTACATGTATGTCCATGTAGCTCTTTCTTTTTTAAAAACCGGCTCATTACGATTCCACGAAAGGTAAATACCTGCTATCATGGGCCGCATGAACTCACTTCTTCTATCCTCAGCCCTACTCATTCAACCCACTTTCGCTGGCACATTAGAGCCAGGACAAGATCTCAACGAAGCGATTGGGATTCATATCACCAACCAAGGGCTAATGGCTTTGGGTGATATCGTTGAAGGCGTGATGCCTGAAGGCATACCAGTAACAGATATTTCTGGGGAACAATACTGTTCAGATAGCGATGCAGCACCTCTAATGTTCAGCCTCGGTGACATGGAGATGTTTCTAACGGCACAGTCAATAGAGCTCGACACCTCCAATGGAATACTAGATTTTTGGTTCTATATGACAATGTCATCAACGGCTACTACCCTAGATGTATCTGGTGACTGCACCTTTCTCACAGATCTCGAAGAGACGTGTGGTGTTGAACTCCCAGTCACTGCCATAACTTTGCATCTACCCGTAGCGATGGAGATAGTAGACGGGGCTTTTGACGTAACATCAGAAGACCTAGAGTTTTCAATCTCTCCAGTGGGAAACATGTTGTCTGGCTGCATCCTGTCAGACGCGATTGGTACACTGCTAAACCAAGACGAGAACGCCATATCTGATATGATCTACTCACTGGTCTTACCCGCACTAGCCGACGCGACTGGGGACATTGACGAAGCGATCGAGGAGGCTCTTGAAGCGATAAACATCTCTACGGACCTCGCTATCGGAGATGCCAATCTTGGAATAGAACTGTTTCCTTCAGACCTTACCCTATCAGAAAACGGATTAGGGATAGGCCTCGGGGCCAGAGTAACGCCAGATTCAATAAACTCATGCGTTACTGAGCCTGGTGACGGTTCGAATACCTTGGGAGGATCTTGGCCCGTTCTTGGAGATACAGCTCCAGATAGCAGCCTTCCTTACGATGTCGGACTCCTCATAAATAGAGACTTCGCAGACCATCTGCTCTGGAACCTGTGGGCGGCTGGTGGTCTATGCCTCGATCTCACTGAGCTAAATGATGTGCCAGTAAACACTGAACTCCTAGGCACCTTCCTTAGTGACGACTTCAGTGCGCTGTTCCCAGAGAGGAAAGATGCACAGATTGAAGTTGTGCCTGGATTGCCGCCTGTTGTGAACTTCTACGGTGACGATCCTAGCATTGGTGTCCAAATTGATGACCTATTTGTAGATTTATACGCAACATTAGATGGGAGGAGGACAAGAATCTTTCAGGCATCTATGGATGGAGAGGTCGGCTTTGACCCAGGCATAAACTCTACAGTGTTAGCGCCTGAGCTTCTGCTTGGAGAGGACCTTTTTGTCCTAGAGGAACGGTGGAGCGACCTCCTTAAACAAGGCTACGCTGCAGGGCTTTCTGGTTTTATCGAGAGTGTACTGGCCACAGACCTGATCCCCACCGATATATTCCCAAACATGGCGCTCCCCACACTAATGGGCGCTGGCCTAGACGGTGTTTTTTGGATCCCAACTAACGACGGCCAATGGCAAGGAGGGTACCTTCTGCTTGATACTGAGTCCGTTGAGCCTATTGAGGCCCCTGGGTGCTCTGGCGATGGGGCTTTGGGCTGTGACATGAACACAGACGACATCCTATATGCCTTTGGCTGCAGCAGTGATGACCCTCTTGGGTGTGATGGTGTATCAACAGGCTGTGGAGAGTCAGAGGGCGCAGGATGTGATGATGCAGGGTGTTCTAGCTCACACAGCGGTAGCTTGCCCTGGCCCATGGGCAGGTGGTTTGTTTTCGGACTCACCATGTGCGCCTTCCGGATCAGGAGACGCCATTAGAGGGCTATCGGCCTATAAGACTATTTAGCCTGTTAATCTCACCTATAAACCCTGCACTCTGACCGATCTGGCGCCGCTCGGTTCCGTGGTAGTCAACAGGATCAATGTTACGGCCGTTTCTATCGAGTTGATAGTGGAGGTGAGGTCCAGTAGACCTACCAGTGTTACCGCTAGACGCTATCACTTCACCCTCTCTCACGTGCTGATTGGGGCGTACATTAGATCCTGAGAGGTGTAAGAACTTCGCGAGTGTGCCGTCGGCGAATCTTACCTCTACACAGCCGCCATTCGCCCCTGTGTTCCAGTTTACTCTAGTGACAGTCCCCGCCCTTGGGCTAACTACATCGCCGCCGATATCCAATTTAAAGTCCATGCCACGATGCGTTGGGCGGTCCTTTAGTAGCGATGTAATCTGCTCATAATTATTGAGTGGTCCACGGATAAGTCGTCTTGGAACCTCAACTCCCGCTTCGGTCCAATATGACGGATAAGCGTCCCCTTGAGCAGTGTACTGATATGCGTATAGCGTCTGACGTAGCCTTCCACTAGTGTAGCTAGCCACAGGTATCTCGATAGTTCCATCGTCCAATACCCTGTAGACTACAGAAATGCGGTCACCACCAAGAACATCACGCCTGAGGTCGAGATCCCACATGAAGATTCTAGAATAAACGGCCGCTAATGCGCCAGCCTCTTCACCTACGGCACGCTGGAATGTGCGAGCTAGTGAGTGCGAGACCTCCACATCTACATGCTCCCAAGAACCCGCCCCAATAGCAGAAGCCGATGATACTTGATTACGGGTAGTACTGGCGTTCACCTGGACAGCAGCGACTGAAGCCTCTCCAATTGACCCTGTTCTAGCGACAGCATTGGCTTGCTGCTGATGTGTAGGAGCTGTTGACTCTGACACAACGAAGCCCATTGAGGCCTGCATCGTGTCCTCTACCATAGAGCTAGCTACATTAATCTCCTCGGCCGTGTCGCCACCCCTTGTGACGACCATGTACAGATTTAGCAACAGGGAGCAGCCTAGGAGCCCATATAGAAGGTACGGTGGTTGATGTGGCATATAACGGTCGGTGCGCATTGTATTTTTTACCCTTGGTTGGTAATAGAAAGTCATTATGCAGAGAGAGGATCTCTGACAAAGAAGGGGGGAGTCTATGCAGATTCGCCCATTGCTCTGGACGTGTCAAGACTTTCTTGGAAGTTTTTTTCTATGTTCTTAATAACGGTTCGTAAATCGCCTCCAATTCGCGAGCTCGACTGTCCCAGCTACAATCTTGGCGAACGCCTTCTTTAGCCTGCTCACCGAGTTCATTTAGATCATCGCGAGCTAGCAGCCATTCTATCTTTTCACCAAAAGCTATCTTATCGTTATTTGGTGAGGCAAATACCCCTGGGAGAGATCTGTATGAGCCCTCACAACATACTGTTGGAACACCTAAACCCAAGTAATTGAGAAGCTTAATAGGATAACCACTGCAAACCCCCCTAGGGAGTGCTGCAATATCCGCTGCCGAAATTATGTCTCTTGTTACGCTCCAGCTGGATTCTTGTACTAACCTGAGCCGATCTGGTGGGAGCCCAGAGCTCCTCCGCCAACCTGAAAGGTCGCTAGCTGACACCATAATCAGACCAATATCCTTAAGGCTAGCTATGCCTCCAACTAAGACATCAAGGTCTTGATAAGCGTCGGGGTTTCCAGCATAGACAACCCACTTCCTACCACTGAGACCTAGCTCCGTTATCGCCGTCTTAGGGTCCGCACCTTCAAAGTCAACTGGATCTACGCCTGGCGGTACATAAGAGACTGCTTTACAGCCAAACCCCTTCAACAAGCCAACAGCCTCTTCAGAGATAGCAACGCTAGCATCAGCACGGCGAGGGACCTCTCTATCCAACACACCACCAAACCACCTCGCAAGGCCCTTCGCTAACCTTCCATGAAAATACTGGTGGAGCTCCTCTGACATGGTGTTGTGATTGTTGTAAACCACTGGAACATTTGTAATAGAGCGCGACAGGTAAGCTGCTATAGGTGCCTCGTAATTGTGAGCGTGTACTATATCTGCATCTTTACCTATCCTAATAAGGTTCACAGCCAGTGCTAGGTCCAGCGCGGGCTTGACTATATCTGGCCCAGCTCTAAGGTTGTTGTAAAAGGGTACCCTAGGTGTGCGCACCACCTCATACTCACTGTCGATCAAGCCCTCCACTCCACCGTGGCCATAGGCTGCTACAATAACCCTGTGACCCCTCTTAGATAGCGCCTTTGCCATACCTCGCACATACACTTGAGAACCCTGCATTGTGGGGTATGGAAATGCTGCTGCCTGAACGATCGTTGCCATCTATAGGTACCCCAAAGACCTTAATCGTCGACGCAGTTCAATATCGTCCGATAAATCTCGGTGACCTGGATTAGAGCCTTGCTCTTCAAACCATTCAAAACCCCGCTCGGTATACTTCGGTCTTACACCATTTATCGCTTGTAAAAGAACTGAACCATCACACCACTCAGGGATGGCCTCTCCCATAAGAGCTAACAAAGTCGGCACACAGTCCTGCATGCTGGCCTTTACCTCAACCCCTTGACGTACACCCACACCATTCATGATAAGGACACCGTACTGACGGTGACTACCGTTCATCCCTCGGCCTTTGCCTCCAACAAGCTCATCTCCTACTAGTTTTCGGTATGTTGTTCCTGCGGGCACCCTTCCTGATGGCAAGAGGGTGTAAGTAAATCCATCTGAGAGGTCGCCGCTCCCCCTCTCGTTCAATGTCAAGATAAGATCAGCCGATCGGGAGACACACCCACCGCTGTATAGCTCCTCTCTATGCTCAACCTTAGCTACCACCTTTTCGCCATCGACCTCCCAGTCTAAGAGATCTGATACCAATCTAGGTACATCTACCTCCAATCCAAGACGGTCTCTGCCAGCCATGTTCAAATGAACAGTCGCTGAATAGTTCATCTCATCAGAGAACGCAGCGCTTTTTGAGAAATCTATATCCGCATATCTAGAGGCGCTTTCTATCTTACCCACCAAACCATTAGGTAGAGCTCGAATTAAAGACTGCTGGGCTTCTGCAGAGAGGTGCTCCAGCGCCATTTCCTTCACTTTATCCACAAGGCCTGAACCAGCCGCTAAGCCCCCAGCTCCTCTATAAGGCTCCCTCTTATAGGTGAGCCAACCTCTCTGCTCGAGGTAACGGTTGAGATACAATGCATAGGCACCTGACGGCCCAAAGCCATGGTCAGATGCTATCATAACTACATCGGCACCTGCAGCGCTCATGATCCTACCCAAGGCCCCATCAAGAGCTACATAAACCTGCTCAATAGCACTCTTTAGCTTAGGGTCGTCAACAAACCTTGGAGATGATTGATCGTGAAACATCCAGAAATGATGCGAGACGGTATCAGACTCACCAAAGAGTAGAGTGAACAGGCCCCACCTCTCTTGCTCTAACAACCAAATGGCTATTTTTTCCTTGCGTTCAATCTCTTTCAAAAGAGAGCTGAGAGCTTCCTCATGCCAACCATCGCCGATCTCCAGCTCCTGGAAGTCGGCAAATGCCATACCCCCAAACCTAGCCTCAAGCTCACTAAAGAGTTCAGGAGGGTGACAAAATCTACCATCAATAGAGGTCGCGACTGGAGAGTCAAACCCAGATATTACAACCCCATCATTCTTCTCTGGTGGGTAAGTCGTCGGCATGGCTACACAAGCTGTGCGAACTCCTCTACTGGAGAGGGTGGCGTGAACTGTAGGCACAGCCCTATGGGTGGAATTAGTGAATTCTAGTGAGTACTCACCTTCAACACGGTGAGTAAAATCGAAGATGCCATGAACACCTGGTGTGCACCCCGTAAGAAATGATGACCAAGAAGGTAGAGTCATGGGGGGAGTAGTAGAGTTTAAAGGCGCTCTTACTCCCGAAGCAATCAACTGGGAGAGGTGTGGACACTTTCCCTGAGCAATAAGTGGGTCCAAAACCCTAAACGTAGCTCCATCTAGACCTACAACTAGTGCCTTAGCGCCGTTCAAACCTGCCTCCTAATATGGCCTAGTTCACATCCGGAAGGAATAGATGTACTGGACATGGTGAACTAGCCTTTAGCTCGTCCACCACAGAGGTGGGTGATTCTGACAACCCTGCTGGCTCTAATCCATCAAGGCCATCTATTACTACTGTAGTATAGGAGAGCTTTTCTAGATGCTTAATAACCGAAAGCGCCTCATTAACTGTTACTCCAGCGGGAATATTATGAATTCTTTCATAACTCAGAGGTGTCCCCGATACCCACGCAACCTGGCCAATCTTAGAACAGGCTACAGCTGTATCCCTAGCCGTATCCGCTCTACCTAGCTTATCAGATATTGAGACATCACCCCCCAACTCTTGAGGCAACGGGCCTCCTGAAACGCTGTATGCCATCTCCTTTTTTGACCTGGTCATAAAGACAATGACTCCGAAGCCAAGAGTCACCCCTATAACAAAACCAAAAACCAACATTATTTCAACACATCAGAGCTAGGTAAAACAATCACCATCTTAGCTCCACCAAATCGTTTTCCACGCTGAATTTCACGTCTACCATTGTGTCGTCTAACCACACGATCGACAACAGACAAACCTACTCCACCACCTTGGCCACGACCTTTAGTCGAAAAGAATGGTTCCCAAACCCTGTCCCACAGCTCCTCTGGTATCCCTGGTCCATCATCCTCAAATGATACCTCAACCCCATCATCACGCACCCTGCTCTCAACCCAAATGTTACCGCCATTTTCACCAAGAGCATCACGAGAATTGAATACAAGGTTGGTAATTATGCTCTCGATCTCCTGAACAACCCCGTTGACCTTTGTTTGCTTGGCTTCCAAACTTAGATGGAGCTGTACTTCAGCCCCAATACCTTCCGACAGGGACCCAAGTACCTCTTCCAAGAGTCCGTCTAAAACAAAAAACTCCGCCTCAACACCAACCCCAGACGCCAACATTGACAATTGGTCTCCGAGATAGGCGCAGCGGTTCAAAACATCCAAAAACCTATCAAACCGAACCTTGGCCTTACCACTATGGCATGTATCCTTTAGCCCTTCTGATGCGGTGGATATTGATGAGACACAAGCTCGAAGATCCCTAGCCAATGCTATGACCACCAGCTCTGTTGTCTCAATACGTGCCGCCTGAGCCATACTCAACTCGAATTCCATACGATCACGGATATCTCTTAATGATAACAGGGTTGTACCTTCTCTCAGGCGGACTGACATGCTTTCAACTAGCGTCGAACCACTTGGGCCTTCAAGGCGAAACTCCTCTCTCCTACCCACGCTGTCACCATAAGTATGGTCGAAGAACATGCTGTGCTCACTCTTTTTCAGGGAGCGTGTAAATAGGCCAAGTTTATCACTTAGTAGAGTCTTAGCTGGTAGGTTAGCCTCTCTTATCCTCCCATCCTTATCTACGACTATTATCCCGTCACCAACAATATTAACTAGGCTGATATACCTGTTCGCCAGACCCGAATGCCGGACTATAAAGTAGACCGCCGTCGCGCCTGAAGATATTGCCGCACAAGGCAACAAGATTTGATACTCTGATACGCTTCCAACAGCGAACAGGACAGCCAAAACTGCTCCAAACGTTAAGGAGACAGCCACTATGGTAAAGAATTTAGCCTCACGGTTACCTTTTAGAGCCAAAAAGGTAGTCCATATAGTGGCTGTAATACCAACTAAAAGGGAAAAAACTCCGAGCCCAAAACTCATTGACCTAAGGGTGCCCAGTTCAAGTATAAACCCCATAACCACCGCTACGACAGTTGCGACGATAACGGGTAAATAGACTCGCCTCTTGTTATGGATTCCGACCATCCATGCTGGCATTAGTATAGAAGAAAAAGGGACTATAAGGAGCCCAACAAACTGAGCCCTACGCTGTAACTCCACAGAGAGTGAGAAATGATCCCACAACCCAGAAAAAGCTGGGGCCACTAAAGTCAGGGCCAACATATACCAACCCCATATTAGAAACTCTGACCTGTGAAAGCCCACGGCAGCAATGATAAGGAAAGTAATGGCTAGTACACTGCATGTGGCCTGGATAGCCGTGGCCATAAACCTTAGGTACTGGAAGTAAGACAGCACGTCTGCTCTTGCCCCCCACAATAGCTCACCTGATAGCCGCCCGTCGCCACCTTGACCTACAACCGTAAGTGTAAGCTCATGAGTACCCTCGACCGTAAGCTCAGGAGGCAAGGTTACGATTAAGCGCCCCCCTGTCATAGAGCTTGTGGATGAGTCGCCGAAGATACCCACACCACCTATCACTTGGCCATCCCACTCTATCTGAGCATCGTAGATAGCCCCGTATATTCCCCAGGTCATATCCTCGTGGTCGGATACCAATTCGACAGGTATCGACCAGGTAACAGTAGAGTCGCCTACGATTCCATGAGAGACAAAGCTCTTTGAGATATCGAGTGAATCGTGAGACTCTTGTGAAGAGACATCTCCTGATGTTTGCGATAACGCTGGATAGGAGCCTTGAACAAACTGGACATCACCGTGATAAACTCTGGCCGCAAACAAAAAAACCAGACCCAAAAATACAACTAACGTTGCTATATTCAACCATTTGCTGCCCCAGGCAGTGAAAAAAGCAGACCGCGTTTTAGTCATTTAAGGCCTCGCTTGTAGAGACCTTAGACAACAGGATAGCCTTTCGGGCAGAGGCAACCAACATCTCCGGAGTGAAGGGCTTATCCAAGAAAGCCCAAGTATCACTAGTCTGGAGTTCATCTGGCACCTGACCACTTACCACCAACACAGCTAGCCTCGGATTGACCTTAGTGAAATAGGTGGCGAGACTTATGCCATGCTCAACGCCCATTATCACATCTGTCACAAGTAGCTGAAAGTCTTCTGGTCGAAACTGTGCCCTAGCAACCTCCGCAGACTCCGCCTGAGCCACCGTAAAGCCCCTTAGCCTCAAGATCGACACCATAACCTCTCTGATGTTTGGCTCATCTTCAACAACAAGTACTACCCCAAATTTAGACACTGGCGCCTCATTTTCAGACACAGGTGTTGACTCCGATACGGGTATATGGACCTCAAACTTCGCTCCATTGCCATTACCTGGTGTCATTTGCTTGACCTTACCGCCGTGCTCTCTCACTACCCGCTGAACTACCGACAATACTAAACCAGAGCCCAACTCCCTGCCCGCTGATGAAAAGAATGGACTCCAGACTAGGTTAGCGTGCTCTTCTGGGATCTTAGGGCCATCATCTGTGACTGAGAACACAACGAAGCCGTCCCCTGCATTTGATGCCCTTATCTCTATCTCGCCACTACCTCTATCCGATAGTACATCTCTAGAGTTGGTGACTAGGTTCAATAGAACCTGCTCAATTTCCACGGCCTTACATTGAACCGAGGGCAAGCCCTCCTCAATGTTAAGGGTAAGGTTCACCTTATCTGGAAGGGTCCCCACAATAAGCTCTCTTGTTCGCTCCACAAGGTCTTTGGGATCAACAGAACGAGTAGGCTCATTTCCACCCCGAACTGTTGCTAGTTGTTTCCTAGTTCTCTCTGATGTCTCCACAATTATTCGCTCGATACGATTTATCAGGTCTGAGTCCGCATCTAAAACCTCATGGTTGAGCATGGTCAGTTGGCCCAATACTGCGGATAAAGTGTTGTTGTAATCATGCGCTATTCCCCTAGCGACTATTCCAAGAGTCTCCATCCTCGCAGATGCAATTATTCGCTCCTCTATCTGCCTCCTTTGGGTCACATCCTGTAAAACTAAAAGGGTATGTGTTTTGTCCAAGGCTATAGAGACACTCTCTACGTGTACTGCTCTTTGCCTACCCAAAGCACTCCCGAATATCGGAAACTTCAGAGCTGCCTTACCCCCGACTCCTTCTACAAGAAGATCGCGACAAGCTTCAACATCTAAAGGCTCTACCTTTTCTAAGATGTTGATAGCACCACTCGTTTCCGCTGTACTCCCAGTAAGGAGAAGTCGAGCACTAGGGTTGGACTCAACAACATTTCCCTGTCTGTCTACAACTAGTATGGCATCTATCGCTTCTGAAACTAGCTCCGCATAACGATCTGCTGAGGTGAGGTACCTCCTTATCTGCAAAAGCATCATTGATAGGCATACACCGACAAAAGCAGAGACCATGATTGCGCCGTCACCGACCATCCCATGACGCTTAATGGCCAAACCCCACGGAAAAAGTAGCGCCAAGACTACTAGTATAACAATTCTCGCCTCAAGCACACCCTGGAGACTATGCTTGAGTGACTTATAGAAGCCATACCCTAGGGCAGCCACACAAACAGCCTGCTCCGCCTGACGAACAAAAGGAAGGACCGTACTATCTGGCCAGAACATTGCCACTAATGCTAGAGATAGAGACACCGTTCCTATTAACGAAACGAAGAAACCCTGGCGCACCTGAATAATAAACATCAGCGCTGACAGACCAAAAAACGGAGCCAGTGCTAGGGTGGCGTGCCGCGTCCTGAGCCGGTATTCGATGCCACCTGGCATCAAAGACCACTGATCGGTAAAGGTGCAGATCGCGAAACCCATGGCTAAACAGAAGAGACCTGCAGCGACAAACTCATCACGGCTCTCACTTGTAAGACCTAAAAGCAGAAGAATAAAGGATGTTGCCAGCAAAGCAACGGCACCGAACACCTGCCTATACTCTCGAGATTGCTGTGCTAGCTCTAATGAAGAGAACTCACCTACAGTGACCCCCTCCACGACACCTAAGTACCCATGTGCGCCTCTCAAGGTCAAACCCAAAGTGTGAGAGTCAAGCGCGAAGTCTTGGTCGATTGGGAGTAGCCCTAAAAGACTTGCGTCTCCTAAAGACGAATCCCCGCCATGGGAATTTATCAGGTCGACCTCTACCCCATCCCAAGTGGCTGAGGCATTATGAAGGGGTCGCTCCAACAAAACTGCTGGCAAGTCTATCCTCTCAAAATCGACAGAATCGAAAGATATTGAGTAGGTAATTGTACTATCTGTAGGCAGAACACTACTACTTACCAAATTAGGTATTTCAAGTGAAACAGAGTCTTCCGTATCGCCTGACTCGATTGTTACAGGCCATAAAACTGCTGGATCTGGCATCAAGTTCGACGAGTCATCAGTGGTGCCTCGCCCCACCATGGCCGCTGCCATCAGCCACAAGCCTATAAGAGTAAGAAACCACGCGAACAGCTTAGCGCCTGCAACTTCTCTCAAAGGAGGCTTATCTGGACATAATTCAGCCACTAACGCTCCTGATATCCAGATAGTGTACACCGATTAAGTGTAGTTCAATTATCGCTACTAATAGAAAGGTGAATTAAGAGTGCTTACTATGATTATAATACCCCTGCAAGCCCTTATTTGAAGCGAAAACGGTTATCAATGTCAAAGCAAGAAAGTCTAAGAATTCTCCTCTCATCCTACAGCGCAAAAAATAAGGTTGAAGAAGACTATAAAGCTAGAATGCAGAAGCTCAATACGGGCTCGCATGACGCTTTCTCCAGTAATAATTTCGATCCTGGGCACTTCACAGCTAGCGCGTTCGTGCTCTCACCAGATCAAAACAATCTACTTCTGATCTTTCACTCAAAGTTACAAAGATGGCTTCAGCCAGGAGGTCATATAGAGGATTCCGACACGGATGTTTTTCATGCTGCGAGGCGAGAAGTACTAGAGGAGACTGGTGTATCGAGTGGCGAAATTGTGAACGGCGAACTTTTTGATCTAGACATACACACAATACCAGCAAGGAAGGGATTACCTGCCCACAATCACTATGACCTAAGAGTTCTGATTATAGCTGAATCCAATAAATTATGTGCTGGCACTGACGCTATAGACGCAAAGTGGGTGCCTCTTATGGAGGTAGGTCAGATAGAGTCGGACGAATCAGTTATGAGAGCCGTCAGAAAAATTCTGAACGCACGCTCTGATGCGAGCGACAACCTCTGACTGGGAAAGGCAGCAGATAGTAGGATAAATAGATGGCGATACAGGAGTCCCTGTTAGGGCTATTCTTATTGGCTGAGCCACTTTTCCCATTTTACCATCGCACTCCTCATCGGTGAAAAGAGATAAAGAGGTCTCTACAGAGCCCTCACTCCACTCAGGTAATGCGCCGAGCAGATCGCCTATTCTAGATAGACGTTCTAGTGAGTCGCCTTTCAGAAGGTGTTTCTTTATGGCCTTCGCAGGCGCATACTCGGAAGGAGGAGAAAACACCCAACCAACGGCATCGTCTAACTCACGAAGAGTTTGGCCTCTCTCTCGATAAAGAGCCATCAGCTCACCAACCCTTGAGGCATCAACACCTTTTAGGTTCCCACCCCAATTTTCCACGTAATCAACTACTCGGTCGCGAAGCTCCTCAACGCTCAACTCTCTAAGCTTTACACCATTAAGCCAGCGTAATTTTTCCCGATCAAACTTAGCGGCTGTCTTTACAATCCTATCAAGACTGAAGGCATCCACTGTCTCCTGCCAACCCATCACCTCACGGTCATCCCCTGGACTCCAGCCAAGTAAGGAGAGAAAATTAACTAGAGCCTCTGGCAAATATCCCGATTGTCTAAAATCCCGAACATCTATCTCTGGAAGCTCAACTCCCAACTTCTCAGCTATGGCCGTGGCTGTATCAACCCCATGGTCTTTCTTCTTCATAAAGCGCACCAAAAGCTCTTGTGGCAGCCCTGTCAACAAAGACAAACTCTCTGGAGTGTGTCCCGCTGCACGAGCCGCTGAACGGGCCGTCTTTGCCTTGTCTCGCTTAGACATCTTTCCGCCCTCCATGGAAAATATAAGCGGCATATGTCCATGTTTCGGAGGAGACCAGCCCAGTAATTCATAGAGCCTAAGGTGTCGGGCAGTGTTCTTTAGATGCTCCTGGGCTCGCAATACATGGGTGACACCCATATGGTGGTCATCTACAACTACAGCCAAATGATAGGTAGGGTAACCGTCGCCCTTCAAAATTATAAAATCATCCAGATCACTAGCAGGGATTGCCACGTCGCCGAGCACCTCATCGAAAAACTCAATATCAGTTGGTGATGCCGAGCACCTGACTACTGGCGTGCGGCCCTCTGCCTTATACCTAGCGATCTGATCCTCACTGTATTCCTGGCGACGATACCTAAACCCCTGAGCGCTGCCTTGGGCAGCCTCTCTCATTACACCAAGCTCCTCACTAGACTCCCAAGCGTAATATGCGGTACCATCCTGCAACATAAGATCGATATTCTTACGATAGATCTCAAGCCTCTGAGATTGACGGTAAGGCGCTCCTGGCCCTCCTACATTTGGCCCTTCGTCCCAACCTAACCCTAGCCACTGCAGGTCCGAACATATCGCCTCCTCAGACTCCTTAGAAGATCTAAGAACGTCTGTGTCCTCTAGGCGCAGTACCATCTTACCCCCCTTACTACGAACGTAGAGAAGGTTAAAGAGTGCCGTGCGCGCACCCCCTACATGTAGCTGCCCTGTGGGCGATGGTGCAAATCGGCATCTAATTGTCATTATCTCACCAGTGATAATTGTTCGTATCTATGATTACGTGGCCCTGCTAACACGATGGATAGGTTGCAGGAAATTTTGCTCTTACTGGTATTACTCAAGCAATCTGGCGCAAGACACTAGTGAACCTGATATAGTAGGCGGGCTGCAGGAGGCCCAACTTGTCCACAGTTACGCGAACAGTTTTATTTACTGACTTGGCAAATTACACACAGACAGTGGGTAGATCTGACAGGAGTGAATTGCGAAAATTAATCGCTGAACACGAGCGTTTTACACTAGCTGTACTCACAAGGCACGGGGGCAGGGTCGTCAAGAATCTAGGTGACTCATACATGGCTCTTTTTGACTCAGCAACTGACGCCATCCGAGCTGGAGTGGATGCTGTTGAGCAAGGCCAACGCGCTGGAGGATTACTTATTAGAGCGGCCTGTGCTACGGGTGACGTAGAAGAGATAGACGGAGATGCCTTTGGGGACGCCGTAAATTTAGCTGCACGCATTATCGCAAAGACACCTTCAGCTGAATTTTGGTTCTCAGAGGGCACAAAATTCTGCATGAATCAGTCAGAAGTGGCTTGGGAGAGTACTGGCTTCTATGAGATGAAAGGCTTTCCTGGGGAAATGCCAATGTTTAGGGCTATCATCCCGTCTAGATGTATCCTGCCAGCGCCCATTAAGGACGCTGTAAGGTCTGGCCGTCTGAATATCATACAGAGGGGGGCGACCCTAACATCTCTACCACCAGACCCTACTCTATTACTAATGGACTACGCACCAAGCTCAGAAGCCCTTGAACGCCTAATATCTTCGCTCCCAGTTATCGAACAAAAACAGATCTGGCTGGCTGTATACAACATATCACCCATAGACAGACACGAGTGGGTTGATAGCGGAAGAGGCCTTGTAGTAGGCACACCTAACACTATTAGGCTCGCCATAGAGCAGGTGGCCAATGAAGTAGCCGCGTGCGACGAAAGCCACACCATTATATTTGACCTCTCGGAAGCTTCATGCCTAGAGGTTAGTTTAGGTGGTCTGGCACTACCAACTGCACCCATGGCAAACGTGGTCGACAGTTACTCATACGATCTACTACCTGGAGGTAACTGGAGCAATCGTTCTGAGACCGCGATCCTAAGGGTAAGAGTTGGATCGGAGGGTGTAGGTATTACGGCCCTCTCAAAAGGGATCGAGCTAGACGGCAACACACTATCTCAAGGTGACACGTGTGACCTAGAAGAGCGCTCCACAATAAGCACACCTTCTGGGGCTGTTGAGTTCCTACCAGTGTCGGGGCAATATGCTGGGCTGATGATGTCTGAGCCATCTTTGATGGTAGGGGTGGCAAAGGGTAGCACTGCTGAAATTGGTAGAGACCCTGGACACCCAGGGCTCTCACTTCCTGACAGGCGCGGACACGAAAACGTTAGGTGGTGTTCTGGACCCAAGGCAAGCAAAGCTAAAGAGAGCGGGTTCACTATGGACCGAGCGCTCGCTGGACGCAGGCAGGCCGCCGTTACAGTCGCTCAAGACGGCTCATGGAGTGTTCAGTCAATACACGACAGGTGCGTCACCTGGATACTCACAGACAATACAGAACTCACAAAGATCGACGATAAAACCTCTGCACAAGATGGCGATATCGTTGTAATGGGAACCTCTATAGTTCGGCTAATGAGCCCTCACTAGAGAAAAGGGCAAGCTGAAAGGACTATCGATGGGCCAAAGAGAAAAAGGGCGACCCAATAAGGAGCGCTTCCACAAAAAGAGAGCAAAAGGTGGTCACTCCAAGAAGGTAAACCAAAGGAGCCAGCCCCAACAAAAACGCATGTCTACGAATAATCGAGGCGTTGTAGTAGAGGGTGGCAGTGAAAGGTGGCTCAAACGGGGCTTTCAGTGGGTATATCCAAACGAAATCGTGGCCAAGAAGAGTGGATTAAAGCCTGGAGATCATGTAGACATTATCAGCCAAAATGGTGGTGTTTTAGGTCGAGGTATATGGGACGATGGGTGGATCTCGGTAAGAAGGTTCCTAGACAGCTCGGGAGTTATCGGGGAGGACCTCTTTCTAACCAGAATCAAAACTGCGCAATCACTTCGTGCTCAGGTCGTAGATGAAAAGACTACTGCTTATAGGCTTGTGAATGGTGAGAATGATGGCCTGCCAGGAATACGTATAGATATGTTTGGGGCCCATGCCCTGATAAGCCTCGACAGCCCAGCACTACTGTCAATATTAGGAGTTCTAACCACTGCTCTTGAAAAGGTTATGACCACTCGGGGAGTATATCTGGCTTGGCGTCCAGACCCCCGAGACAGCTTTGATCCCAAAAGCGCACCTAAGCCCCCTGGACTCATCTCTGGACACCCCCACAAGGGCCCTCTTAGGGTTACAGAAAGAGGTGTAGCTTGTCTTGTCGATCTTCACGGTGAGGTTTCCGTGGGTATATTCTTAGACATGCGCTCTAATCGAGCATGGCTAGAGGATCATTGGGGAGGCAAGAGGGTCCTAAACCTGTTCGCCCACACAGGGTTCTTTTCTGTTGTCGCGGCACTCCATGGAGCATCTGAGGTAACAAGCGTCGACCTATCAAAGCACTATCTAGATCGTGCTGAGCAGAACTTCATCGCAAACGATATACAACCCGATCCACATAGCTTCATAGAAGGGGACGTAAGAAAAGTATTAGACCGTTTTAGAAGGAAAGGTGAGTCCTTTGATATTGGTATCCTAGATCCCCCGTCATTTTCCCATGGGCCAGAAGGAGTTCTGAGCCTAAAAAAGGATTACCCTAGCCTTGTAGGCTCCACCTTGAAGGTTATCGACGATGGCGGGTGGCTTATTGCAGCACTTAATCTCGGTGAGGTTAGCCCCCGTGACTTTCACACAATGGTACATAAGGGGGCACAAAAGGCAGGCTTTGCACTTCAGCTAATATTCGAAGGTGGACAAGGCCCTGACTTCCCAGCACATGTTGATTTTCCTGAGGGTAGATACCTTAAATTCGGAATTTGGCGTAAAACTAAACCTGTATAAAGAGACAGTTAATGCCCATCAAAAAACGTAGACTCCCGCTACCATTATCCAAAGATGGAGTCTCGTTTAGCCCGCCCGTAATAACTATTGCCTCACCAAAAGCTGGGGCAACCGTTGTGATCACAGCCAACCTCCACGGGGACGAAGTGACAGGCCTCTCCGTTGCACAACGCCTAATTAAGACAATCCCTGATGAGCTTATTTGTGGCAAGGTAGTGATTTATCCCACCATAAATCCAGATGGTCTGGCCAAAATGAGCCGACTCTGCCATGGTCAAGACATAAACAGGCTATTTCCTGGCGATGCATTAGGCTCACCCGCTGAAAGATCCGCTCGAATCTTTTGGGATGACATAAACAGGCAACACCCTGATCTATTGATCGACATTCACGCTGACTCCCCCCTCTCTATTCCCTACACAATAGTAGACCGAGCTATTGCTGTGTCTGGCGAGCAGAGGTCCTCTCTTGAGAACAGGGCTGTAATGTTAGCACATGCGACTGGTTATACCGTTTTACGAGAATATGTAGACCAACAGTACGCCAATTACAACCTCCACCACTCTCTTTCAGGGGCAGTCTGTAACAAACTGCTAACTCCGAGTTTAACAATCGAAGCTGGACCTAGATTGTACACAGATGAACCTACTATTACCTCCACATATAAGGCTGTAATGGGCGTACTTGGAACAATCGGTGTCACCAAAAGTAGACCTTTTGTTCATCCTACAAAAATCAATGACGGTAACCTGCGAAGATCACCTGGGCCCAAACCAACCAAAAGAGGCGTCTTACACTTTGCTGTCTCTCCTGGTGATCGGGTAACAAAAGGAACACCGATAGCAGAAATTAGGAACCTACTTGGTGAGACTTTAGAGGTTCTCAAGTCAGCTGGTGACGCCTATGTGATAGCTCTTCCAGAGCGAGTATGGGCGAAGTCTGGGGTAGCTGTAGGCACCTTCGCTGTGAAAGACGAATAACCGCTAGAGACCGCTCAAGATCAGGTAAACCTTGCCCGTATTGGCATCGTTCATAGGAGCTGATACCAACAGGTCGTCCAAACCGTCGCCGTTTACGTCACCTGCGCTAGAGATAGAGTAGCCCGACTCGTCACCAATTGACTCACCAATAAAATTGTAATCGGCTAGCCCTACATCATAATCACTGGGGGTAGTGTTATTAGCCGCTAAAAACAGGTATGTCTCTCCAACAGCTGACCCTCCTGAGTAATCTGGGGCAGACAAAAGAATATCATCAATACCATCACCGTCGACATCGCCTGCGGCCGAAACACCAGTGATCGAGTCGCCTGCACTGGAGCCTTGGAAGAAGTAATGGTAATAACTCTGTGGAGAAGGCATATGATAGAGATGGTAGCCTGAATAGAGGTGAACCTCTCCAGCATTGGTTGTCGAAACATCTGCACCAGGGGCTGAGATTAGGGCGTCCCCAAGCTGGTCATTGTCAAAGTCACCAGCGCTAGCAACACGCCACCCATAGTGGTCATTGTCTCCAGAACCCTCCTGATACATGAAGGCTGATGAGGCGTCATAGTATCCTAAATTGTTGTTTGTATCGCTGAGAAAAAAATACGCGCAACCACTATCTACACCGTTCTCATCACAGTAAGGTGCACCAACCAAGACATCTTCACGGCCATCTAGGTCCACATCTTCAATAGCTGCCACAGAGAAGCCAAGGTGATCACCATAAGTGAGACCAGAACCACCATCGAGACCTGTTATCCGTATAGTCGCGCTAGATAATTGATTTGTCGATCTAGTAAGGTTGCTGCCACGGAAGAGGTATACTACACCAGCATCAGACAACCCAAGTCCCAAGTTCCATTTGGGAGCTCCAACGACAATATCACCAGTACCGTCTCCGAAGTAATCATCGACTAATGCTACCGAATAGCCTGCTTGATCACCTGAGTTCTCGCCAACAAGAAGACCATCATTCCAGGTCATCTGTGTAGTGCTGTTAATACCAAAAGCAGCCATACTGGGCCCCGACACTATATAGACAGCACCAGCATTAGAGGCTGTAGTATCTTCCTTAGGAGCACCAATAATAAGATCAACCTGCCCATCTCCATCAATATCTGACCCGCCGTCGAACGAGAAGCCAAGATAATCACCTGAAGAGGCTCCAGTAAACATATAATCAGCGTCAGCGGCCGCTAATGTACCGCGGGTGGTCAAGCTGGAACCAAGGAAAATATAGACCTTCCCAGCATCAGAGCCAGAGTAGTCGTTGAAGGGTGCCGACATCGCAATGTCACCGAGCCCATCTCCGTCTACATCACCGATACCTCCAACGTGATAGCCCAGCATATCTCCAGAACTTTCCCCTGGGAATTCTATAAAAGCATTAGATAGATTTGTTCCGCTATCTACTGTTCCGTCACAAGAATAGTCATTCAAAGGACCGTCGTCTGCGCCAGGATTAATATAGGATACACTGTCATCACAGTCAGTGCTCAACGAGGCGTAACCGCTAGGCTGGCTGCAGCTGGCTGTCGTAGTAGTAGTAGTCCCATAACCGTCAGCGTCACTGTCTATATACCAAGTATCGGCATCCAAGGCGGTGTCTTCATCGATAACTGTGTCACAGTTATTGTCTTCCCCATCGCAGTACTCTGGAGCATCTGGATTTACCGAATAGCTAGAGTCATCGCAGTCTGTGTTGTCGGCTATATACCCATCACCTTCAAAACAGGCGACTATTGAGTTATCAGCATCCCCGAACCCGTCTAGATCATAGTCGAGGAACCACTCCTTAGCGTCAATGGAGTCATCTTCGTTAGTTAAATCGTCACAGTCATGATCAATGCCGTCACAGTACTCGGGAGCACCAGGGTAGACCGAAGAGTCACCGTCATCACAGTCCCCTCCTAGATCGACAAAATCATCTGGTTTGTAGCAAGTAATTATCGTAACGTCGGATTGACCAAACCCATCCTCGTCTGAGTCTGAGTACCAAGTGATTACGTCAGCCGCATCATCTTCATCGACTTCTGTATCACAATCATTATCAACTGAATCGCAGTACTCTATAGCTCCTGGATAAACATCGGCCTCGTTATCGTCACAGTCAGTATTGTCCTGGACATGAGTCTCGGAAAGGTCATCGCAGCTCCTGTCGGGGCCGGCACCT
>Ga0115011_10000797_pt1 | contig 23919 bp, 20 predicted proteins | sample TroAtlMetagenome_2_FD_88705 | JGI IMG/M metagenome (GOLD analysis project Ga0115011, IMG submission 88705) | Marine eukaryotic phytoplankton communities from Atlantic Ocean - Tropical Atlantic ANT8 Metagenome | ecosystem: Environmental > Aquatic > Marine > Oceanic | place: Tropical Atlantic...
CAGAGGAATTATGGCTAATTACAGCACTAACGAGTTCAAAGCCGGCCTGAAAATCATGCTGGACGGTGAACCTTGTAACATTTTAGAAAACGAATACGTGAAGCCGGGCAAGGGTCAGGCATTCAACCGCGTTAAAATTCGTAAACTTATTTCAGGCAAAGTTTTAGAAAAAACTTTCCGCTCTGGTGAGTCAGTAGAAGGCGCAGATGTTTTGGACACTGAGCTTGCTTACTTGTACACAGATGGCGAATTCTACCACTTTATGAACAACGAAACATTCGAACAAATCGCGGCTGACGAAAAAGCAGTGGGTGATAGTGTTAAGTGGTTAGTCGAAAACGATGTGTGCGTTATTACCTTGTGGAACGGTACGCCAATTACAGTAACGCCACCAAACTTCGTTGAACTTGAAATTACTGAAACTGACCCAGGCCTTAAAGGCGATACTGCGGGTACAGGTGGTAAGCCAGCTACGCTAACAACGGGCGCAGTAGTACGTGTTCCTTTGTTTGTGCAAACAGGCGAAGTGATTAAAGTAGATACTCGCTCTGGTGAGTATGCGTCTCGTGCGCAGAAGTAAGAATAAGTAAAAAGTAAGTAGAAAAGCTGAAGTTAGCCGATGCTGTATTTGGCATCGGTAACTCGCTTATCGTTACGCATTTTTTTAAGCGTTATTCGCCAGACTAAGCCCAAGAATCTTGAGCTTAGGCTTTGTAAGCATAGGCATCTCAAGCTCGAATCTCGTATGGTTAAGAGTTGATAATCACAACGCTGTTTATCGTATTTATCACCACCCTTTTCAATAAGTAAACACACATCTGTTCATGAACGACTGGCAACCTACCTCATCACATGATTCTCGAATTGCGCGAGCCCACTTACTTCGCAGCATAAGGCATTTTTTCTATACACGTGATGTGCTAGAAGTAGAAACCCCTTTGTTGTCCAGCGGTACGGTAACCGATGAACATCTTGATGCATTTTATACTAGGTTCAATCATTCACATGATGGCAAGCCCGTAGACTTATACCTGCAGACATCCCCTGAGTTCGCTATGAAACGCCTTTTGTGTGACCAAAGTGGTGCTATTTATCAAATCTGCAAAGCATTTAGGCATGAAGGGGAAGGGCGCTGGCATAACCCTGAGTTCACTATGCTTGAATGGTATCGTCCTAGATTCGACCATCACGCTCTTATGCAAGAAGTCGATGCGTTATTAATAGAAACCCTAGGTACAGACGCTAGCGAGATGGTCAGTTATCAAGATGTTTTTCAATCTCGGTTGGGTATTGACCCACTAACCGCTACGGATGACATGCTTTTGGCTAAAATGGCTGACTGCAATATTAATATTTCAAGCCCGGAACAACTCGATAAAGACAGCAAACTACAACTGCTTTTTGCAATGGCGATTGAGCCAGCTATAGGCCAAGAACGCCCGTGTTTTGTATTTGGGTTTCCTGCTTCACAAGCATCGCTTGCCCGTATCAATACAGAAGACTCACGTACTGCCGACAGGTTTGAAGTGTATTTTAAAGGGGCTGAGTTGGCGAACGGATTTCATGAACTCAGCGATGCTTCAGAACAAGAGCAGCGTTTCGAGCAAGACAATGAGAAGCGTCGCAATAATGGCCAATCTGTAAAGCCTATAGATACACGATTTCTGTCAGCACTGAAAAGCGGCTTGCCACACTGCGCAGGTGTAGCGCTAGGTATAGATCGGTTGTTAATGCTTAAAATAGGTGCTTCGCATATTAAAGAGGTGCTCAACTTTCCAGTGAGTAGGGCGTAAGTTTCACTCTTTACGCTATTTTCTACCCAGTGCCTTGCCCCACGCTTCAGTTTATTCTAAGTGTTAAGCATGACGGCGACTGCCTCTAATCAATGTACTACTTTAACCACTGTCTTCGGTGAACGAAGTTAAATCGTAGACAAGTTGCCATTGACAATAAACGGCTCAACCCACAAAATGTTATAACATCACAAGAATGACCATGTAAATGGTTAAACAAATAAAGAAATTGTTAGGGAAACCGTTATGAAAATGCGTTCACTGCTAAGTCTTACAATAGCAGGTCTACTCTCGTCTCCATCCTTTGCGACTGTTATCAGCGGTAAAGTTACCGATGTGTCAGGTCAACCCGTTGAAGGTGCCGAGGTTAGCATTGAAGGTACTCGCCGAGTCGTTACCACCGATGAAAACGGTGTGTACCGTTTTAGCGATGTTAAGCAAACTCATGTGCATCTTCACGTATTTTCAAGCCAATATATTCATGGTGACAATGACCTTGGTGAAATCGTCGGTGATAAAACCGTTGATTTTTCACTTACCCCTTCGTCTGTTGAAAATATTGTTGTTACGGCTACCGCATTACAATCTTCAGTACTGGAGTCTGTTACGCCCGTTACTGTTATTGGCGCAGAGCGCCTTAGACGTATTGAAGCACCGACATTAGGTGAAACGTTGAAGAATACTCCTGGGGTACAAAGCACGTATTTTGGTCCAGTCTCAAGTAGCCCAATTATTCGTGGTAACGATGGCCCACGGGTTAAAATTGTTCAAAATGGATTAGATGTTTCTGATGTATCTCGTGTTGGTCCTGACCACAATGTAACTAGTAACTTGGCCAGTGCCACACAAGTAGAAGTACTTCGCGGTCCTGCCACTTTGCAATATGGTAGCGGCGCCATTGGCGGTGTGGTTAACATCGTTGATAAGCGGATTGTGCAACACCAAATGGACGGCGTTGAAGGTGAAGCCGAAGTAAGCTACAGCACAGTAGATAACGGTAAATTTGCTCGCGGCGATGTAACTGGTGGCAGCGGTAACTTTGCATGGCATATCGATGGCTATTCTCGTAACACAGATGACACGGATATTCCTGGTTATGCTTCAGTAGAACCTGATGAAGACGAAGCATACGGCGTATTAGAAAGCACCGCGATGGAAACCAGCGATATTACCGCGGGTTTGTCATACATTGGTGAAGAAGGTTACTTTGGCTTTGCGGTAGAGCAACTTGATAACCGTTATGGCGTGCCTGGTCACAGTCATGAGCATGAAGAAGAGCATGATGATGAAGATCACGACGATGAAGATCATGATGAAGAGTTGCACGAAGAAGAAGGCGTATTGATTGACGTAGATATGACTCGTTATCAAGCGGCAGGCGAATGGCATTCACCTATCAGAGGGTTAACCAATGCGAAGTTTGCAGCGGCTTATACCGATTACGAACACGTTGAAATTGAAGATGGCGAGCAAGGCACTATTTTCACTAATAAATCTAGTGATATTCGCGCTTCAATTTCTCATGAAGAAGTGGATGGCTGGCATGGTGTGCTAGGTGTCCAGTTCCAACACAGCGACTATGAAGCTGAAGGGGAAGAAGCCTTTACCCCTGCAAATACCTCTTCAAACTATGCGGTCTACCTTGTAGAACAAAAAGTAGTGGGAGACGTGACCTTCGAACTAGGTGGTCGTGTTGAATACACTGAGTACGATGCCGACGACAGTGAATTGTCTCTTGAGGTGACGCATGCTGATGAAGATGAGCATGAAGAAGAAGAGGATCACGAAGAGCATGAAGAACAAGTTACTTCATATAGCTTCAACAAGTATGACTTCACCAGTACGTCTTTATCAGCTGGTTTAAATTGGGAATATGCAGAAGGGCGTTCAATTGCTACTACACTTTCACGCAGTGAGCGTGCGCCTAGCCAACAAGAGTTGTTCTCTGCAGGCCAGCATCTAGCCACACAAAGCTACGAGCTAGGTTTGGTTTTCGATTTAGATGAAGACGGTCATATTGAAGAAGACTTAAAAGACGTTGAAAAAGAAGTTAGCACTAATATTGATGTTACTTTCCGCAAATTCACCGGCGATTGGGGTTATACAGTTTCATTGTTCTATAACCAAGCGGACGATTATATTTATCAAACGAATACTGGGTTACTGGCAATAACCGAAGAGCACGAAGATCATGAGGAAGAAGAAGAGGAAGGCCATGATGAAGAAGGCACGCCTATCTATTACTTCCAACAAGCCGATGCGGATATTTGGGGCTTAGAAGCTGAAGCCTACTACGATGTAAATGCGCAAGTACGCGTGACTGTATTTAGCGATTACATTAACGCAGAAATTGATGATGATAACCTTCCTCGTACGCCACCTATGCGATTTGGTGGTAACATCAGTTATGTTAACGATGGCTTAAGTGGTGATGTTGGCGTCACTTGGTATGATGACCAAGACGACGTTGCGTCTTACGAAACACAAACAGATGGTTACACGCTGTTAGATGCCAGTGTTCAGTACGAGTTTGGCGGCCAAGGCGTTGAGTGGATTGTTTATGCCAAAGGAAACAATCTAACAGACGAAGAGGCTCGTGTTCATACGTCATTTTTGAAAGATCAAGCGCCACTACCTGGCCGTAACCTTACGCTAGGAGTACGTGCGCTGTTCTAATATTGCAGCTAAAACGGAGTGCGCTTGATAGACGTAAAAGCAGCAGACTGCTTATTAGCAAATACTGTAAAAAGCTCGGCGAATAGCTCAGAAAATACCACAGCAGAAAACAGTTGGTTAGCTACCTTAGCTAACCAACAAAGTAAGCATATTGTGCTGGGTTACGGCAGTTTGCTTAGCCGAGATTCCCGAGAGCGTCACTCCGGTATTTATACTCAAGGTTTACCCGTGCGTGTTTCAGGTTTTAAACGCGCATGGGTTACCCGTAGTCTGCAAGAAAAACAAACTTATGTAGGTGCGGTTGCCGACAATACATCTCAATTAAATGCACAGCTTATTCCCGCTGAGGTAAACCCTTCATTGCGTGCGCGAGAAAAGAATTATCGCTTTGTGGAAGTGCCTGTTAGTGCAATTGAACATGTAAGTTCCTCCTTGTGTAATCAATCCTCTTTCACCCCTGTGCTTCGCGATGCGTTAAGTCATCACCAACTCTGGTTATGCGAAACCTTACTTTGTCATCATGCCAGTAGCGACTTCCCGGTTTCACAATCTTATATCGATACCTGTCTTGTCGGTTGTTTAGAGCATGGTGGGGTAAGTGAAGCTCACGCTTTTATCGAGCATACTCATGGCTGGGAACACCCTAGAATTAACGACAGAGCAAACCCTCTGTACCCAAGAGCTGCTGTTATTTCTAAACAACATTTAGCGCAGATAGATAGGTTGCTTAATAATGTAAAACCACCCACCCAGAGGCACACTCATCCATGTTGTTACTAACTGAACGGTTGGAGTTAAGCCCGCTAACGCAAGCCGATAAACTGTGGATAGTGGAAATGCACCAAGATTCGCTATGGAAGCAATTTATTGGTAATCGTGGTGTGGCAAGTGTTGAAGATGCTGCTGATTATATAGACCGGGTTAACGCGCAACTTAATGAGTGGGGATACGGGGTGCTGGCAATAAGAAATAAGAAAACCAATGCGCCGTATGGTGTATGTGGACTGATTAATCGCTATGTTTTCAGTTGCCCTGACTTAGGTTTTGCGCTGCTACCGATTGCGCGTAAACAGGGGATCGCGTTAGAAGCCGCTAAAGCGGTTATGGATTGGGTGGAAATGGAAGAAGAAATGCATTTCATTACCGCTTCTACCCATCCCGATAACACGCGTTCTCAACATTTGTTACAAAAGCTAGGGTTTGAAAAACGCGGTCCTTATTTTATTGATAAGTCCACACCGGTTCAAACCCTATTCTTGCGCAATAGTGAGTTCGCTGGCCGTTAGAAAGGAGGAAGCACAATAATCTTTTTAATGATAATAGGCTCAATGGGTACGTTATTGGTGTTAAGCACTAACGAGTATTCGGTCTCTACTTCAGACATCGCATCGACAATATCTTCACCTTCTACAATCATACCAAAAACCGCATAGCCCCAGTCTCGTCCGGGGTTTAATGTTTCGTTGTCATTCACGTTGAAGAAAAACTGACGATTTGCGGTATGTGGATCATCTTGCCGAGCCATTGCGATGGTGTGCAAATCGTTGGTAAGCCCATTGCCCGACTCGTTAAATATTTCTGGATAATTAGACTTACCCTCAAAATCAGTCGTATAGCCTCCGCCTTGCACCACAAACCCTGGCACAATGCGATGAAAAATAGTGTTTTCATAACTGCGCTTATCTACATAACGCAAAAAGTTATTCACAGTAATCGGCGCACGTCGGCGGTCTAATTCAACCACAATATCGCCCATAGTGGTTTCAATTTTTACTCTAGGGTAATAGTTATCAGGTTGAATTTGTGAGCCATCGTCTTTTTTAGCCGCCAATGCATTAGGGCTAATGGCTGCAGACGTAAAAACGAGAGCTGAGAAAATTAAGGCTGTTATAAACGGTTTTAACATGTACATTCCTTATCGTTTAGCAGTGCCCAAAATAACAAATTTTTTGTCGCTTGCCAGCACGTCTGAACCACCAAACATGCGTTTAAGTTTAACGTGATGTTCGAGGTGTCTATTTCCAACCACCACCAATTGCCCACCTTTTACCAAGGCGTGTTTTGAGTCGTTAAACATTTGCCAGGCAATATGATCGGTAATGGCATTTTGTTGATGGAAAGGAGGGTTACACAAAATCTTGGTTACCCAAGGCGATTGTTGCTGTTCTAACAAGCTTTCAAGACAGTTACTGGCAATAAACTCACATTGATCAATTTTGTCTGGGAAATTCTCTAGTACATTTAATCGTGCACTTTCCACTGCCATAAAAGACTCATCAATGAATATTACCTTGCAGTCGCCTGCTAGGGCTAATGCGTTTACCCCTAACACCCCATTGCCGCAGCCTAAATCGACTACCGTTTCATTAGCACTTACCGTCATGTGCTCAAGCATAAGACGGGCACCAATATCTAACGACTGACGAGAAAATACATTTGCATGGTTTTTTAATACGAAGGTTTGGCTCGTAGCACCCTTGCATTCCCATGTTTCAGGGTAAGGCGAGGGGATAGGAGTAATACTTTCATCAAGGATACTGAAAACCAGCCGTGACTTTTTCTTCGCCAAGGAGGTTTTAGCTGGGCCAATGATTTTCTCGAACAGAGCAGATACCGACTTGGTCACGGCTTTTATTTTTCCCGCTGCCACAATATGCGTACCAGGCGCTGCATATCGCTTAATATCGATAAGCTGTTGTTCAAGTAATGCCAATGTGCGCGGCACTTTCAGCATAATTACGCTTGGGGCACTTTCTGGCATGAAAGTAAGGCTTTCAACACTGGTTAAACTTGTCACGGGTGACGTTAGCGCGCCTTCCTCATTCATAACCGGTTTTAAATGGTTACGCCTTAGGTTTTCTTGTAATGAACGCAAGCTAATATACGAATCTGAAATCCAAATGGGATTATACTGCGTAAACCAACAGCCAAGGGTACCAAAGTCGTCATTAAAAATGAGCATGGGCCCCAAGGTCGATGACGTTTCAGACTGGTCTTCATTTGGACCCTGGTTATTTGAAATTGAAGTAAGCGCATCAAGGTGTGCTTCAACATGCTCAATAAGCAGCTCATCGGCACTGTCCCATGCTTGTAGGCTTTTGTGCTGATGTTTTTCAGGGTAGCGTATTAAGGTAAACTGGCGCTCTGCCATTGAAAATTCTGTATTCATTATTTTCTTGTCTAAAGTTATCGGGGGGTTATGCAATTACCACTTTTTACTGACGCGAAAGCAGCGAAAAACTCACCCATTACGCTACCGTTGCCAGAAGCTGAGGTGCGCTATTATCCGCAATGGCTTAGCTCAGAGCAAGCGAATGACTATCTAGGTGTGTTTGAAAGCACATTGCCGTGGCGACAAGACACTATCCGCATGTATGGAAAGCGCCTAGACGTGCCTAGATTACAGGCTTGGCATGGTGATCCAGAGTGCTTTTATAAATATTCGGGTATTAAGCTTGCACCACAACCTTGGACTCAAGAGTTGGCAGCTATTCGGGATAAGTGCATCGAGGTTTGTCATATTCCTTTCAACAGTGTGCTGGCAAACTGGTATCGACATGGTCAAGACAGCATGAGTATGCATGCTGATGATGAGCCCGAACTTGGGCCAAACCCCGTGGTGGCGTCGGTAACTTTTGGCGAATCTCGGCCTTTTGTGTTTAAACACAAAGAAACCGGCGCTCGTTATACCCAACTATTAGAGCACGGTAGTCTGCTGGTTATGGGTGAAACCACTCAATCGCATTATCTACACGGTATTGCTAAGACGACTAAACATATCGGTGGTAGAATTAACCTTACTTTCCGGCATTTAATTTCAACCAAGTAGTTTTCATATGAATGTTAAAGAATTTATAGAATCGACCATTACCAGCGCACTTTCACCTGCTTTATTAAAGGTAGAAGACGAGAGTTTTATGCACAATGTGCCTGACGGTGCGCAAAGTCATTTCAAGGTAACCGTGGTTGCTGATGCCTTTGAAGGCAAACGTTTAATTGCTCGTCATCGTGAAATTAATACGTTGGTCGATGAAGCCTTGAAAGGGCCCGTACATGCGCTAGCATTACACACTTACACCCCATCAGAGTGGGTAGCACGGGGTGGCGAAGCGCTAACATCGCCAGCGTGTTTAGGTGGCAGCAAGTCTTAACGCGTATTTATTCGTTTCATCCTTTAATTAAGTATTCATTTTAATTTTATATAGCCCCAATAGGAGCGCTACGCAGCATGGAAGTAAGAAGTTCGGTTAACGCGTATTTGCAAATAGTAAAAACACCCACGGTGCAGGTGGTGTTATTAGGTGGTGGCTTTTTGCTGCTAATGCTATTTGCCACCATGGAAGTATTAGCGCCTTTCGACAAAGCCGTCATTCAAATGTTGGTGTGGGACGATATGCCGGGGGTTATCCAACGCTTCTTTGAAAATTTCACCGCACTTGGCAGTAATGAAGTACTTATCTTTTTTTCACTTGCCGTCGCCGGTTGGTTGAAGCTGACCGGGCATCCTAAAAAAGCATTTACGCTATTAATAGCGGTAGTAGCAGGTTTGGTGATTACCTTTGTTCTTAAAGCCGGTATAGACCGCCCTAGACCACCGCTGTCTGGCCATCAAGTTACCGTATTAACGCAAAGCTTCCCTTCTGCTCATGCCATGATGTCTACTCTTGTTTACTTCTGTATTGCTAGGCTGTTTTGCTTTTCTATCACAAAAGTTAAATTAAAAGTTTGGGTATATTCTCTGACTACACTCTTGGTATTTATGATTGGCCTGAGTCGAGTGCAATTAGGCGTACATTGGCCGACCGACGTAATAGCAGGATGGCTAGGAGGCGGGGCGATAGCCGCATTTAGTTTCTATGTGATCAAATGGCAAAGGAATCTGCGGATTCGTTCTGAGCATTCGAAATAACACCTAGCTTTCTCATGCTAGCTTTTCTATGTTGGCCTTTTCATTAGTCTTATGAAATTAGTCTGCTCAAGTAAACGGCTTTAATGATGACGAACCCAGACAGTACAGGCATTACAGAAAGCGAAGCCCGATTAGCAGTTAGCCGTATGCTAACCGAAGATCTCTATCGCATGCAGTGTTTGACTGCGCTCAAAGCGCTAAACCTGCCCCAAGGGTATTTAGCGGCGGGATTTCTACGTAATGCCATTTGGGATGAGCTTCATGGCTATAAGAAAGCTACGCCATTAAACGACATCGATGTTATTTACTTCAACCCATCAGATACCTCAAAAGACACCGAACTCAACATAGAAAGAGCGTTAACTTCGCAAGTTCCATCAGCCCACTGGCAAGTGAAGAATCAGGCCCGTATGCATCTGAACCATGGCCATAACGTCTATAAAGATTGCGAAGAGGCCATTAGTTATTGGGTGGAAAAAGAAACCTGTGTCGCCATCAGGCTTTGCCCAAATGAGGGGAATGATACGTTTGATATGCTTGCGCCCTATGGGCTATCAAGTAATTTTGCTGGTACGATTTCAATAAACCCCCGTCATCCTAGAGATGACGTGTTTACCCAACGTGTAAAAGCGAAAAATTGGCTGGTAACGTGGCCGCAACTTACTTTAGGTTCAGCGTTGATTCGCTCTATTTGATATTTCAACAACGGTAGCGGCGATGTCAGTAAGCTTTTTATGTTCATTCATGGCTTGTTTTTGAAGCTTTCGATATGCATCATTTTCATTCAACTGAAATTGCTGCATAAGAATGAGTTTGGCTCTATCTACTAACTTGTGCTCGGTAATAGCGCGTTTAGCTTCTTCCAACTCACGGCTCATGTCTTCAATATACTGAGCTTGTCCTCTTAATAAATCATAAAATGAACGATGCGCGGACAAGGTTTGTGTCTGCTCGCTAATATCAGCATCTTTATTTAAGCCAGTCATATCGTGCTGTATCAGGGCGAGATCACTGTCTTCCACTAAGCCCGGCATGCGAGGGTCAAAAAGCATCGTAAGGGGGGAACCATCTTGCGCATGTTCATCGGTAAAGCTTTCAATCAACCGTTGATGGTTTTTCATTTCATGATGCGCGTTACTGACTTTAGTTTGCGCTTCTTTAGTTAAGCTGTCGGTCAGTTTATTTTCAATTTCTTGCATGGCATCAATGCGCCGCGTGGCCACATCGAACCACACTTCACTAATTTCAGCCGCAATCGGGCTGCCATCAGCAAGCTGTGCAATCATTTTGCGTAATTGATTAATATCGTGTGCGGCAGGGCTGTCATCTAAAAGCTGGTAAGCGTCTTTATGGCAAGCCCGCGCGAATTCGTTAAACACGGTAAAGTGATGCTGTTGGGCGTGTTGAAGTGCGCTGAGTTTATCGCATAAGCGTTTATCAAAATGCGTCTCTGCAAAGCCAATAGCACCCCATGCGCGTTCTTGCCCCGCATATTCCTTTCCCTGCATAAAGTTAAAAAGTGCAACTAAAAGGCGGGTTATCACAGGGTCACTTGCAATGTCAGCGGCTTCAAAAATAACGGTAAGTAGCCCAGCGACTAAGCGGCAATAAGCGCGAGTGGAATCTAGCGGGGAAAGGGTTAAATTTTTCGCTTGTTCACGAAGTACGGGCAGGTAATCAATGCCTTGCAGAGCAAGAGTAATGCTGCTTAACAAGCGAGGGTTAGCGGTGTCATGGCTATCGGTTAAATACAGTGATTTGAGTTGACTGCGTAACATCGATTCTGCTTCACAGCTTGCTTCAATATGAGTGGTACGCTGCCCTGCAAACCTATCACCTTTAGACGCTAAATAAATGTTGGTGGCACCACGCTCGCGCTGTAGAGCATGCACCATATTTCGAACCGAAATAACAATACGGCAGTTGCTGGATAGCTGCTCAAGCACCGTAATTTCGGCGCGTTTGGCAGCGAGCAAGAAGCGCTTTGTAGCATCGCTATAATGGGTAGCGGCCGTTATTTCATGGTCTGTTTGCATGATACGTTATGGATTTAGCGAACTAAGTGAATAGTTTATAAAAGCAATGCCTATGCCTTAACGTACCTTTCTTGAATGCTTTTGCTTAAGAATCTGTTTTTAATGGGATATTTATTAAAGTGGAATTTATTAGAGATGGGTTTTTGAACCAATATCTATAACCAGTACTACGCGTGCCACGTTTTGTGCTCGATAACGGTGCAAGTTAAAATGATCTTAGCCTTGCACCTAGCTTAATATTCGATATTACGCTCTTACTAGGCTCTTACAACTCGAAGAAACCAGCCCACAAAAATAGAAATAAGAAGCCCGAAGAAAGACATCAACGCAGTAATCATCAGTAATTTACCTGAAAAGTCGGGGTCTTCACCGGTTTCAGTCATTAGCATGCCGGATGCTTTGAAGATAAATAATGCGGCAATAGAAAAGAGCAGAATGACTGCAGTAGACATTAACGTGGATTTCCAGAAGGTTTTTGGAAATGCCCAATGAATAGCGCCAGCCACTAGCACGCATAAAATAGTGAGTAAATAAGGGACCACTTCCACTCCTTATCGGTTGGTCAAATACACTCGCCACCAAAAGTATCAGCAACGTAGTTTAAAAAATCAGTGAGAATACCATTGAGAGCGTCAATGACAATAAACGACGAATCAATTGTTAGGGAAAAATTAAGTTTGCTACGATGCCATGGAAAGCCAGCCTTGTCAGCTTAAAATCCTCTGTTCGATTAACATTCTATTAAAAGATTTTAAGCCTTAAAGGTGATAGAATCGCACCAAAATTTGTGCATGGCAGTGATTTACAGCATCCACAGCTATACTGTTACCGCACGACCCCTAAAACCTCTAGACTCCTGAGAAAACATGTTTGATTTAATTACTAATCGAGATAGTAATGTAAAAAATGACGTGCTTTCTGGTATTACCGTTGCACTAGCACTGGTACCAGAAGCGGTTGCTTTTGCATTTGTTGCTGGTGTTGAACCCATGATTGGGTTGTATGCCGCATTTATGATGGGACTTATCACGTCGGCCATTGGCGGACGTCCAGGAATGATTTCTGGTGCGACAGGTGCTATGGCCGTGGTCATGGTGGCACTAGTAGCACAGCATGGCGTTCAATATTTGTTTGCCGCTGTTATTTTAGCCGGCTTACTGCAAATACTCTGCGGCATATTCAAGCTAGGTAAGTTTATACGATTGGTGCCTTACCCAGTAATGCTAGGGTTTGTAAATGGTCTAGCGATTGTTATTTTCCTCGCTCAATTAGGTCAATTCAAAGTCGTGAATGCCTTAGGGCAATTGGAGTGGATGCAAGGGTCTATGTTGTATTGGATGCTTGGGCTCGTCGCGCTTACCATGGCGATTATTTACTTACTGCCTAAGCTTACTACCGCAGTGCCAGCCTCGTTAGTGGCTATTGTTACTGTAACTGCCATGGTACACGGGCTTGATTTAGAAGCGCGTACCGTTATCGATTTCGTGCGTGATTTACTGCCTGAAGCACAGAAAGCTAGCGCTACCCTAGCGGGTGAACTACCAACTTTTGCTATCCCTATGGTGCCGTTTACCTGGGAAACGGTAATGATTGTTCTGCCTACTTCAATCATTTTATGTTTGGTTGGTTTGATTGAATCACTCCTTACATTATCGCTTATTGATGAAATGACAGACACCCGCGGCCGTGGCAACAAAGAGTGTGTTGGTCAGGGCGTAGCAAATACTGTAAATGGCTTCTTTGGCGGCATGGGTGGTTGTGCCATGATTGGTCAAAGCATGATTAACATTAACTCTGGTGGCCGCGGACGTTTATCAGGTATTACTGCGGCATTGGTACTTCTTGCTTTTATCCTTTTTGCAGCACTATTAATTGAAATGATTCCTCTAGCGGCATTAGTTGGCGTAATGTTCGTAGTAGTTATCGCTACCTTTGAATGGGCATCGTTCCGCATTATTCGTGGTGTAAATAAAGAAGATGCGTTTGTTCTGTTTTTAGTTACCGCGGTCACGGTCATTGCCGACCTTGCGATTGCGGTTGTGGTGGGTGTTATCGTTTCTGCCTTGGTCTTTGCGTGGAAGCACGCTCGCCATATTGAAGTTAAGAGTCATATCGATAACGACGATTGGAAAGTGTATGACTTAGAAGGGCCACTGTTCTTCGGCTCTGTTTCCCACTTCAAAGACTTGTTTGATATTGCCAATGACCCAGAGCATGTAGTTATCGACTTTAAAGAATCGCGAATTTGGGATTCTTCAGGTATTGATGCCTTAGACACCTTAGCTGACAAATACGAACAGCAAGGCAAGAAGCTGCATATTCGCCATATCAGTGATGAGTGTCGAAACTTACTGCGTAAAGCAGACAAGTTTGTAGAAATTAACGTGAATGAAGATCCACGTTATAGAGTTGCTACCGATAAACTTGCTTAACTGCTGTTGGTCAACGCCTTGGTGTTACTACTGAGGCGCATTACTAATACAAGAAAGTAAGATAGAGCGCTTAAATGCACCAAATGAAATCGCAAATGCTTTTGTTTGGTGCAAACTTAGGTGGTTCGAAAAGCCTGGCATTTGAATAAATCTATATAAAACAGGCTTGTAATGACATGGCACTAATATTGGATATACTTTATCGTGTGAAAAATTATGTGTGTATGTTTAGAGCAACTTAGCTCATAAAAATTTGATAGCTACGATCACTCGTAGCGCTTGATAGGCAACGAAGCCCGCAACAACGAAAGTTGATGCGGGCTTTTTTTTGTCCCGAATAAAGGGGAGAGACCATGACATCTTTGGCATCTAAAACGCGAATTCTGGTTGTTGGTAACGGAATGGTAGGGCACCATTTTGTTGAACAGCTTCATCAAAGCAGCGATAACGTTGATATCACCGTACTGTGTGGTGAGTCGAGACTAGCCTACGATAGAGTACATTTGTCCTCTTACTTTAGTGGTGCTAGTGCAGATGATTTAGCGCTGACCACCGCTGATGTATATCGTGATTGGGGCGTTAATGTGGTAACAAACGCCATAGTGACTGACTTGCTGCGCGACGAAAAAAAGGCGTTAACAGAAGATGGCCAGGTGTTTCCCTACGATAAGTTGGTACTTGCCACGGGTTCTTACCCGTTTGTTCCGCCTATTCCTGGAAACGATCAAGAACACTGCTTAGTGTATCGCACTATTGATGACCTGATTGCGATTGAAAACTCTGCCCGCGAAAGCAAAGTGGGTGTGGTAGTGGGTGGCGGTTTATTGGGGCTTGAAGCGGCAAACGCATTAAAAGAAGCAGGCCTTGAAACCCATGTTGTGGAATTTGCGCCACAGCTTATGGCAGTGCAGTTAGACGAAACCGGCGGTGACGTACTTCGAAGTAAAATTGAATCATTAGGGGTAACTGTACATACCCAGAAAGCGACACAGGTTATTGAAGCCGGTGAGCAATCACGTTATCGCATGGTATTTGCCGACGGTACTTTTCTTGAAACTGATATGGTGTTGTTTTCAGCAGGTATTCGCCCATCAGATCAACTCGCCAGAAAATCCATGCTAGCCCTTGGGGAGCGAGGGGGTATTGTCGTTGATGACAACTGCTTAACCTCAGATCCTGACATTTTCGCCGTGGGCGAATGTGCGCTGTGGCAAAACCGCATATTTGGTTTGGTTGCGCCTGGTTACACCATGGCTCGCGCCGCAGTAAGTGCGCTAACAGGTGGAGATACCGTATTCACTGGCGCCGACATGAGTACTAAACTCAAGCTGATGGGCGTGGAGGTGGGCTCTATTGGTGATGCGCACGAGCGTACTACTGGCGCACAAAGCTATACCTACTTTAATCAGCCTGAAGGCGTGTACAAGAAGTTGGTAGTAGATGAAAGCCAACAAAAAGTGTTAGGTGCCGTGTTAGTGGGTGATACTAGTGACTACGACACCTTGTTGCAATATGCCTTAAACGGTATTGATTTGCCGGAAAACCCAGAAACCCTCATTCTGCCGAGTTCAGGCGCTGCGCCAGCGTTAGGCGCTGATGCGCTGCCAGATACCGCAACGATATGTTCATGCCATAACGTGGCTAAAAGCGACATTGTCTCGGCTATCGACGAAGGCTGTTGCAGTCTTGGCGACGTAAAAAGCTGCACAAAAGCCAGCACGGGTTGTGGTGGGTGTACAGCACTGTTGAAAAACGTGGTTGATAGCGAACTTGAAAAACGCGGCGTTGAAGTCTCGAAAGCCATTTGTGAGCATTTCAATCATACCCGCCAAGAACTATTTCACATTGTAAAAGTGAACGGCATTACCTCTTTTGACGAGTTACTCGAAAAGCATGGTACGGGTCTTGGCTGTGAAATATGCAAGCCAGCTGCAGGCTCTATTTTAGCGTCTGTGTACAACGACTACGTACTTAAACAAGAGCATTTACCCCTGCAAGATACCAACGATATTTACCTTGGTAATATGCAAAAAGATGGCACTTATTCTGTAGTTCCTCGTGTGGCGGGGGGAGAAATTACCCCAGAAAAGCTTATTTTGTTAGGCGAAGTTGCCAAAAAATACAGCCTGTATACCAAAATAACTGGCGGTCAGCGTATTGATTTATTTGGCGCGCGGGTCGATCAACTTCCTGATATATGGGAAGCCTTGGTTAAAGGCGGCTTTGAAACTGGGCATGCATACGCTAAAGCCCTTCGTACCGTGAAATCTTGTGTAGGTAGCACTTGGTGTCGTTACGGGGTGCAAGACTCGGTGAAAACCGCAATCGATTTAGAGAACCGTTACAAGGGCCTACGGGCACCGCACAAAATTAAATTCGGCGTTTCCGGCTGTACCCGGGAATGTGCAGAGGCACAAAGTAAAGACATTGGTGTTATTGCTACCGAAAATGGCTGGAACTTATATGTGTGCGGAAACGGCGGTATGAAACCTCGTCATGCCGATTTATTCGCTACTGATTTAGATACAGAAACGCTGGTTAAATACATCGACCGCGTATTGATGTTCTATGTACGCACCGCCGATAGGCTTCAACGTACATCAGTGTGGATGGACAACTTAGAAGGCGGTTTAGCTTATCTTCAAGATGTTGTTATGAATGATTCGCTAAACATTAACGCTGACTTAGAAGCCCAGATGGAAACTGTGGTTGGTGCTTATCAATGTGAGTGGAAAACTACGCTTGAAAGCGAAGCATCCCGCAAACGTTTCCGTCAATTCGTTAACACAGATGGCACAGATACAAACATTCAATTTGTATCTGAACGGGGCCAAGTTAGACCTGCCACTGAAATGGAAAAGTCTAAAGGTGCCGACAACCTCATTGCGGTTGACGTAATTTAATAAGGAACAAACTGATGACAGCAAATACAGAAGTGGCGCCCCTTTGGCATGACGTGTGTGGCATTGACGACGTGGTAACAAACAGTGGTGTTTGTGCACTTATCGAAGGTCAGCAGGTGGCGTTGTTTAGTGTAATGAAAGGTGGCGAGCAGTTTCTTTACGCTATTAGCAACTGGGATCCTATCGGCAAGGCGAATGTGCTTTATCGCGGCCTCATAGGCTCCATAGCGGATGATATTGTGGTGGCATCGCCGCTTTATAAAGAGCATTACGTGTTGGCCACAGGCAAGTGTATTGAACGTGATGATGTAAGCGTAGTGGCGTACGACGTGAAAGTGGAAGGTGAGCGAATACTCGTTGCTGTTTAACCCATTTTTATCCGTTGTCTTTGTTTACTAAGAGAGTTTTTCCATGAATATGGCTACACCAAAAACCACTATGCTGGAACCACTACTACGGCAAAAGCAAACCACCTGCCCTTATTGTGGTGTGGGTTGTGGTGTAGATATCAGTTGCAACGTTAGCGGGCGCACAACCTCCCTGGACAAGGTTACTGGTACGCCCGAGCATCCGGCCAATTATGGTCGTCTGTGTGTGAAAGGCACAAACCTGCTTGAAACAAACGATCTTAGCGGCCGTTTGCTTCACCCAACCATGGCAGGTGCAAGGGTAGATTGGGACACGGCTACTTGCGCGGTGGCTGATAAAATCACCCAGACTATTGCTGAACATGGGCCGGATGCCGTTGCGTTTTATGTATCAGGGCAATTACTTACTGAAGATTATTATGTTGCGAATAAGCTCATGAAAGGGTTTATTGGCAGCGCAAATATAGACACAAACTCACGGCTTTGCATGTCATCTGCTGTTGCAGGTTACAAACGTGCGTTTGGCGAAGACGTGGTGCCTTGTGATTACACCGATTTAGAGTGTACTTCGCTGTTGGTGCTTACGGGCAGCAACACTGCGTGGGCACACCCTGTGTTATTCCAGCGTATTCAACGGGCTAAGCTTCGCAATCCAGATATGAAAGTGGTGGTGATAGACCCTCGGGAAACCGAAACATGTACTATCGCCGATTTACACTTACCTCTTAAAGGGGGCAGTGACGTCGCACTATTTAATGGGCTACTTCAATTTGCTCACACCAATGGGGCAATCGATGAACCTGCTATTGGCGAGTTCACCCAAGGATTAAATGACGCCATCGCAAGTGCTAACACGCTTGATGCAAAAGACGTGGCGAGTGTGTGTGGTTTAAATGAAGCAGATTTGGCCACTTTCTATCAATGGTTTATTAGCGCAGAAAGTGCGGTTACCTTCTATTCCATGGGGGTTAACCAATCCTCTGCTGGTGTAGACAAGGCCAACGCCATTATTAATTGCCACTTGGCGCTAGATTTCATTAGCAAGCCAGGTTGTGGACCCTTTTCAATAACAGGCCAGCCCAACGCCATGGGTGGCAGAGAAGTGGGTGGTTTAGCCAACATGTTGGCGGCGCATTGTGATATTGAAAACCCTGAACACCGTGAAAATGTTAAAGCGTTTTGGCAGTCTCCTGCTATGCCAGAGCAAGGCGGCTTAAAAGCGGTAGACTTGTTTTCTGCTATGGATGCGGGGCAAATAAAGTTTGTTTGGATAATGGGTACAAACCCCGTAGTCAGTATGCCTTATCGTGAGCAAGTTGAATCGGCGCTCAAAAAGTGCGACATGGTAGTGGTATCTGACATTGTGCAAAGTAACGATACCCTTGCCTTTGCCGATATTGCACTGCCTGCAACAGGATGGTCGGAAAAAGACGGTACTGTAACGAATTCAGAGCGCAGAATTTCCCGTCAACGTGGCATTATGTCGCCTCCAGGTGAAGCCAAACACGATTGGCAAATTATGTGTGATGTAGCCAGTAAAATGGGCTTTAGCAGTGCATTTTCCTACTCTCACCCTAGTGAAATATTTGATGAACATGCCCGCTTAACAGCATATAAAAATGATGGTGCACGACAACTTAATCTTGCCCCCTTAGCCGGTAAATCGCATGCACAATATGATGCGATGGCGCCCGTACAATGGCCTCTGATTACCAACAGCGACCAGACACTTGCACCTGTTCGCCCCTTTTATAACAAAGTGTTTTCTACCCCGACGGGCAAAGCAAACTTTATTGCTGTGAAATTTACAGTGCCTGTTCAGTTGACCTCGAATGAATTTCCATTTGTGCTTAATAGTGGGCGAATGCGCGACCAATGGCACACCATGACTCGAACAGGTAAGGCGCCGGTACTTCATGCCCACACTGCCCACGCTAATGTTTATATTCATCCCGAAGATGCAAAAGCATTGCTTGTAGCACAAAACGACTATGTTGCTCTTAGCAGTAAAGTGAGCGGCGAAACACCCTGTATCTTCCCTGTGCAAATCGATAAACGTCAGCGTCGAGGCGATGTGTTCGTTCCTATCCATTGGTCTGGAGAGTGGGGCTCGCACAGTAAATTAGCAAAGCTTTATGCGCCTGCAACCGATCCTATTTCAGGGCAGCCAGAACTAAAACATGGTGCGGTATCTATTACCCCTCACGAATTTTTAAGCTACGGAAAGCTTTTTATTAGTGACAACGTACAATTGGCAAATAGCGAATTAAATATCGTCAATGTGCTCAGCGAGGTAGTGGAATGTAATGGCGGCTACTGGGCTAAACAATTAATCGAAAATGGGCTGGGAGTATCTATTGCCAGCCAACTTACATCGCAAGCGTTAATGACGGGGTTGCTAGAAAAATTACCTAAAACGTGGGTGTGCTATCAACACAAAACTACCGATAGCCAAGTGCTGATTTGTACTTATGAAGATTCGTTTTGTTTTATGGCATTTTTCGGTACGAAAAGCCCGAGTGCCAAGCCAAAGTATGATGTGCCAAATTCTTGGATAGACAGTGCATTAACGCAAAGTTTCAGCCCTGACAAACTGGCTAATTTTTTACGCTGCGAAGTGGATGAAGCGTTTTTAAATGGCCCTGTGGTTTGCAGCTGCTTTTCTGTAAGGGAAAAAACCATTAACAAAGCGATTGCAGCAGGGTGTTCATCAGTGTCTGAATTGGGCGATACGCTAAAGTGCGGCACAAATTGCGGTTCGTGCAAACCTGCTTTAGCAACATTAATTACCGAACATGTTACCCCGGTAGGAGGCGTCGCGCGTGAGAGTTAACACTAAGAGCGTGTCTGCCAAAAAGCTATACAGAGTGCATCCTTGTATAAATGTAACTAATACAAGAGCGATTAACACAAAAGCTACAGACACGAGCCTTGCTCTGGAGACATTATCATGAACACTTTAGTTAACACATTTGGGCTGTTGTTTCGCGAAGCATTATCGTTACCTGTTCGTCACTCGACATCAAATTTTTTAAGTGGATGGTTGGGCAACGGGAAAAACGCGCCACGCAGTAAGAAAGAAGGAAAAGTGTACATTGTTGGGGCGGGTCCTGGTGATGTAGAATTACTAACCCTTAAGGCGCTTAGGTTAATCAAGCAAGCCGATATTGTATTGTTTGATGCGTTAGTGGGCAAAGATGTCATTGCAGAAATTCCCCGTCATGTGAAACGTGAATATGTGGGTAAACGCTGTGGGCAACACAGTATGAAACAGCAAGATATTAGTGCGAAGGTGGTTGAGCTGGCCAAGGCAGGTCATTGCGTAGTACGGCTTAAAGGGGGCGACCCTGCGTTGTTTGCCAGAACATGCGAAGAAACCATGGCGCTAACAGAAGCGAATATTCCTTTTGCTATTGTACCTGGTATTACGGCAGCTTCTGGCATGTCTGCCTACACAGGTATCCCCCTGACTGATAGACGTTGTGCACAGGCGGTAAGCTTTATTACTGCACACTTTCAAAACCCTGAAACATGGCCAGAGATGACGCAATTGGCAAAAAACGTAGCCTCTCAAACGGTGGTGGTTTATATGGGGTTAAGTCGCTTGTCTATACTGTGTGACGCGTTAGGAAATCAGGGTATAGCCGATGATTGGCCTGTAGCCGCAGTAGAAAATGCAACAAGTCCACAACAGCGGGTCATAGAGGGTACCTTGAGTACCATTGGTAGTTTGGTATCTGAAGCGAATGTGAGTGGTCCTACGTTACTTATTTTTGGAAAGGTGATAGAGTCACGACAACTCGTCAATACATCACTTTTACATAATAAGCAGCATGTCTCAGCAATTTAGCAACTATATAAAAATCATCGGCAAGGGCCAAAAAGGTGGGCGCAGTCTTACCCGTCAAGAAGCTTACGAGTCTATGAAGATGGTTTTGTCTAACCAAGTTACCGGCGATCAACGTGGTGCTTTTTTAATGCTGTTACGCACGCGAGAAGAAACCCCAGAAGAAGTTATTGGGTTTGTAGATGCATGCCGTGAATTACTGGAGCCTGAACTTGCTGAATTAACACCCACGTTAGATGTGGGCTGCTATGCCGGTAAGCGCCGCCAACTACCTTGGTATCTGCTATCTTGCGCGATACTAGCCAAAAACGATTACACCGTTATGTTACATGGCGCCCACGAGCCAGGCTCTGGTCGGTTATACGCCAGCAAAGCGTTACCTACTTTGGGGCTTGTAGAAGTAAATAGTATTGCCGATGCATCTCGCCAAATGCGTGAATTTGGTGCTACCTATCTCGACTTATCGCATTTATTGCCAGCGCTTAATACCATCATTAAATTACGTGAAGTATTTGGGCTGCGCTCATGTGCAAATACCTTGGCGCGCTTACTAAACCCAACGTCAGCCCCTTTTTGTGTACAGGGTGTGTATCACATGCACCTTGACCATAAGCATTGCCGGGTGAATGAAAGTTTTCCCGCGTTTGAAGCGCTGTGCTTTCGAGGCGATGGGGGAGACCCCGAAGTAAACAGTGAGCGAAAAACCGAACTCTATGTCACGCGTAATGGAAGTACAGAAGAAATTATTCTTCCTGAGTTGACAGAAAAAATGGCCTTTAAAGATACCCAAATGAACGTAAGCGATATGCTGGCGGTTTGGCGAGGCGAGGCTTCGCATCTTTACGGTGAACAAGCCATTCATGCTACGCTGGTGAGCTACCTTATTTTACTTGAAAGGTGTGACGTAGAAAAAGCGAATACGCTTGCCACACAAATGTGGGCAAAACGAGATATAACTACACTTCCATTTGCCCAGCATTAGGCCATTTGTGTCTAATGCTGTTGCCTATTAATCAATTCATTTTCAAATTTCTCCAATAATTAAGTAACTTGTAAATCCTCTGCTATCTTTAGATCAGCCAACTAAAGCAATAACGACTTTGTATCCTCGCTCGCTCTCATAAACGTTATGAGAAGTTTGTGTGAGCGAGATGCTATACCCGAATGTCGAGGAGCACGGGATGTTTTTTAAGAATAAGCAATTGTTAGAAGAAGTAGAACGTTTACGCAAAGATGTTGAATCATTTCACACGGTAGAAAGCGAACTCAGGGCAGAAATGCTTTATGTTGAATTAGACAGAAACGGCAGAATCAATAGAGTTAACGACGGCTTTGCAGATGCTATAGGTTTTTCATCCAATGAACTTGATGGAAAAACCATGGATAGTCTCATTCCTCAGGGAGTCATGAGCCAAGCCGCTACGAAAGAGTTTCTTTCTGCTATCAAGCAAGCGCAGCATTGGCATGGTGCGATTAATCTTGCTAATGCGAATGGCGAAGACCGTTGGTTTAGAGGAATATTGCAACCCATCCTTAATGACAGCGGCGTGGTCGACCGGCTCGCCTTGTATATGGCTGAACAAACGAGAAATATTAATAAAAGCCGTGAGATGAAAGACATGCTTGAGGCTTTACATCGCTCCACTGCGGTAATTGAGTTTGACCTCACAGGTATTATTCTTAAAGCCAACGATAACTTTTTATCTTCTATGGGCTATTCATCAGAGCAAATAGTGGGTAAGCACCACAAGATATTTTGCCCCGCAGATGAAGTCGACACGCCAGAATACCGACAATTTTGGAGCGACCTTTCGCAAGGCAAAATGTTTTCAGACCGCTTTAAGCGAGTAGATAGTCGCGGTAATGAAGTGTGGCTAGAGGCATCTTACAACCCAATACGAAACGACAAGGGCATACTGTACAAAGTCGTTAAGTTTGCCACCGTCATAACCGAACAAATGCAGAGAGAGTTTGCTATTTCTGAGGCCGCTAATGTTGCTTTTAACATTTCGAAGGTACGGGAGAGCAAGCCCAGAAAGGTAAAGAGGTTGTGGGTAGCATGGTGCGAATTATGGGTGAGCTTACTTCGCAGATGGGAACGGCGAGCGAGGGTATTCGTGAGCTTGATGAACAGTCACAGAAAGTGGCCGACTTAGTTAAAAGCATCAGTGGTATTGCCGACCAAACTAACTTACTGGCGCTGAATGCGGCAATTGAAGCCGCCAGAGCGGGGGATCAAGGAAGAGGTTTTGCCGTTGTTGCTGATGAAGTGCGCCAACTTGCATCCAGAACCAGTACAGCCACTGAAGAAATTGTCAGTGTGGTAAATGAAAACAGAAAGCTCACAGAAAATGCCGTGCAACTCATTGAGGCTGGCCAGGAAAAAGCGAGAGAAGCGCTTGAATACTCGACCGAGTCGGGCAAAGTCATGAACGAAATTCAAAATGGATCTTCAGAAGTAGTGAACGCCATTGGTCAATTCACCCAAAGGTTGTAACCGATAAACTAACAATAAAGCACTGGGGGAGAACGTAGTGTCTTCCTCTTGTTTTTATTCTTCGTCCCCGCTTTGCAACAAATATCCCTGTTCAACAAACACCCCTGAGCTGTGCATCGAACACTTCTAGTGCAATAAACGCACTGTTATTGTTCAGGTAAAAGAATGATTACCATTTCTATTTTTTCTAAATCCTATAATTTCAGTAGGTTAGGGTTTTGGCACGAACTCTGCTTTATCAATGGCAGTTACACTGTTAAGCGATACTAAAATAAAAAAGTACATTAAGTACTGGTAGCTACAATTAATACCCAAACAATAAGTTCGCCTGTACTTCATTAACTAATGATTACAGGCTCGGCATCGAAGCCCACCAAGCGCGACGTTTATTCGTCTACGCTGGTGGGTTTTTTTTTGGCTAAAGGAAACATAAATGACCAAGTTTAAAAACGTTTCAA
>Ga0115011_10000800_pt1 | contig 23890 bp, 24 predicted proteins | sample TroAtlMetagenome_2_FD_88705 | JGI IMG/M metagenome (GOLD analysis project Ga0115011, IMG submission 88705) | Marine eukaryotic phytoplankton communities from Atlantic Ocean - Tropical Atlantic ANT8 Metagenome | ecosystem: Environmental > Aquatic > Marine > Oceanic | place: Tropical Atlantic...
CCTCGCAATAATATCCAAAATAGTGAAATTTGGAGTGGTAATAACAATAATTTAGGAAGAGTTACACAAGCGCCACAGGATTCTGAGCAAATTGGAATGCACGTTAGAGTATTGAGGTATCATGAGATTAGATTAGGAAATATCGAAAAACAATTGGCAAAACTATCAAGACAATTAAGTACTTCTGAACAACATTCAACTACAACTAGTGTAATGAAAAATACTGTCCAACAATCTGGAAAAAAAGAAACAGTAAATCAATTACAAGGGGTATTAAAAAATCTGGCAGAAGAAGTAGCTTCATCTAATAAAATGATAAAACAATTTATTACAGGAGACAAGATAAATTATAAGGAGGCGGAATTAAAAGATAGAGTATCTAATATACCAACCGTAACCAAAGAAATAGATGAAAAAGATACTATGGAATGGAAATTGGCAAAATCTCGCCTTATAAGATGTGGTATACGAGCAACTGATGAAAGAATTAGAGATATGGTGTCAACAATGAAGGAAGAAGTAGACCTGGTAGCAGATATTATAGATAATCATACAGTAAATTTAGAAGAAACGATAGAAAAGGCAGTAAAAAAAACAGTCGTAACGGAAGAAAAATCTGAAAGTCATTCAGATGAAAAAGAATCTTTAGAAGATGTAGCATTATCTGATAGTTCTGAAGAGAATAGCGAAGAAGAAACTGTTGATATTTCAACAAGCAGTGATATTGGTTATGTGCCTGTCCACGTTGTTGTAAAGAAAAAGAGAGGTAGACCGAAGAAAAAAAAGACTAATGCGAAATAAAGAGTTAAAAAATATATACTAAAAAAATATAATGTCTTCTTCACGTTTAGCAAGATTAAGAAATCAAGCAGGTTCTGGAAATCCTCTACCTCCACCTCAACAACAACGCCAAAATCAATACCAAAATCAAAGCCAACCCAAACAGAAAGGAAATATTAATCCTATGCAAATTCTTCAATGGCACGAAACAAGATTAAAAGATTTATTGCAAAGATTCGAGTATCTTGATGCTAAAACTCAAAGTTTAGCAGAATCTAATGCAAATCCAACAAATAATTCAAATACTGATGCAAATAATCTAATAGTTGTAAATGATATTTTAGATAGAATAAATAAATTAAGTCAGAGAGTAGATGCAGTTGAAGTATTGACAAGAAATTTAAAAGATGATTATTTAACTTATAAAAATGGCACAACAGAGAATAAAGTTGAGCTTGTGGTAAGTGATACAAAAGCCCGAATTAATGAAATAAAAAAAACAGAGAATGTTGTGCAAGAGACTAAAGCTGAAGTGAAAGAGATTCAAGAAGCGCTTCAAAAATTACAGATTGAACCTACTCACGCAGATGTTAAAAAAGTCACTTTTGAAGCTCCGGAAGCAAGAGGGGAACCAATGGGATTTGATGGAGGTTCAATGGATTTGACAGGTTCTGCTATTTAAAATTGAATTAAAATATTAATAAAGATATGTTTATTAATATTCATAATGCACGTATCTATATCTAAACGCGAAGATGTTAGTAAGTTTTCCTGTATATTCAAAAATATAGGGAACTTGCAAGAACTATTCAAACTAGTATTTACTCCTGAAGGAGTAACTGGACAAGCTATGGATTCAGCTCATGTATGTCTATTTGAACTAAAACTCGAAAAAGATTGGTTTGATGAATATAATGTTGATGAAAAAGTAGAAATAGGTGTGGCAGCAGTATTATTTTGCAAGATGGTTGAATGTTTAAAAGAAGATCAAAAGATAGTTTTACATATGAATGATGCTGATGATAAACTTAGCATAGACTTAGTAGGAGAAAAAGGAATTAACAAATATTTTGAAATTCCTTTAATTGACGTTGATATTGAAAATGTAAATATACCGGAAACTGAATATGAGGCAGATATAGAATTAAAATCAGAATTATTTACAGAATTGGTTGGTCAGATGAGCTTATTTCACGATGTTCTTAATATAAGATGTAATGGCGAGAATGTTAATCTAACATCTAGTGGAGAATCTGGTAAAATGTCTGTAAAAATGAATGATGACGATATATTGATGTATGCTATTGAGGAAGATGCAGAAATTCAACTAGCATTTAGTCTATTATATTTTCATAAAATGTGTCTATTTAGAAAACTTGCACCGTCACTTTCTCTTCATTTAAGCAGCGAGGCGCCTATGAAAATGGTATATAGATTAGACAACACATCTTCAGATAATACGGAAATAGATGATTGTAAAAATTATTTGAGATTCTTTCTGGCGGCAAAAGTAGAATCAGATTAAGTTCGGAAAAAAAAGAAAAAACGTTTCTAAATGAGAATTAGTATGAATTATTTAATTTCATTTTTCATTTTTTGCTTAGTATTGTTTCTGTATTTGCATATATACTATCAGTTGAAAACCAGCAATGATTTAGAAGTATTTACAATACAAAATCCTTCAAAGGATAAGTTAGAAGAAATTTGTGATATTAGACAACCGGTTATTTTTGATTTCGACAGTGGCGAGATATCAGAGTCTTGCAATTTAAGTTTTATTGATGACACATATAACGCTTTTGATATTAAAATAAGAGACGTAAATAATAGAGATAAGAATAGCGAGCTGTATATTCCTTTATTATTTAGTGAAGCTATAAAATTATTTCAAAATGATGATGAAAAAAAATATATTTCTGAAAATAATAGTGATTTTTTAGAAGAAACAGGATTAGTAAAAACTTATAAATACAATGATTCATTTTTGAGACCACCCCTGGTATCAAATTGCAAATATGATTTTTTATGTGGTTCTAAAAATACTTGCACACCTTTAAGATATAATTTGAACTATAGAAATTTTTATTATGTCACCGATGGAGAGATTAAATTAAAATTAATTGTTCCTCAAAACTCCAAATATTTATATCCTGAAAAAGATTACGAAAATTTTGAATTCCTCTCTCCAGTGAACGTATGGGATGTGCAAAATAAATATAAAGCTGACTTTAATAAAGTAAAGGTGTTGGATATTGTTTTGAAAAAAGGAACTATGATTTATATACCTGCATATTGGTGGTATAGTATGAAATTTGAAGAGCTATCTAGCATCGCTGTCTTTAAATATAGAACTTATATGAATACAGTTGCAATATTACCAGAAATTCTGATGTCTATTTTGCAAAAGCAAAATGTTAAACGAGAGACAGTCCAAAAGGTAGAAAACTCTATTAGTAAAGAAAAAGACGAGAAAATTGATTAAATTAATCTCTCTATTTAATACCAAATAAAGATGGAAGATAGACCCACATTGAAACTTCGTGTGGGGGATAGACACTATTCAGATATATCTTTTGTTAGAGCAAAAGATTTAACGCCTATAGAAGTAGATATATCATCTAGTTTTGTGATAAAAAATAAATTATTCAATCAAGATATTTTCGAATATGATTCAGAGAAAGGATTATGTGAAATTTATCATTCATCTATTCGTTCTATGCCTGTGATACCTGCTGTATTGGTATTAGAAGGACGCAGAACATATGGAAAATGGAAAAAAAGGAAATCCTTATTTAAATGTGTTCCCGATGATAAACGACTTCCAATATTCTTAGTGCCATATGCTATTAAGAATACATTTAATAAGCGAATATTTAATAAGTATACAGTAATTAAATTTCATTCTTGGGAATCTACTCATCCTATTGGAACTATTATGCAGACAATAGGGGATGTAACCCAACTTGATAACTTCTATGAATACCAACTTTACTGTAAAAGTTTATATGCCTCGATTCAAGATTTCAAAAAAGAGACTATGAAAAAAATAAAAAAACAAACAGAAGAAGAATTTATAGATGCAATTGCAGCTAAATACAAACCGCTAGATAGACGCGATAGAGATATATTTACTATTGATCCTTTAACAAGTAAAGATTTTGATGATGCATTGGGTATTGAAAAAAATGATACACATACAACACTAAGTATTTATATAGCAAATGTTCCATTTTGGATGGATGCTTTAAATTTATGGGAGTCTTTCTCGGAAAGAATTTCCACAATTTATCTTCCTGATAGAAAAAGGCCTATGCTTCCAACCATTCTATCAGATGCCTTGTGCAGTTTACAAGAAAATAGGCAACGATTTGCATTTACTGTTGACGTAACATTTGATAATACCACGTATGAGATAACAAATATAGATTGGAATAATACTTTGATATGCGTTTCACATAATTTTAGATATGATACAAAAGAGCAAGAAAATTATCCAGGATTTGTAAGCTTATTTCATTTTATTAAACAAGTAAATAAAAAATATAAATATGTTGACAATATCCGTAATTGTCACGATGTCATTGCCTATTGTATGATTTTAATGAATTATTTATCAGCTAAAAAATTACTTGAATTTAAAACAGGAATCTTCAGAGGAGTAGAATTAAATAAATCTTTCAAACCTCCTGATTCTGTCCCAGATGATGTCAAAAATTTCTTAAAAATGTGGAATAGTTTTGGTGCAAATTATGCCAAATTTGAAAGTTTAAAATCACACGAAGCATTGGATTTGGATGCGTATGTTCACGTTACTAGTCCTATTAGAAGACTAGTCGATATCTTAACAATGGTTTTACTTCAGGAAAAATTAGGATTAGTAACATATAGTGATAAGAAACAGATCTTTTATGATAAGTGGACGAGTGATGAGGCAATTGCCTATATTAATAGAACTATGCGTTCAATTAGAAAAGTTCAAAACGATTGTTCTTTACTTAAAATTTGCTGCGATGATGCTGATACATTAGATAAAATTTATAATGGGTTTATATTTGATAAAATTATAAGAAATGATAAATTATATCAATATATGGTATATATTCCTGAACTAAAAACTGTTAATCGTTTCACAAGTAGATATTCTAAAGAAAATATGTCTCAGCAACCGTTTAAATTATATGTTTTCATGGATGAAAATCAACTCAAACAAAAACTTCGAATTGAGTTATTGGATAAATAATTTTACAATATAAGATATTAATAAATTTTTTATATTGTAGACTATATGTTTTTATGGTTGGCTGGAGCAGCATTATTTTTGACTATATTCTATTTTTATGTAAATAGAGGAGAAAAAGATACTCAACCCATACAAGAAGAAATTAAATTAGAAAAATTTATAGCCAGTAATACTTTTGCTGGTGCCAAATCCGGATATGTTTTCAAGAAAGATGAGTTGGGTATTGGATATTATCTTGACTATAAATAGAGAGACTGATTTGTAACAACAGATTTTAATGTAACATCTGGAATTTTTTTTAGTTTTTCAAGAAGTTCCATATTATTTGTAATTTCACATACTTTTTCGAGTTCTTTTGAAATGTTGTTGATTTTTAACATCATTTTAATCCATTCCCCAACAAATATTCCATAATACTCTGCTTCTTGAAATATTTCTTTACATTGTATATCATTTTCTGCGAAACACCATCTGTAAGCTAATTCTGCCGTATCATATTGCATATCATAGTCATATATAAAGTTTGTTTCTTCTCGAGTTTCCATATCATAGTATTTGTCATATCTTGTCTTTATTTTTTGAATTGTTTGTATAACTCGATCTCCACAATTTTCAATGTCACTAATATTCCAAATTTTATTAGTATCATTTAATCTAATTGGTGTGAAACAGCTAAGAACAGCAACAAGTTCTTCTGTTTCAAGTCCATTTAAATAACCATTATGTATAACTTCAGACATAGCGAGACAGTGAATTTCTTGTATATTCGCCGCAATATCTCCTTTCTCGGTCAAACAATAAGGAATTTCTTCCTTCGATGAGTCTATAAATTCCAGTTGTTCTAACATAATAAGTCTACGTTGGATTTCAACATCGATAAAATCTGAAACATTTTGTAAGTCTTTTGTATATTGTTTCACCATATTTGTATTGGTGAGTATAGCTTGATATTTTGTTAAGTCAGATTGGAACATTTTATAATTGCTTAATTCCTGTATGCGTCTTGAAATTATTTTTTTCTTTTTAGGTTTCATAAATTTACATTTATCGCTCAGTTCAATATATTCTTCTACTGCCTCTTGGTTTTGAATGAATTGTGCATTATTATTTGCTTTTTCAAGATTGGTTTGTGAAATATCAAGTTGCTCTTTTATATATGCTTTTCTTTTATCTATTTCGTCACATAACATACTGCTGTTAGCAAAATCAGCAAAATTATAATTTCTAACAGCAATTAGTCTCAATAAAAGGTTAAAATGAATTTTAAACTTTGTTTCAATGGCTTGTGATTTTCCTGTTAAGATATAACGTAATGTTTGACTATCCGGTAAGTTATCTCTACCATCATATAAATTTAAGAGGTGGAATACTTCACCATAATCATCAATACCACGTCTACCAGCTCTACCACTGATTTGTGACATTTCATGGGGCGGTAACCAATTGAATTTATTTCCTGAAAATTTCATAATAGATGTATAAATAACTGATTTTGTAGGCATATTAATACCAATGCCCAATGTAGTTGTGGCAAACATAACCTTAATATAACCTTTGTGAAACAATATCTCCATCATCTCTTTGAAAACTCCAATGATTCCTGCGTGATGAACGCCTATACCTTTTTCAAGGCACTTCATCAATCTTTTAAATTCAGGAAGTTCGACATATTCTTTCCAGTTATCTAATTTGGATATTAGAATTTTTTTGCACTCCTGTTCAATAATTGAAGGAATTTTGGAACCTGCTTCAAATAGTGAGAATGATACCTTACTAGCAAATTGCCACGTTTGTTTCTTCGAAAAGATAAAGCAAATAGCAGGAAGGCGCCCTTCTTCCTTTAACTTTTTAAGCAAATTATTAACAACAAAATATCTGTCTACGTGAATTTTATATTTATCTAAAATCTTAAAGATTTTACACATTTTTGTATATAAAATATCATTGAAATCTCCTCCAGATGTTTTCAAAACTACTGGTTTATTAAGATATTCTTCCAGCAGGTCTTTATCTTGAACGCTCATTTTTTTAATACAAGAATCGGGAAATGTAATAAATGCTTTATGAGTAAGAGGTACAATTCTTTTATTAGTACCACATAACACTACCTCCAGTCCTTTATTGCTTATCCATTTTATAAATTTTTCAGGTCTTTCTAGAGTAGCAGATAATCCAATAAGAGGAATATGATTGGGTAGCATCATAATTGATTCTTCCCAGGCCGGACCTCTATCGGGATCATTGATATAGTGAATTTCATCAAATATAACTGTCCCCAGTTCTGAAGGAATATCCATTTCAAAATGAAGAGTGTTATCTTTTTTAATTGTTCCTTCCTTTATCATTTTCATTTTGAAAAGTGTATTCCTAAAAATTTCAGTAGTCATTAATAAACAGTCAGCAGCAGGGTTAATTGTATTATCTCCAGTAATAAGACCAAATGAAATCTCTGGATATTTTTTGGTAAAATCATTATATTTTTCATTTGTTAATGCTTTTATTGGAGATGTATAAATACTTTTTTTACCTATCTCATAGTAATGTTTAATAGCAAACTCCGCAGGAAGAGTCTTGCCACATCCCGTGTGGGCTGTAATGATTGTAGAATTTCGATCAATAATTGCCTTAATTGCAATTTTTTGAAAAGGAGAAAGAGTAAAAGACCACTGAGAATATATATCTTCCATCGTAGCAGTTTCATTTTGGTGTTTAGCAAAATCCATAATTAATATGTTTTATTTATTTTATATAGTTTCAATTTAATAAATCTCTCGAATATATATATATATATTATGCCTGCAAATAGAATTTTACTACCTGATAAGAATAGTTTTGATTGGTTAATATTAAATTTATTAGGACACGATTTTTATCACGATTATAATAATATTGTTACAAGAGTTGAAGCGATAGAAGAAGATGTTTTAATTGAATTAGATTTACTTATCGATAATTATCACGCATTAAAAGCAGCAAATGATAGTCCTGCTAATATAATTGCAGCTCTTGAAAATGAAAAGGGTCAACCTTATTCTGTTATGCACGGTGGGGGAGGAGGTGATTCAAATGAGAACGAACAAGAATATACAGAAGAGAAAAAAGATGCTGTGAATGAGAATAATAATGATGATGCGGGTGATAATGATGATGCGGATGATCATGATGATGAAAATTATGAATCAGGAATGACATTGAGTCAAGAAGCCATTAAAGATAATGTTGTTATGGTAGGAGATAAGGACTATCAGGACGCTGACGGTAAAGAACCAGAAAAAAACCTTGATGTTTCAATAATTAAAAATATTAATTATGAATCTCAAGTTTTATCTTTAAAAATGCAACATTTATTGGCAAAAACTAAGTATTGTCTATTACAAATTGGAAAAAATGCAGAAATAAAAGGTGATATACCAATGAGCAGCACGCCTAATAGTACAGTAAATGAAGAGGATGATGATGTATTACAGAAAATAATATATAAAACAATAAAAGTAGATGAATATGCTGATTACTTATCACGAAACTGGTTACCAATCGTAGAAATCTCACCAATTCCTTTCTTAAATTTGGGGTCGGAAGGGCACGAAGAAGATTATGTTTTCCCCACATATGATGCAATAATACAATATACAAAAAAAGAAATACTAAAAAGAATAGATGAGATTAAAGAGAGAGCAATAGACAAAATAGGATTTTTAGCACTAGCACCTATTTTCAAAGCAATAATAGAGATTTCTTTATTTTGGGAATATAGAGGCCAACCATTAGAGGGCGAGGATGCCGAAGCTACTAAAAAAAGAATTAATGATGAGGGTAGTGAAGTCAAATCATCATTAACAGAACAAATTAATGAAATACTAAAAATAAATGATGTAAAATCTCAATATTCTAGGGGAGAGGGTGATGCAATTCTTTTCGAAAAACAAGTTATAAACAATGAGTATATTTCCGGTTATTTAAAGGAAATTTTTAGAACAGAAGTAAATTCTACTAATTTACAGGATCAAATAGATAGTGCCGGCATTTGGGCAAAAGGATATATTGATAGTCTTATTGCAGGAGAAGATACTAGACCATTGCGACAAATTCAAACGAAAGAGGAGATACAAAAACAATTAAATGATTTAATTCCAGAAAGATTGAGAGAATTACAAACAAGTGGATCACCAGCCTATAGAACAAAAGCAAAAAGTGAGAAATATGCAGCATTTATGGCGCTTTTGAATGACCCAAACCGAGGAGTGCCCCCAGAAATTAGTGAAAACAGCACTTCTGAACAGTTAAAGACGTTTGAAAGATTTGTTTTAAAACTCTATCATCCGGATAAAATCGGTAATAGCAAAAAAACAACAAATTATTTTTATGGGGAAGATGTTGATAAACGTCGAGGAAAAGGTTCACCTTTGCAGGTGTGGTTAATAAAAATGTTTGATCCTAGCGCGACATTAACATTAGGACAAATATTACCTAAACCAAATAAAGTAATAGGAAAAGCGATATGGAATAGTTTTGGAGGTCCCAAAGGATTACGAAGTAAATTAAATATTCTTTCAGATGGAAAATTTCTTAAAGGAGGGGGATTTTTAAGAGAGTTTAATGACGTTAAAAAACAAAGGAGTGCATTACAGAATTTAAATGATATTTTAATACGTTCGCTATTAATAGTAATACTAAAAAAAACAAAAAGTATGGAAAACCGTGGAGATGATACAAATTTTCCTATATTTCCTATACAACCTTCTGAGAATACTAGAAAGATAGAAGATTATAGTTATAATCGTCCAAAATTTGTTCCTCTTTTTGCTGGAATGACATTAGATGCAAATTGGAGAAAAGCAAATGTTATCAAAGGTGCGTCTAAAGCAGGTTTAAGAGGTATTAAACAAGGTGATAGAATCATTTATAGTAATATATTTGGACTGCTTAGAACGGATGAACCACCACTTAAATTAGAAGAAAGAAAAAGGATAGCAAGAATATTATTTTTAAATGTTGAAAGGTTAGTTTTATATTATCAATTAGTAGCTGGTGCATCCTCTATTGTACAGTCGAGTGAATCTTCCACTGTCAATAAAAAATATTTATTGCAAGCTTTGGGTTACATTGTAGATACATCCAAACAAAGTTATCCAGATTGTCTAAAAAGAGGATTTTCAACAATAGGATTTTTAAATGCGGGTGAAGATAAAAAAGCGGAAACGAAAGCCCGACGTCTAGGTAAAGGGGGTGGTCTAAATGCAACTTTTAGACCAATGAGTGATGCAAATTTTGGAACAATAGAAGCAATGAAGGAGGGATGTATTGCGAAACGACAAAAATATTTTGGTTGGTTATTTGACGATGATATAATTATCTTGGAAGATTTAGAAGCAAAAAGAGAGGAAGCAGATAATCCAGCAGAAGAAAAAAAATTAACAAAAGAAATAAATAAGCTCATTGGAGAGCCTCCTGACTGGTTTAAAGCTTCTACTCCAGATGAACAAATTCAATTAGCTTATAATGAAATTGTTAGAAAACTATTGCCAGAATATATATTAACAGCAGGAACTCAGAGAAAAGAATTATATAAATATTTGACAAGTGATGTAGATTTTCCGCGACCCGTAGAATGTGAGAATGTCGATTGCTCAGAAGAAAAAGTTATTGGAAAAGAGACTACATCACCCCCAATTAGAAGTTCGTATATAATTAACAATGCATCCCAAATTTATGCTTCTCTAGATAAAGTAGATCAAGATAGATGGCACTTTTACAATTTAGACGGAATGCAAGTTAGATATGCACAATACTGCCCTGTATCGTCTATAGCCGATTCAATGCCTTTATGTTCATTGCCAACAAAAGGGAATACTGAAACACAAAAACGATTGGTTTTTAATCCAATGAATATTACAGTAACATATCCTGCTGCAATTAATGATGATGGAATTAATGAGAAATATTCTTTTATATTGCAGTCATCTACACACGAGGACTTGCCAACTTTTAATACACATTTCAATTATAGTAAAATGGGAAATTTACTAAAAGAATTATCTGAAGTTTATAAAATATTCGGAACATCTATTGCAAAAAGACAGAGTTCATATCAGCTGTATGCGGGAATTGCTGATGATATTAAGGCAGTATATCCAATGACCGATCATATTTCTGATGACAAAATTACATTTGCCGGCAAAAAACAGTTTAAAACATTTATTAATAGACTAGCCCAAATTATGCAGAAAGCTAGAGAAGAATTATTTAAAATCAATTATAGAGCTGAGATTATTGTTGATGGTGAAACTATGTGCGACACAATTGGAAGTAATAAATCGTTGGAAGGAGAAGGTCCTTTTCAAGCTGCGTCCACATATTTATCCATATTAAAACAAACTAACAATATATTATTACGTGATTGGGGTGCAAAAGTTGATGAGGATGTGGAAGAAGTAAGTCCATCAGTCGGCTTATTTAATATATTTCAAAAAAATATAAGAGATATAATGGAAATGACAGTTCGAAAAAGTATGGGAGATTATAGTCAAGAATTAGCAACTGTAGGTAAATTTGGCGCGACACCCAATGATGACGGTAATGCTGAAACGAAATATAATACTGCCAACACACATATTATTACTGATGAAGAAGTAAAAGAAGTCCATCCAATATCACTGCCTTATGATGATACGGGGGACAGTTTGAGATTATTTGTTGCGAATGATAGACCTTCAGCTTATCGAGGAATATTTTTTATTACACAAGCACTGGATGGTTCATTTAATAGCAAATCAATGGGCGGTTATTATAGATCAAAAGTGGTATCTCTGGGCAAGGGAAAAGGGTCTATTGATAGTGAAATAAAAGGAAAATCTTTTATTGTAAAAGCTCCTATGGTTATACCATCACAATTACCTGAGTATTATTCAGAGAGATATGCTGCTTCTAACACTAGAGAACCTAGAAAAAATAATCAAAATGAAGTGATGCTTGAGGGTGAAAAAAATATATACGGGTATAATAAAAATGACTATATGAGATGGAAAGAACAACAATATAAATTATATGATAATCTTGTTCCAGATGGTCTAGATGGATGGAAAGTTGCTAGTGAAGCGGAAGATGATGGAAATGATGATGATGATGCTGTAAATTTCTCAGGAATGGTTATGGCTGGCAATAGTAGTAATAATAGTAATAATAGTAGTAATAATAGTAGTAATAATGAAGGTGGTGAGGTGGAAAATGTTGATAGTGATAGGGTTGACTGGACAACAATTAAACAAAAAAGAAACTATAAGATGATTGGTGGAAGTTGTCTACATACTAGAAAACATTTCAAACGGATATCAAGAAATAAAACACGAAAGAAACAAAGATATTAAAAAGAAGACTTAAAGCGTCAACGATAGGTAAGAATATAATGAGTAACACAAGTAATTCAGATACCCCTTCTTGGGATGGCGAAGCTAGTTATGTTGGCTGTGTAAAATGGTTCAATAATAAAGCTGGTTATGGTTTTTTGACGGTTATGGATGGTGATAAGAAAGGCGAAGACGTCTTTTGTCATCATTCGGGAGTTTGTGTAAATACTGAGCAATACAAGTATCTTGTTCAAGGTGAGTATGTTTCATTTTCGCTTCGCGAATCTGATAGTGATTCACACCCTTATCAGGCAGGCAACATTACTGGTGTCTGTGGAGGTAAGTTGATGTGCGAAACACGCGCTGAGAATCGTCAGTCTCGCGAGACTGGTGAGGAAGGTGAATCAACGGAACATCGTCCTAGACGCGATGCAAGACGTTCTCGCCCCAGAGGTGGAGGTCCTCGCGAGGATGGTGCAACGTGGATGTTGGTGAGAACTGATGAGGGAAACAGGCGCCGTGGTCCAGGTCAAGGCCAAAGTCGCGGTGGTCGCCGCCCTCGTGAGCCCCGTGATTAATTTAATAAAAAAAATTGATTATAATATAAAATTTAAAATCAATAATAAAGCATATGACAGAAATTAGATCGATCGTAAACGAATTAATTGAAGAAGTGGAAAACAGGAATCCAATTTTAATTAAAAGTGTCGATTGTCACCTGAAAGAACTAATAATAAATATAACCGAATTAAAAAATTCAAAAAAATGTAAAAATGCGAATGTATTCAATTACTTAATTAATTTACAAGATGATGGAGATAGATGGGAAAGACAGAATTGTTGTAATCATTGTAGTCAGAATTTATGGGATAATAAAGGTAGATATGCTCTATTAAAAATATATGGTGTTTCGGCAAGAGAATGGGCCCAATTTACATATTATTTGCGACACAAACATCCCCCTTATTTTGGTGCGTGGGTAAATGGTGGTGATAATGAGACAGCATATTATAGTAAAATTGTAAATTGGTTAGAAGATGTTAATGAAATATGTAATAAATTCGGCGGATTTCCTGATTTTGATGAATACTATGAAAAATTTTGGGAAGGTAATATTTCAAATGAAGCTTTTGGGACTTGTGTTCCTCCTAGAATAATACCACCATCCTGTCCCCGAGATGACATACACGAAAACTATATATGGGTAACTATGATTGAAGGAAGTGTCTCTCACGCTGGCTGGCAGAGTAGTTCAGTCCAGCAAGCTAGAAATTGGTCGCTGGCTAGCGTGCAAGAGCGCGCCAATCAACCCTCCAGACTTTGGTATAGACGCCGAATAGCTTAAGAACCGTGCTTCTTCTTTCTGCAAGTTATTTTACATATTGATTTTGCTGCTCCACCACTATATTTCCCTTTCGTTTTTGCAAATTTCATCTGAGCTTCCACAAGATGATGGTTACCTTCATTTTTTCTTTTTTCGGCCTTTTTCTCCATATCAGATTGTTTTATACGCATACCCCGTGAGGTATTTTTACCATATTTTTTAAATGTATTTTTCTTTTTATCTTTGCCTTTGGCACGTTTTTTGAAATCGCATTGTGAGTTCTTTTTTCCCATTGCTATATTAAGGTTGGTTTTTAATTGTTTAAATAAATTTAATAAAATAATTTCAATTTTCTAAAAGTTTTTGATGAAGTAATTAATATATTTTGAAAAATTGATTTAAAGCTACAATGTTGTAAGATGTTATAAATGAGTTCTAAAGATACTCCCGCTACTACCGTTCAAGAAGGAACAGAATTGTCTCCCAGCCTTCAGCAATTTGCTACACAGTTTGAAGGTGTTCTATCGACATTAACAGCATTTCGATCACAGATTACAATGTTACAAAATCAGATTCGTGGATTAGAAAAGAATGTAAAAAAACAAATGAAGGTTCTTGCTAAGGAAGCGAAGAAAAATAAACAAAAAGGAAATAGGAAACCATCCGGATTTGCTGTGCCTTCTAAGATTTCACAAGAGCTATGTGAGTTTATGGATAAACCTAATGGAAGTGAGGTGGCTCGAACGGAAGTAACGCAATTTATTATCTCTTATATTAAGAATAATGATCTCCAATGGAAGGAGAATAGAAAAATTATTAAACCGGACGAAGCTCTTAAATCATTATTGGGTAATGGTAATGATGAGGTGACTTATTTTAATCTTCAGCGTTATATGAATAAACATTTCTTGAAGAATAAATCTAAGAAAAATGCCAAAATATAATTAAAAGATATGAAAAATGAATAATTTATATAAAATTATCTATTTTTTTTACGCGTTTTTCTAACCATTTTATTCATCCGCCGTTTTTCTTTGCGAGTATATACAGGTTTATTTGCCCTTGGAGGTTTTGTTATAGGATGATGCCATTTTACTAAAATTTCATGGTCGGCTCCCGGTGCCTTCACTGTGCTAAGAGGAAAGCCCCCTTTATTTATTATATCCGGGGGCGCTTTTGGATTGTATGCCAAAATAAGAGTAATGGCGGTTACTCTATATCCTAGAGCCAATGTTTTAAATTTTAACCACATTGGCTGATTTCCTTGTCTCAAATAATGTGCGGCAATTTTATCAGAGGTTTGTGCCAGCTTATACAATTTTTTCACATTATCTGTAAATGATAATCCTAAACTAGGATTATTTGATTTATATTCAATATCTTTTGCCATTTTTTTGGCCAATATCATATCTTGTTTTACATCACGTATACGTTGTCTGGTAGGAATATATTGTCTACCACGTTGCTTTAAAGTTCTTCTCTTATTAAAATGCATATGTTTACGATTCATTTTACGGGTTAAATGTCCTGGATATCTTTGTGACATATATAATATGATTATATAATATATATGTCTGTTGGAGTAACATTTGGGTTTACAAACGGAATTATTACTATGTTATCATTAATAACAGGATTATATGCAACTAATGTAAATAGAGTAGGTATTATTGGAGCTATATTAGCTCTACTAATTACTGATCCTCTTAGTGATGCATATTCGATGTATAATTCTCAAAAACTTATTAATAAAGAAACCGCATTAGATATTGGAAAAACTGCATTTTTTTCACAAGTTGCTTTGCAATGTATATTTCTTTTAATAATCATATTTTCCAAAACAGTAAAACAAGGTTTAACGATATCATACATTTTAGGCGTTACAATGACAATATTATATGATAGGTATAATACAGCATCTATTAATGAAACAATAAAAAATTTATTTGCTATTGCTATTTTAGTATTTTTTACGTATATTGTAGATAAACAAGTTTATAAATATTTTAAATAATTAAGACCAACCGGTCCAATAAGTATTAATGGAATTAGAATTTTTTTTCCATTCTGCATTTGCATTATTAATTTCTTCGGCGAATCTCTCTATTCTTTCTTCTTGTTTTGTAAATTCTTCAGATAATTTATCTGGCTTTGCTCTTCTAACAAGATCTTTGTGATTAATAATTTCATGTCCCAATCTGCAAATTTTTTCATAATTTCTTACAATACTAATAAATCTACTCATTTTAATAACATAATTTTTTCTTTTTAAGTATGTTATTAAATTACCGTTTGTGTCTACGTGTTCTTTTTCGTCTTTTTCTACGAATTCGAGTTTTTCTTTTAAGTTTTTTTTTAGCTCGACGAGTTTTCTTTTTTCTTCTTCCACCCCTATACATATTTATTGCATTTGGAGCATTCTGTCCCTCATAGTTTTTATCAGGATACATAATTTGTGAACCAACACTTCCTAAGGCAAGTCCGCCGAGATAACCAGCAGTACTGCCAGCAATGCAACCAGCGACTGGTGTTGCACCCATAACGCAACCACCAGCAACACCACCAGCAATACAACCAGCAGCAACTGAGCTTTCTTTACATTGATTCCTGCTTTCTTCGGGAAGACTTTTTACTCTCCAGTTCACACGCTTTCTACCTTTTTCATTTTTTCTTCGGCGCTCTTTTTCCTTCTTGACTAAATTATTCATCCTATCTTGATTCCATCCCACATCTTCTGCCATCTGATATGCCCCATATTCGTTTAATGGTGTTGCGCGGTATGAAGCATTGTTTCTGGATTTGAACCATCCCAATCTATGTGCGAAACGTCTCGAATCACGTTCTACCTTACCGCTTCCACCATTATTGTATGTATAAACATCATTTTCATTTGCGTATTGTATTTTGGGTGTTGTTCTAGGTGCTGCTCCATAATTGTCATAACGACTTTCTCTTCTTAATGGACTTTTTGTTCTTGTTCGTCTTCTAGACATTATATATTTCTATTAGATTTATTTCTATAATTCTTATATTTCATAACATAAGGTTTTTTATAAACTGTTTTAATGATTGGTATAATTATGCGTAAATCATTTCTTCTCCATCCCATTTAATTTAAATAATATATTAAGTATTTAAATTGAAATTAGACACTATTATTAGATACATCCATAACTTCTATAACCACGTTTTCTGTTATTGAAGTGATATCAGTTTCTGGTATATCTGAACTATTTGGAGAGTCATCATCTGAAGACGATAATGTAATTCCTAAACCAGCATTTTGATTTTCAATATGACCTAATAATTTAGTCATTCTATTTCCAATATCACTGGCAGTAATATTTTTAAGTTTATCAGCCCTCTTTTTATCTTTTAATTGTTTCATTTCCATTATACTCTGTTTTTGCGCTAATTTTTCCTTATGAATAATATCTTGTCTAAATCTCTGTTCTTCTGCTATAATCCTTTTACGATGTTCAAAATCTTGCTCGAGAATTTCTCTTTTTCTTCTAGCTAATTCAGCTTCATCATCTTTATACACATCTACAGAACGCAGATCAATAATTGCTGGTTTATGGAAATCGTGTTTCTTGAAGCGTTTCTCAAATTTATTAATTGTTGAATCATCAAGATCAGGACTTTGTTCCAAAAGTCTATCCAATTGTGTACGACATTCCATAATAAAAGATGAACCATCAATTGTTCTCTCAGAAACTGGCAAACTTAATTCTACAGCAATATTTCTTGCTAGCTTAGAGTATGAAATGCTTGCCGCGCGATGACCTTCCATTTTTTCACTTACACGAAGGAATTGGGCAATTGTTGTGATCAAACCTGCTGTTAAATTTAAAAATCCTATTCCTAAAGGAACGTAATCTTTCCAGGAATCAGGAAAAGCTTCATGAGCAAAATTGGCCGTTCCGGTTACTGTTGATAAAACAATAACCGGTAAAGCGAACCATAAATTTTGCGTGTGAAATTTTCCGTGCGCTCTATCGTGCATAAAGCGATAACTACTGGAGATCTCAGACCACTCCTTTAAAATTTTTTCCTGCTGACCGTGCCAAACGTGTTTTTTTCCATCACTCATTATACATTATTTTAAGAAATTTATTATTTTTGTTAAAATATTTGTATATATATAATGGATTTATTGCCAAAAATTCCTTCTGTATGGGTGGGTGATGATAATACTGAATATACCGTTCAGGACTATATTTCTCAGACTCAGACGCTGAAAGCATTTAGCTATATTATGTATATTCTTCTATGGGGAGGAGGACTTCATTTGCTTAATTTATTTAATACTAAATATGATAGAGCTTCTATTATATCGGCTTTTCTTGTAGGAATTCTTTTAATATTTGCTTTAGATTGGATAAATGATTTAACATGGGAAATAGCAATAAATAAATCAGATAATAAATATTATCTTATTAATAATTCTGGACCATTCGAAACTGGCTATAGAATAATGCGCAAAAATAATATATTTAAATTGAAAAAACCAAATCATAAATTACTGCTCATTGATGCATACAAATATAAAAAATATCTAGAAAGTGGGAAGATTAAAGATAGTCCTTTTACAGAGTGGAAAAAAAAAGAATTTGAAGAGTCGAATAAAGCAGCTGAGACAGATATAACAGCTACTGCTAAAAGTCTATCTGATCAAATAGAAGTGATTATGAACTGTGCCTACTATGTTTTTACAATTTTAATAACTTTATCTGCCGTTGCTTACAGAATAAATAAACGGTTATTTTATAGAATATTACCTTGGGTTTTAAGTAGCGCTATTGTTGGATTAGGTAGTATGTTTATAATGCTATGGGAAAAAACATATGAACAATTTTTAATACACATAACAATGAAAAAAAAATTATTAATTACTTCAATGTCATTTGCAATGGCTGCTTGTTTTATTTTTTTAAATAATATTTAATATATATATATGTCTAATACTGGTGGTTTAAAACAATTAAAAAATGGAGATTTATTAGTTATATTTTTTTCTTCACTCCCATTAATAATTTGGTCTTATTTTGTATACGCTATTCCTTTAAAATTTTTATATAGAGAACCGACAATCAAATATAATAAAATAACATTTTATTTAACGTGGATGTGTATAATATTGCCATTTTTAGTTGTTTTATATAATTTTTATAGTGCGCAATATCATACAGATTATAATTTTAATACAGCAGAAATAACACCCGGTTGGCAGTTTTGCTTAGATACAGCAGATATATCAGATGATGATAGAGAAAAAGGATTGTTTGCTAGGTGGGGTCTTAAGTGTGGGTTATCACAGATAGGAATGAATTCAAATGTTGTTAAGGACCTTGTTACAAGATTTTATTATCTTAGCAATGCTCTTTTTATTTTCGTTTTGGTTATATACAATAGTCTCTCTGTGGATATACTTAAAACAAAAAATATTACTAAAACAATGATATGGTGTTTATTATTTGGTATAGTAGGAATGCTTCCTTCCATTTTTAATACTTACTATTTAAAAACCTTTTTGTTTAATCGATTAATTTCTACAATTTTATCAATGAATATTGCGTGTTTTTTCCTGCTTATTTTAGGTATTTTAATTAGAATAAAAGTTTATAAATAAAATTTTTCATTATCTAATGTTTATATATAATGAAAAATCATTTAATTTGGATTATTAGCGATAAGAATGAACATTTGGAACCATTATTAATTGCACCAGATCCTGGAACAGAAAGTATTATAATGAAAAATATTGGAGTAGTAACATACTTTATTATTATTTCTATATTGTTTTTTCTCTCTTACCGTAATAAATATTTTGATATTAGAAATAAAAATATTATATCAACAGTATTTTTTTCAATATTTTTGACTTGTTTGGTATTTTTTATTTCTTATCATTTACATTTTTCTTCTAGAGATCTATTTTTTAATAAAGGCACACATAATTTATATTTGAGAACAATAGATACCGGGTGGAGAGCTGACACAAATGATGATAAAGACGATTTTTCTAGATATGTTATTACTGGCAATCAAAAGAAATTTTTTAAAACTAAAAAAGAAGAAGCTACTATGACATATGCTATTGAACAAGATAAATTTAAGGATATGTTAAAAAATAAAGACTTTGAAGCAACTGATTGGAATACCTGGAGAAAAAATTTATTTAAAGGACACAGAAAAGAAGGGGATTTTGATTCGCAGGGAGAAATAAATAAACTATGGAGTTCTGGTATGGAATCTGCTTATAATAATTTGACCATTTTGTTGACAGTAGGCTTTATTGTTACTTCATATAGTAAAAAAGTATTCAAAAAAATTAAACTTTGGTTATTTGCGTCTTTAGCATTGGCACTGTTAAGTTTAACATCCTGGTTTCCTTATAAAAATTATGATGACAGAAATTATTGGTTGTATTATCTTAAACAATATAATGTGATGAATTTGATGTTAACTCTAACTTCTGTTATTTTGTTGTTAGGACTTACGGGAAAATAAAATCGTATGATATTACAATGGATAATGATACTAATAAGCATTATATAAAAGTTTCAAAAAATATTACATATTTTTCAGATATTGCTGCATTATTATTTTGGATTATAATCTTATTCTATATTTTTTCCACACAAATAAATTTTAGTAATTTAATGATTTACCAAAAAGCATTATTGATTCTACCTTTTTTGTATGTAATTGGAACGTTTATAGTTTATAGAAGTGATGATACACCTCCAATAACACCAGAATGGAAGTTTTGTTTTGACAAAGATAATTTGACAAAGAAAGAAAAAAAAAATGATATAGTAGCGGACTGGAATTGGGAATGTGGAGAATTCCAACAAAATTTTAATTTTGGAACTATGAGAGAGGTGCGTAATAAAAATGTTTGGGCAAATTCAGCTTTATTATTATTAGGTATTTTATGTTCTGTTTTGCCAAAAAAGATGAATATTTTCGATAACAAAATTACTAGAACTTTTTCTTTAATTAATGTTGCTCTTACGTTATTAGTTTTAGCTCTTTCAAGAACAGATATGTATGGTTTATATACTTCATACTTTATTTTACCTTTTATTAACATTATCAGTATAATGAATTTATCTAGTTTATTAATCGTAATTGTGGGATTTATTAATTTGCTTGATAAATAATTTAATTATTTGAGTAATATATATGACAGATCAAAATTATATATTACTTCTTGATAAGAACGCAAAAAAATATCCTAGTTTATGGTGGACTGGACCTTCCAATAATTTACAAGAAGACCAGACATATAGTGATGATACCGTATCTATGTTAAAATTTCCGGTATTATATATCATTATATGGACATTAGTATATTTTCTCACTCCCAAAATTATAAAACCAGATATATCTATTGTTCTTCCACCATTCATTTTAGGCTTCATATGTTTAATGTTATGGTGTTATTACTACATTTCAAATAAGATTATATTTTATGATAAAAAACAAGAAGAATATTATACTTTTAATATACCACATCCTAGGAGACTTATATTAAGCAAAAATAATTTGAAGCTAGGAGATAATATTGGTATCATAAGTATAAAAAATTATAAAAAGCTTGTAAAAGAAGATAATTTAAAGACAGAAAACTTTCCTGATTATACAAGAAGAAAAAGTGAATCTTTGATAGCTAGCGGAAAATATAATCCAGCCTATTCAGAGAGACGAAACTCCCAACGATTAGCTGGTTATAATATTGCATTTACTATGTTTAGTTTTGCTTATCTATTATCGCAGTCAGCAGGAAAAAATATATTAAAAAAATGTTTTTACTGGATTTCATTATCTGTTTTATTTGTATTTCTTCCCCAGTGTATTGCCTGGATTGGAGTTGGAGTTTCAGATAGAAATGAATTAGAAAATCAATTGGATTTAGAACAATTTTCGACATATTTGGGAACAAGTTTCGGATTTCTCGCCGCGTATATTGTATACAGAGATACTATAAAAAAAATGTAGATAATATATATGAAGCAATACGATTATAAAAATAATGATTTAATATTTAAAACAATAACTCCTGTTATATTTGTTTGGTCACTAATATTATTTTCCTTTTATTTGAGACATAAAAGTAGGGTATTACATATGCCTCGCTGGATATATGCTATATTAGGCATACCTTATATTTGGGCAATCCAAGGAATTTATAATATTAAAAATGATACTAGAGGGCAAGGACTAGTTGTTGATAGACCATCTTGTTTAAATTTAAATGTTTCTGAATCACTAAAACAAAAAGGATTTGTTGGATTATATAAACCTGAATGCAGATCTGCACAACAAAAAATTGGTTTTGTTGAAGCCTCAGCAACAAATCAATCATTTAATTATCTTTTAAATATACTTTTCTTATTGATTTTAATTTTTATATCTATGAAAGTAAAAATCAAGGGAAACTTAAATTATAGGATGCGTGAAAGCACAACATTATTAGTTTTTATTCTGTTACTAGGAACATTGGTTACATCAGGTTTTATTGTTTTTCCGTGGAGAGCAATAGTTTTTACAAGGATGGGATTAGGTTTTACTACTTGTGCTGCAACATTGCTTACATATATTATAGTATCACTTACTTACCATTCGATATAATGTAGTGATAATTATAAGATTATAATTAATTATTAATATAAAACCACATTTATATTAATATGTATTATGGAAACTCCTCGGACAATATCAATGAATAATTTTGAAGCTTCAACACTAATTAGAGAGAATAAAAATATGCAACAAGAAATTTATGATATGGAAAAAAAAATTCGTGAATTAAAACAAAAGATTAAAACTAATAACCCATTAATTTTTAAAAAATGTAAACACGAATGGGAATATGACCCATCTGCTTATATGGATAGAACAAGATATTTCTGTAAAAAATGCACATTGTGGAGAAATAGTTGTTGGTATCAATAAAATCAGAAAATTGAAATAGATTAATTAAAAATAATAAGAAGAAACCCAATTAAAACTACTCTATAGTATACATATATAACTAACAATCATGACTCTTTCTTGTATCGCTCACGTAAAAAGAAATTCGAATAATAATGGTGATTTTGCCCGTCCACCAGCACCTCCAATTGCTTCATTTATGGGTAGCACTTGGGATCGTTCAGGTTCAATGCGAGATATGAACGGAACCCCAGGCCCTGCTCTATATGATTGGGTTAAAGATGCGTGCGACCAGGCGCGTATTCTAGGTCAGAATTGCTATCTTTCAGTTACAACCTTTGATGATCAAACTGAGAGAAAACTTGATAATATTCATTGGAAAAATGTAAATATATCACTTAATGATGCTCGCGACTGGACAAGACCGCGTGGTATGACAAAACTTTATGATACGGCTGTGGCGGACATCAATAGATTGCGCAGTAAGGCAGAAAATTACAGACAAAATCTTCCATATGCTGTGAGATGTCTAAATCCACAAATAGTTATTGCGTGGTCTCTGATGACAGATGGTATGGATAACCATTCGGGACTGTGTAATCAAAATAGTCTCGCCGATGCTGTTCGTGAAGCCCGTGAGGCAGGTTGTCACTGTTACTTCCTAGCAGCTAATTGTGATGGAGAGCAAAGAGGTATTGACTATGGATTTGACCAAAATAATTCATTAACTTTTACCGCAGAGAGAGAATGCAGTGATAATGCTTTTCGTGGAATTTCGCAACAGCTTAGAACTGCTACAGCAGGAAGTCAACAAACTTCCATTCCCCAGACTCTTAGACAGTCTTCTTGTCCAGCTCCTTATTCTCTTAGCTTTTCAAACCACCAAAATTCTGTTATTGGTCTTTCACCTCCATCCCGTCCTTCAGGACCTCCACCAGTTTCTCGAAGTATGAATTCAGCGGCATCAGCTCTTCTATCGCTAAGAAATCCTCCTGCTAATCTGAGACAATCAGCAATGAATCTAAGGCAGGCTGCTACAAATTCTCGCCTATAAAATCTAGAATAAATAAATAAATAAATATAATACTATAAAATTTTTATTTTTTGTTTTGCTTGTCAAAATAAAAAATAAAAATTACAAGACCAAAAAAATAAAAAATAAAAAATAAAAAAAAGTTTTTAAAAAATTGAAGTACTTTTTGAGAATAATGAGTAAGGCATAAAATCAACCGAAAACTAAACAAGAACCAAAAACAAACC
>Ga0115011_10000801_pt1 | contig 23879 bp, 20 predicted proteins | sample TroAtlMetagenome_2_FD_88705 | JGI IMG/M metagenome (GOLD analysis project Ga0115011, IMG submission 88705) | Marine eukaryotic phytoplankton communities from Atlantic Ocean - Tropical Atlantic ANT8 Metagenome | ecosystem: Environmental > Aquatic > Marine > Oceanic | place: Tropical Atlantic...
AAACCTATTGTATTTCCACCACCATCATCACTTGCAACTGAACCTTTTGCAGTATCCATAAGTGTGACTGTTGAGAATGCATTTAAGTCTCCAGCATCACCAATATCTGGTAGACCATATACATTATTAATCTTTAAGAAGTTACCAATTCTAAATGCAGATGCAACATTATCTTTTGATGAAGTTGTTCTTGCTTTATCGAAAGTTAAAAATGAAGGTGTTTGTTTGTCTACTTCAAATCCTCTTACATAAGATTTACCAGCAGATACTACTGCAATAAATTTAGATTCATCTCCAACTGGAGTTGATGTTGAAGTATAAACACCATTATTTGATAGGTTGTTTAAATGTTCTCTGAATGCAAGAGTAAATGGTTGTAATGTATAATCACCAGACTCATCGAATGTTCTTCGTGCAAGAGTTTCTTGTATTCTGTTGTATTCTGTAATTTCTTGTTTTCTAACTACTTCACCAGCAGACAGTCTCATTAATTCAATAAAGTCTGTTGAGTCGGTTGCAGTTAAAGATTTCTTTGCAAGAACTAATTGTACTTTAAGTCTATCAGCACCTGGCGCATTTTCATTTGATGACCCCTGTGCATTATCTAATAAAGTTACATCCTCTGTATACGATGTAAAGGTTTCTGCAATATCTACACCAACCTTGTAGGATGGAGTATTAGAATATTTTTCTAAAATAATTGTTTGTGCTGGAACTTGTACAAACATACCTCTAGTATAAATAATACCTTCTGATATACTTGCAGCTGAACCTGCCATAGACCCTACATCTGTAGAACCTGCTATTGAATAAATTTTAAATTGATTGTTTGATGATACAGAAGAATATCCACCAAGACCATTTGCATCTTGAGTTACTTCATCTATTATTTCACCATCTTGGAATTCTGTATAGAATGTAGAACCAGAGTTACCTGTTGCTTGATACTTAACATGAAGTGTTAAAGAATCAGTTGTAGTTTTTTGACTTGAATTTACAACCTTACCTACAACACCAGAGGTTAATCCTTTAAAGAATTTACCTACTGATTCTGCACGAAAAGATTCAGTGGCAGACACACCACTTCCATTAGGATTTGTATCCTCAACCCTTACTCCAAAGTATTGATTGTCATAGTTAGTTCTTGCACCAAGGATGATTGCACCCTCTTTGAACATATGAGAACCGAACCTCTCAATTTGATTTTGAAGTATTGATTGTAATTGTGTTAGTTCCCTAGCCTGTATTGCGGCAGATGGTTTGAAGAGGATACGATGAAAACTCTTATCCTCTGCAAAATCATCATAATAAGGACTAACATTAAGGTCTGTTTTTTGAGCCACTGTTAGTTATCCTACATTTCAATTATTAGTTTTATATCCTCAATCTGGTCAGCTGCCCTTGCTACTGCACCACGATTCTCTAAATATACAATATCCCCAGAGTTTCTTTGAACTTCTGGATACGCTGCACTCACACCACCACTTGTCAAGATAGTTCCTTTTTGAGTACTACCTACAAAGACACCATTACTATTTGCAAATGCATTATAGTTTCCTATTGAGTCTACATGTGGTAGATAATAAACATATCTATTAGTTGAATCAACTGATACTACTTTACCTGTTGCAGTTCCAGTTGTTATGGAAGCTGCACTTGCTATTGTAGCATCTACTGCTGGCATTGTTGCACCAGACTGTAATGTAATTCTATTTAATGCACTTAATGTTGTTGCACTTGACAAGGTGTTACCACCAGCATTGGTTGGGTTTACAATCAAACCAATTTGTCTAAAGTCGTTATCTGTTGGGAAGTCACCAGAACCCTCTGCATATTCTAATCGAGAGTTTACGATGACATAGTTTCCACCCAATTCTTCTGTTGGGTCTGAACCATGTCCATTCTTAGGACTAATGATTATATCAAAAGCTGCATCTGTTCCAGAAGAACTTGTTGCAGTTCTAAGTAATGCATTATCTATATTTGCAACTGAGTATCCACTACCCACTGCATTTACTGTTACTGCTGTAATAGCACCAGAAGACACTGTTACTTGTATTTGTCCACTTGCACCATCACCACTAATTGCAACATTATATGTACCATCTGAACCATATGAAGAACCACCTGCTGTGACTCTTGCATGTTCTATAGTACCATCTGTTGCACCATTTTCTACATCCCATTGTGCAGAGTTATCATCTGTAGCTGCACTTCCTAGTCCACCAACTTCACCCTCAACTCCTGCTTTTGCACCAATAGTTTTTACTGGTATAAAATCGGATGTTACAAATTTAATAACATCTGATGCAGAAATAGAATACATAAATTTCCATTTGTATCCATCTGATGTTGTTAGAATGTTTGTTGATGTACCTGTTGGCATTACTGTTGAGTTTGCACCATTGTTATTTGAGATTACTTTATATACATTGTAATCACTGGTAACAACATAGAATGTTGATGCCCATAAAGTTGATGCACCACTAGTTGCAGTGTTGCTTGAAGTATAATTATGACGATACTCGTCATACTTTGTGCCTGATGTCCAGTCTCTTCGGATAATGGCATGACTTACATCTGTAGATGAAACTTTCTTAAGTGCTGTCATATTTGCATATGCATCATACTCATCATTTAGAGAGTCTACTGGAGTAGGCGGGTTTGAGTCGTCTGTCCAAGACAAAGGTCTTCCAATAAACATATACATTGCATTACCAGTTTCGGTTGCACTTTGTTTAAATTCCTTTGCGTTGTGGAGACGAAATTTTTCGGTAATTATCGCTGCCATTTTATCCTTTCCTCTAAGTTAAAATTAATTTCTATTATAGTATTTATATGTATTTATACACCAGATTGTACAGAAGCTGGATAATTTAATATCATACTTCTTCCACTGTGTTCTTGTAAATCATTAATACTTTCTTTTGGATATAAAGTACTTATATCACTAATTTTAACACCTTCATAAGGTGCTTCAACAAGTACTCTACCTGCTTCATTCTCCATGAGAATATTATCACCATCTTCCTGTGTTATTCTTTCCTCAAATTTAAGGGATTGAGAGAAACCTATTTTTGCAAGGTCACCTAGTGTTGGGCCTAGTCTTTCGACTGGTTCACCAAATGATATTGCGTTTTCTTGGATTAGTCTACTATCATCTTCGAGGACAAGTGTATCTTGTTCTTCGGTTTTCATGAAGTATGAACCCAAGTTATATGACCTTTCAGTCACAAATCTTTCATGTTTTTCTAAGTCTGTTGCATCTTCTAATGCAAGTCTACTACCATCTTCTAAAGTTAATTCTTCGGTTGGGTCTACTGACCATAAATCACCAACATAATAATGACCATCTGTAGTAGTATATGAATTATATTTTTCTGGTTCTGGTTCTGCCATTAAGAACCCATGGTCTAATTCTTCTATTAAATATAAACCATCTTCTGTTACAATAAACTCTTCATCAACATTTGCAACTGAGTTGATTCTTTTTGCATCGGATGGAATCATTGCATTTGCAAATAATCCACCAACATTATTTCTATCTGATTGTTTAACTATTGTATTAGAACCATCAAAAGAATTTATAGTATTAGTTCTTTTTGCAGATGCTTCTATATTATTAATTATAGAACCACTGGTTGCACTCTTAATTGTTTCACCCCATTCAAGTCCACCAACCATTGCAATCGTAGTTGCATTTGCACTACCTCTTAGACCATGTTGATTTAAATCTTCTTTACTGTCTGGGACAATAGTTAGTGTCCTACCAGATTTAGTATTTGCACTTGCAAATGTTTGTAACATTGTAATGTTTTTTCTTTGTTGTCTGTTTGCACCTTCATAGAATTCAGATGCTTTGAAGAATGCATTAGGGTCAAGTGTGCCTGGCGGATGAATATTATTATCTGGGTCAATCACTTGATTTTGTGGTGGAGTAACTACTGGAGAGTTATGTCCTATGTCAACTTTAACTATATTCTCATGTACATGATGTTCTTCTATTGTTATTGCAGTAAAGTGTGTTGTATTACCAGCTTCATTTGTAATTACTTCTGTTGCAAAACTTCCTACATTTGCACCAAATGAATCTGAACCTTCCCAAACAATAATAAATTTATTGACTGTATCGTGTTCCATAACACGACCTAACTTACCAGAAGTTGCACCTTTAACAGTTTGACCTATTGACAATGCATTGTTTAAAGTGTTATAATAGAGTCTGGTATGTGCATAGTGAGGATATATCTCTAATTCTTTTACGACTTCATGACCATGTGCAGTCACATTTGCACGAATTATCCTATCGTATAATCCAACATCTGATTCTGTAATATCTTGTCCTATAATAAATGCTTGTCCAGAACCTTGGTCTGTTTTAACACTTGCATCTACTACTGTAGTAACAATTGCTTTTCTACCAGATGATTCTCCAACAATACCATGGACAAATTCTATGTCTGTATCTGATTGGTCTGTTTTCCAATCACCATGAGTTTCCTTAAACAAACCATAGATACCTGCTCTTCCACCTTCGGAAGTTAATTGTTTCATTGCAGTATGGTCTGGTCTAATTTGGTCTATAGTTAATGTTGTACCAGATATAGATATGACTCTACCTGTAATTGTTCCAATATCACCACTTGCAGTTTTAAATAAATTCTGTGATACTGTTTCTCCAACTGTAAATGCAGTTGAACCAGCTGGTGACATATCTGTTGTACTTAATGTTAATTGTAATCTATCGTCTGCAATAAATCTTTCGGTTACTACTACACCAGAGTTATCTTCGTAAATTATGTTTTGTTCTTCTGCATAAAATACATCTTCTTCTCCAGATGCAACTGTTCCTTCTTCCAGAATAACTTTTGCTGGGTCAATCTTAGAACCAATATAAAGTGTTGGTACGAATGACCTTGTAACTCTGTCACCATCGAACCCATCATCGTTAGAACCTGTTCTATATGCCTCTGCACTACCATCTAAATTATTAACAATTGCAACCTCTCCAAAGAAGATTGTACCTGCTGGGTTTAATAATTGTTGTACTACTGAACGATAGTTGTTAATACTTTGACCAACTTTAATTACATATGAGAAGTCTTGATAGAATTTTGAATCTTGTATTCTTTGTGCAGTTACAGATGGGAAACCTATATCACTTGTATAGTTACCATCTACTTTACTAATTGAATTATTTTTTGCACCAACTGTTGCTGGATTACCTTCTAATATCTGGAATGTTTTTCCATCGGATGCAGTTACAGTTTCATTCTTTCTAAACATACCTTGTGTAGGGTCAATACTTACTACACCTTTATCATTGTCTACAACTTTAATTGTACCTGTTGCTCCAGAAGCTGCACCTGTAACTGTAGTATCAACTACTGGTATTGCAGATGCTCTACCAAAGATAAAGTGATGTCTAAAATATGGTATACCAGAAGATTTATCAAAGTGATTACCTTCTTCTATAACTCTTAGTTGTCCAATCTTTCCAATCTCATTACCATAAGGTAAAAGTTTTGCACCAACACCTGTAGTAAAACTATTTTGTTTGACTGTTGCAGTTGCACCAGAAGCTGCACCTGTAACTGTATCACCTACACCAAATGTTGTAGTATCGGTTGTAGTTTGTAGTTTTGCAATGACAAGTTTGTTTGCACCTTTATCATGGTCAACTAATCTTCCTGTTGTAGTTCCAGATGTGACTGTTTCTCCAATTGTAAAATTAGGTGTAGTTTCTTCTGTATAGAATACTTCACCACCAACAAATGCTTGTGGAAGAGATGTATATCCTACACCACTAGTTAACATTCTAACTCTTGATATTGCACCTGTTGGATTTGCACCAGATTGGTCAAAAAGAATTTTGTTTTCTCCTGTTGACTGTAATCCATCTTCCAGAATTAAAGTTGTTTCTTCTGGTTCTGCAAATACTTCTATAAGTGTTCCTGCGTTACCAACATAATTTGCATGACCACTCTGTGCATAAGTTCCTGTAAAGACAATAGAACTTCCATTGAGACCTATGTTTGCAGCTCCTCGTACTTCTTCAAATACTGAGAATGAAATATTACCACCCTGTGCAGTTATATTTTGTGTTGCATCTGACCTCTTAACTCTTACCATTACTTTTTCTGCATCATAAACTAAAAGATTATTATGATTGTCTCTTCCAGTAAATGTAGTTTGTCCACCAGATGCAGTGAATTCAAATGAACCAAATGTAGTTCCACTTTCTAAAAGTACATCACCAGATATAGAAGTAACCTCACCCAACGAAAGTGTTCCACCACTTCCTGTATTATCAAATACAACTAAGTCACCATCTTCGTATCCTGTTCCTCGATTAGATGGGTCTACTAAAACCTTTTCTACTTTTGCATCTTCAATATTACCAACAAGTGTTTTTGCCGCTTGACCTATACCAAGTTCTGATTGTGGTAAATTAACTGTAACATTTTCTGATATAGAATATAATGCACCCTTTGAATTCTCTTCGGATTTTATTGAACCACCAATTACAGCTTCTGATTGTGGTGTGTTAACTGTTTCTCTTACTAAGATTGGTGTTCTACCATGAACTTCATTATTACTATTATCAGTTTGTGTTCCTTCTTCTAATAAGAGAAGATTATTGACATCTGGATTTACATTGTCTGTTTTAGTTTCTAATTGGAATGCTTCAGTATCATCTGATTCAGATGAGAAGAATCCTGTTCCAGTTCCAGACTCAAGTCTTAATTGAACATTACTATTCTCTTCGTCAAGGTCTGAGACTATACCTCTTACTACTGCATTGTGAAATTTAAGTTCTGTTTCTCTTGATTGTAATTCTATTTTGTCACCAATGTTTAATGAACCTATGTAAGGCTCCATAATTACTACTCGGTAAACATTATCTCCTTCTCCAGAAGTAACCCTTGTAATTGTGTCTGCTTGTATGTTTGCTGTTATTCTACCTTCTGCTCTTTTTATTATTTTTCCTTTTTCATATTCGAGTAGATTTTTTTCTGAGAATAAATGTAGTACTGTAGATTCTGTCCATTTAGATTCTGAGGGTTTTACAATGTTATCTCTAGGATATACAATCTCTATGTCTTCATTATACAATACTCTAAATAAGAAATCATATGATGCCATACTACCTTTTGCAAGATAGATATTATTAATATGTTTTGCAAGTAATCTTTTATCTGCAATTATTTTTGTGTCAATTGAAGGCATGAAGTCTTTTCGGAAGTATTCCAAAAAGTCACCAGTGGTTTTGTCTACATCTGCATAATCTAATAGATTATTTGCAGCGAACAATGCACCACCTTCAAATGAATTTGCCTTTGCAGTGTAACTACTATTTTGACCAACAATAGTTTCACCTATTAGGAATTGTGATTCGGTGAACATTTCAACATAAAGTTTATTAGATGTATTTCCTATAACATCGATTCTTGCAGTTGCACCAGATGTTGACCCAACTACATATTCACCTATTTCCCAAGAACCAGTTTGTGTAGCTCCTAGATTGTTTTGTTCGTACAAGAATTTTGCTTTATCTAAAGGTGATGGAGAGAAGGTTGCAGTTTCTTGTAAGACTGCACCTTCTCCATCTTCTAATCCTATTGTCTCAAGGTCTGTGCCTTGTTCAAAGATAAGAATACCCTTCTCAAGAAAGTCAAAGTATGCAGACAAAAACTGTTTAAGTCCTTGTCCTTCCTCACTAATGTACTCTGGTAAGAGTTCATCAATCTGGTCTACTATTCTATCATTGAGAATGGGCATTATTAATTATCCTTATGCAATAGTGTAAGAATTACCACCTAAAACAACCCAACCATAAGTTGAACCTGTGTACAACATTTGTACAGTGTCCCCAGCTGAATCAAGTTGCACATATGAACCACCAGTAAAAGTACCAGATGGAGTTATTCTTGCATTAGCACCACCATCGGATACTAGTACAAAATATTTAACTTGACCTGTTGAACCATTTCCTAAAGTTAGGATATCAGTTCCACTTCCACTTGAAGTTACATAGTGTGCAAACTTACCTACTGTTGCAGTTGCAGCGTTTGAACTGAATGTTACAGCTTCTGCTGATTGTGCAAATCCAAGGTAGTCTGGAAGGTTATTTAAAACATTACTGACTGTAACCTTTTTGTTTACTGGAGTACCAGAAGGGTCGTCAATAACATGAAGCAAGTCTTCACCTGCGATGCCTGTCCCTAAGTCGGACAATGCTGTTACTTTTTTATCTGCCATTTTAAGTTTCCTCTCTAATTTAGCATGTTAAAAACCCACAACATGTGGGAATATTACTTCGTGCATATACACGAATCATAGTTTAGGAGTAACTAGATGAGGATGTATATCCCACCCCAGCACTCGTATCACCAGAGGCAATGGTGTCTGTTGCACCAGTTACCTTTATCAATGATGTGTTAATATCTAGAAGGTTACTTCTATATGCAACACTGTCATATGAATTCGGATTCACTGTAAAGTGAATTGTGTCATCGGTATTAATTGTTGAAAGTACATTAACACCATTAATTGTTATTTTACCATTTGAATAGTCTACTGTTCCTGCTTGACTGTCTGCATAGACTCTTGTCGAACCACTTAGAGAATATCGTCTTAGATTACCTTCTCCATCATCATCAAAATAGAAAGTATCTGTAAATCCAGATACTAAGAAACCAGTGGTTTCTAAAATACCACCACCAGCTTTGTTATGTCCTGTATGTGGATTATAAAATCCATTTCCATCTCCAAACTCTACTTCATAACCTTTGGATTGTCCAAAAGTAGGAGTCACAGTTTTTCTAAGCTTGACAGTTGTAATATTCGAAAGAATCGAGGATTCTGCACTGTCTATGTCTTTTGCTAGAACTGAGTGCCTAAAAATACTATCAAACCCACTTAGATAGGTACTGTCATGTGTAATGATTGCAGCCCTTACTAGTGTTTCTAGTTCAGATACAGTTTTAGTTGTTGCTCTAGGATTGAACTTAAATGTAGTTGTCACTAGGATGTCTATAATATCTGCATCAACTATTTCTGGTCTGACTGTTAACATATTTAGTTTTCTCATCTTGTCTCTTAACAAAGTTTTTTCAGATGAGGTTAATTTATTTACATTCTGAGAAGGTTTAATTGATATAAATATCTTCCCATATTGTGGTGGATTATTATCTTCACCACCCCAGACTGATATAGAATCTGCGCCAGGATATAGTGTTTGTAATTTTGATTTGTAGTCATCTACTGTGACTAATCTGTTTTGTGAGGTGTAAAACTTAGAAGCTGCAAATCTAATTGATTCAATTCCTTCTTTTGCTTTACCACCAGATGATGCAGTTTTAGTAATTAAAGTTACATCTGAATTACCACCAATTGCATCAGTCATAGTAAACTGACTTGCACCTTCTGTATGATTTTCATCTGTTACCAAGTATGATATTGTTATTGTGTCTCCATCTAAAGGTTCTGCACTAATAACACCATCACCAAAATATATTTCAAAAAGACCTTGGTCATTTTCTTGAACATACCATACTTTACTATCTTTGTCCACTGCACTAATATCTGTTGATTGAGACCATGCAGATGAACCACCACCTGTTGATTGTACTGTGACTGTAACTGTTGAAGTATCTACAAGTTCTTCTGTAAGTGGAAATCTTTGGTTTTGAATTTGTCCATTGTATGCAAAGATATCTGAATTCATTTTACCTTGATATATTTCAAGGTCTTCAAATTTAAAGACACCATTTAATGGAGAAATTGTTTGTGAAGAAAGAGCAACATATGGATATGTAAATCCATCATACACTGTTTTAAATTTATGTCCTCTACTAATTGTCAAAGATGTAGGAGTCTCACCACCAATTAAAGGATTGTTTACCTGTAAATCCATTGTTGCCATAGAGGCAGTTGCACTCGTTGGTGTGTAACCAATTTCTTTTGCACGAGAGACTACATTCTTTCTTATTTGTGCAGTATCCAAGAACAACTCAGATGCAACCATGTTTGCATTAAAAGCTGATACATGTGAACTGTATGCAAGAAGGTCAATCAATAAACTAATATTACTACCTTCAAAGTTGTAGTCTTTAAGAGTCGATTGACCCTTAAGATATTCTTTTAGATTAGATGCAATATCATCGAAATCTAAATCGGTGATATTGACTTGTGAACTTTTTACTGTTGCCATTTTATCTTACTCTCTGTAGTATTACTTCTAATTCTTGTGGTTCTGTTACTCCAATAATCCCATAGTGTAAATTAACATACATTCGATTTCCTCTATCTTGATTTAAATATATGTTATCAATTACAACTCTAGGTTCGTAATCTTGGATTGCCTCGGTAATTTGTTTTCTTATTTCAAATTTAGTAATGTCATCTGCAAGTTCAAATAAAAGAGCTCTTAAGTTTGCACCAAAGTTTGGTTTAAATGGTCTCTCATAATTATTAGTCAACATGATATTTCTAATTGACCTTTTAACTGCATCATTATCTTTTTTAAGAACCAAATCACCAGACGATGGATGGGGTTGTAGATTTAAATCAATATCTGTATACCATCTTCGTGCAGTAATTTTGTTTTGGTTCTGTAAATAATTATTACTCATAATAGTATTTATGCACCTTCTCCCACTAGATTGTCAATCGATATTTGTTTTGGAAAACCAAGAAACTCTAAGAACGAACATAGAGTAAATGGTATCGGTATATCATCTGGTATAAGTATTCCAATATACTTTTTAAGAGAATCTAAAACTGCTTCAAGTAACATTTGAGGTAGATTTCTTATGAAGTTATCAATTCTGTCTCTTAACTTATCTATGTTCCAGTTTGGAAAATCTACTTTTTTAAACTCACCTATTTCTTCTAAATCAATTAAGTCACCTAATGTCTCTGGTAAATCGAGTCCTACTAATTCTGCCTGACCAGCTATTTCTGATACTACTGGTAAAGGGTATGCAAGTAATTCTTCTTGGAAATCTTTACCTGCTTCTTTAAATTGTTTTTTTAATCCCATAAGAAATGCATCGGTATCAAAATCTAGTTGACCACCATTTACAACCATGCCTGGCAAACTTATTAGTAAGTCTAGGTAATCTGTGAATGGACTTCCAGCTGCCTTAATAGCTTCTATTACAGTTTCAAGAGCTGCATCTTCTAATATATCTTTTAGTGTACCAAAAATATTTCCTTGAAATAATTCTTTTACTTTTGCAACAAACTCTTTCCATGCTTTACTCATCTTAATTGCTGGTGCATCAATACCATCTGTACCATCCCAGTTTTCTAAAACAAAATCTGGAACAAGTAAGTCTATTATTTCATCACCAGCTTCTTGGAATTCTGTTAAGAGTTTTGCTTTATAATCTGGGTCTGTTATTAATTTTTTAACATCAACTGTTATACCTGTAATTGGTTCTATAACAGTTAAAGGAATTGGTATTATTGAACTAAATTTTTCTGCAATGAAGACCAGTGGATATAATTTAAATTCTTCAATGATTGCTTGTATCTTACCTTCCCATTCTAATTCTGGTATATCTAAAGTAATACCATCCCAAGAATGAGATAAAGGAAATGCACCTAATAATTCTTCAAGAGGTTTAATATATTCCCAACCATATTGATTCCCAATAAAAATTATTATTTTTTCTAGGTCATCAGCAGTTGGTTTAACAACCTTCGGACATGGGACTTTAACTGGTTCAGTAGAGGTTGTCATTAATCGTACTTAGTACCATTTAATGATACATTACCTTTTAATTTAATTGCACCACCTTTAGAAGTAATTGTGCAGTCTTTATCTACAGTAATAAAAACATTACCACCATCTTCGGTTTTTCCTTTTTTAGTAATTAAATTATAATCACCATTTGCAAGTTCTATATCTGCACTACCAGCTATTAATATTTTTTTATCCTTCATTATTATTTCATAAGAATCATTAGAGACTTTCATTGTCTGTGAACCATCTGGTAATATTTCTAAACGAGTCCCAGACCTATGATACATATGTAATCTTTCTGAGCCAGGGGTATCATCCATTTCTAATACATGACCAGATTCGGATTCAACAATATGTGCAAAAGGATATATTGGATTTACTACTTCTTGACGACTTAATTCTTTAACTGTACCACCTTTAGTTTGTTCGATTAAATTATGTGGATAAGAATTTAATTGACCTTGCATAGTTCTATGCACATCGGATAATTTATTTTCAGTATATTCTTTTCTCGGAAAGTTTTCTTTAAGTCTAGCAGCTTGATTATGAGTATCGCCTGAACCAAATATCTTACCTACTATTCCCTCGGCAATTTTGTCAAGAAGACTTTTATCTTTACCACCATCAATAACAGTACCCATACCATCCAATTTAAATTCTAAGGTATTCGGTCTTACTGGAGAATTTTCTAGAGTTAATCCAAATGCATAGTTTCTTCCAGTCTCACTATTTTTTATTCCATCAGAAGAAGCGTCAAATGCAGCTGAATCTGCATAACGAGAGTCATTAAATCCCTTATCGGGCCCTCGGTCTACTTGTTTATTAGAGTCACCACCATCGATTTTATATTTATCAGAAGGTCTACCAAATAAACTACCAATAACTACAAAGTCTTGCATCTCATCTTCGTCTCGGAAAAATCCCATAACAGTAGAACCATCTACCAGTCCATGAGGAGAGAGACCAAGACCAGAAAGACTTGGAGAAGTGGTCGGCATAAGGACATCACTCCAAGGTAAATCACCTGTAGAGATTAATTTTTTATCATCGGTATGAAGACCATAGAGACGAACACGAACACGACCCAAAGATAGTGGGTCAAATCGGTCTTCGACTACTCCTGTATAAAAATTATTCTTTAATCCTGCGAATGTCGGCATCTCTTATTCCTTTGTTATATCCATCCTTCCATATAAAGTACACCATAGGTATTAATACTACCATATGAAAGAATATTACTGTATTACTCATGTCAATCCCAATAGTTCCCTATAAAGTCGGTCTTTAGGGTCGATTATTTTTATTTTCGGTTTATGTCTGAGAGGTAAAGTCTCCATACTCTCATCCAATTGTATATAAGAACAAATAATCAGTTCGTCTCCTATATCGGTTAAATGGGCACCAGCACCATTGACTGATACCTCATTTGAACCTCTTGGTAATGGTAGGACATAGGTCGTATGTCGGTTACCATTGGTTTTATTATATACATCAACCTGTTCATGGACTAGGAGTCCCACCTCATCCATCCAGTCTTCATCAATTAATATACTACCTTCGTAGTCTAAATCTACATCGGTGCAGATACAACCATGTATTTTTGCACCTAATAAAGTTCTAATCATAATTCTTCTTTATCCCATAACCAAATAAACAACATGGGTAATCCTATCCATGCAAATAGTGTTAAACTAATATATGTAATTACTTCAATCATTGTATCCAACACACTGGGTAAACACACCAATAGGGATTAAATACTCCCATCATCCATAGGATTAGGAGTCCCAAGGGTATTTTAACCCATAATTTATCTTTAGACCACTCTTTAAACCTTAAAGCATGTGGTACTAGTTTATTATATAGCCAATTACTCATTATATTGTGGTAAAATAACATTTCATTAAAACATCCATACTATAATAGATGTAAATATTACACCTTTCATAAAACAAAACCATGATAAGGTATATTCATCCATACCAGTAATGTCCATTAAATCGAATAACATTCTTTTATGGGAGTCTATTAGATTCTTAATCATATTATTTCCTCTTATTTGTATTTATAGGAGTCCCAGAAGAATATCTAGGAGTCCCATCATAATAAAATAGGAGTCCCTTTTTAAAACTTAGGAGTCCCATCATAATATAAAGCCTTTTTTTAACATTTACTGCCCAAGACTTTAATAGGGGTAGCAATGCCCAGCTGATTTGAGTCTAGGAGTCCCAAAACACTGTCCTTTAGTATTGCGGAGAGCCTTTGTGGTCAACAAAGGTATCTGGGTTCACTTGCCATCCATCTGTGGTGCATGTGAGTTGTGTTTCCAAGCCATCCTCAGTTCCTATCCAAGTAATACCTTCTACTAACATCCTACCATTCTGTGTCAGTTCATCTCTGACATCTGCTGTACTGGTAGGTTGTTTTAAATCTATATTAATAGTCATGCCTGCACTGATATTAGTTCTCCCAGATATCTGGATATTCATTCTATTCGTCTCTAATAACTTCTCTGCGCGCTCTCGATGAAACTTATTCTTCTCCATTGTATAACCTACACTCTGACCATCATCGGATATCCCTTGACTAAACATGTAGGGGTTGTTATAATTAAACGATACAGCGGCTCCTGTGGCCTCTGTGATAGGGTCATGTGGTATATCTGCATCTAAGGGCGGCATTTCCTCTCCTGCTATACCCCCATCTGGTGGAATCTTGATATTTTCTGCATTAAATCTAAAAGAAGGGGCTACTGAGAAGTGTTTTTTATCGTTTTTATAGAATCCATCATCATCTATAGGGAACTGTTGGTCGAATTGACTCGGAATATCCATTAATAGTTTGGTCTTAGGGTCAAATACCTGTATGTTACCACTATACATACCATGCAAATGACTGTCAAGTACATTATAAGTGTTACTCTTGTTGTAGGATAGGATGTCATTACCCCTACCATCTTTGAAATCATAATTAAAGTCGTCATCTCCATCACCCATACGAGGAGAGAAGGTAACTTTGCCACCCATATACTCTGGAGTTCTCATAGATTCTATATTACGAAACATAAATCCATCCATACATGTCTGATAGAAGTAGTAAGAGTCTCCCCACTCCTCTGTATCGTCTGAGGTATTGTCTCTCAGCCATCTCAGAGTCTTGAATACAGACCAGTTTGGGATAACCATTCCATTCACCTCTCCCACACCTGCCTCGAACTTGGAGAAGTAATTACCGAGTGCCTGCCCCCCCTTCACACGCGGTTTCGAACCTTTTTGTGGTGATGTTTTCTTCTTCGGTTTTTCTTGGAATTTTAATTTATCGAAACATATTTTATGTAATATATCTCCAGTCTTTCCTCTATATGCCTGAGATATTCTCTGAGTTCGTGCAAGATATAATAAAGGAGAACAAAATTCCACTCTATATATCTGGAGAGCTGGATTTTCTATACTTCTGATATGATTAGAGACATTAAATATACGAAATACTTGGTCTATTCTCTGTTCATGTGGTACAATTTCCTCAAATCCTCTTATACCACCGATATGTATTCGAATATATTCTTGTCCTGTGAATCCAATCTTATTAAATATATTCATTGAATCTGCAAAGGTCATACTACCTGTGAGAAACATCTGATATATACTCTCAGTAATCTGAAAGGATTGCATTAAATTACTCACTTCATATGAGTTACCTTCATTATTTGTTATGGTGATACTCTCAATCCTATAAGAATTAGGAGTATTTTTACCTATCATTATGGGCATATTATTACTCTCTTATCATACTCTTGAATTGTCTGAGTAACTCTGGGACAAATTGCAACTTGATGTATTTAATACTTCTCTTATCGTCATTAAACTTTTGCTCGTAGTCGTGGTTAGATACTGGTGTATTACCTGTTGAGATGGTAGTTTTCGTACCCTCTGAATCCTCATAGTGATGAGGTGAGTCTGAAAAATTTCTGACCGAAATAATAGAGAAACTTTTGGTGCTGTTCGAACCTGTGACTGTTTCTCCTTCTATGAATTGTCCTTCGATATCGTTTAATATAATCTGTTTATTGGTTGGGTCTATTTTGGTGACGAATCCGAAGGCCGAACTGGTAGAACCTACTACCTTTTCCCCTTGGAAAAATTTCGAGTCCGAACTGCCTACTATATCCGACTGCTGGTTGCTCACAAGTGCTTTACCAGAATACTTTCTATTGATGAATCGTTCTAGTACTCTCTGAGACTTAGGCCAATCAATATAGGTTGCAAGATGAGGGTTAACCATCCAGAATAACCAATATAAAGTACTATCTGCATACAGTTTATCTGCAAGAACATCTGGTCTATCTTGGTCACCGATATAATAATATTCATACCCAGTGATACCTTCTTCTGCATCCTCTGATATTCTTATATTACGAAATATATCCTTTGCTTCGATTAATTCACCATCGTTCTTGAGGTCAAAGTCAATGGTTGGATAATGTTTAAAATATTGTTCTGTCATGTCTATGTCCCTTTAGATTTCTTTCTGATACCATATCTAGTACCACCTCTTAATACCATTTTTTGTAAGTCCCCAACTGAATATCCAGTATATCTCTTTGTATAATTAAATATTGGGAAATTCGCATCAGTGTAAGCTGCATTAACATCAACAAAGTCATCATACCAATTATTTTCACCAATTGCAACTACTTCATATTCACCAGATAGTCCTTTCTTAGTTAAAGCTTCCTGTGCCTGTACTCGATTTACGAAAGACATTTCTTCCATACTTTGTGCAATTTCACTAGTGACCTCTGCATTAACTTGTTTTTCAAAACTATCAAGTTCTGATTGTACATTCTGTTCAGCTCCCATTGCACTTGCAGCTACTCTTTGTACATATCTGAGTCTATCGATGTTGAGTATTTCTTGGAATACTAAGTTTAAATTAATACCATTAGGATAATGTTGTACAGCAGACTTAACTGCTTCTTTACCATCTGAAATCTTTTTACCATCTGCATCCATTTCTGGTGGAATTGCGTCTTTTGATTGTGTAAATCCTTCGATAAATGACATATCTTTACCACCAGAATAGTCTACATCACATGATTTTAAGAAACAATTTTGTGGATGTTCTATATGACCTAAGATAGGGCCTTGGAAATCAATACTCCATTCTGCTGGCATTATTTGTATTCTTCTATTTTTACTTGATGCCATAGGTAACATCATCATCTTAAATGCATGAACAATTTGAGTGATTTCTTCTGCATCTGTTTCATTATATGGATATAATGTGAATGAGTAACTATGGTCTCTGAATCCTACTCCTTGAAAGGTATTGAATTTAGGATTATCTACTACTAAACCAGACTCAAATGCAGAGAAAGCTACTGCAGCTTGTTTTGCTTTCTGGAAGGTTTCACCAAATGCACCACCAGCTGCATCTAATAATGTACCAAATTCTCCTTGCATTAATGAATCTAATGCAATATCACTAAGTCCTACTTCTTTTGCCTCATATTCTACTGATATATTATCTCTTACACCAGTTGGAAAATACATTGCAATGGTGTATTCTTTAGTCATACCTTTATTTGGTTCTGGAGGGCCTATATTAGCATCCTGTGGTGTTGCAAGGACACCATAATCTGAATTACTAAATGCACCATCCTGTGGTGTTGCACCTAAATCTGAAATGGGTCTTTTAATAGTTCTAAAAATAATCCAATTATCTACAAATCTAGTATCTGACTTAGGAAATTTGAGTATGTCATGTTGTTTTGGAGTAACTCTACCCATGGCAGCTGCTCTGTTTTCAATATCAGCCTCTGCTGATTTTCTATCTTCTGCACTTAGTAATGCTTCTTCTGATATACTCTGTGGGACATTTGATATATTAATACCAGTCTTCATTGCAATTAAGTCATCTAATGCACCAGATATTTTTGAGTTAAAAGATACTCTTCGACTGCCTAAAGCTGAGTTGAGGTCTTCTTTGATTGAACCCAACAATTTTGCTTTTAATGATTTGAAAAAATTCATATAAATACTCTCTGTAGATTTAGTTATGTATAAGGTATTTATATGAGTTACAAGGGAAGATTTAAACCAAAACAATATAAAAAGTATAAAGGTGACCCCACAAAAGTCATATATCGTTCTATGTGGGAATTGAGGTTTATGAAATATTGTGACAAAACACCTAACATATTAGAATGGTCAAGTGAAGAAATTATTATACCATATCGTGGATTAGATAGAAAAATCCATCGATATTTCCCAGACTTCTGGATAAAATATAAGAATCAACAAGGACAAATAGTCAAAGAGATTATTGAGGTCAAACCTAAAGCACAAACCAAGAAACCCACTAAGAAGGGTAAACACTATGGTAAGTATTTAAGAGAGGCAAGAACTTATGCAATCAATCGTGCAAAGTGGGAAGCTGCAGAAGAGTATTGTTTGGATAGGGGATATAAGTTTAGAATAATTACCGAAGACCACCTTGTAAAATGACCTAAATACTATTATGGCAGGTAAACTATTTGACAAATTAGAACGAGAAGCTTTTCGTGGTGGTATCCAAGCAAGGACTCAAGAGTCTATGAGATGGTTCAAACAACGAGTATCCTCAATTAAAGGTGTAAGTAGACAAGAACTACTGAGGGATGCAACTCAACGAAAAAGACAAATCTTTGGTGATATGTACATGTATATGTACGACCCAAAACACAAACAAACCTTACCTTACTATGATAGGTTTCCATTGTGTATACCAGTAGAACCTGCTAAAGGTGGATTTTATGGATTGAATCTACATTATCTACCTCACTCATTACGAGCTCAATTTTTAGATGCATTATATGATACAACAAACAACGATAAATATGATGCAACCACAAAATTTAGATTGACATATGATTTACTTAAACAGATAAAAGGTAAACCATTTTATAAAGCATGTTACAAACATTATCTATCTTCACATGTAAGAAGTGCATTTGCAAAGGTAGATAGTGCAGATTGGGAAATTGCAATATTTTTACCAATAGAGTCATTCAAGAAATCAAGTATGGATGCAGTTTGGAAAGAAAGTAGGAAAAAAATGGCATGAAGATAGAAAGATTTAAGGCACAAATAGATAATCTACAACGAAGTAATAGATACAATGTTGCAATGTTTGGTACTGGTGCAAAGAATGGTGGTCTTAGTATCAGAGGTATTAAATGTGACTCTGCAACATTGCCTGGCAAAGGTTTCTTTACAGTAGAAGAATCAGAATATGGCCCTAAAAGAGCAATACCACATAAACCACAATACGATGCATTTGATTGTTCATTCATATTAGATAATAGTTTTGAAGATAGAGAAATAATAGAACTATGGATGTCTACTATTAATGCTGGTCATGAAGGTAATTTCCATAGTAGATTTCATGATGATTACACTGGTATTATCATGGTTGAGGCATTAGACAAACAAGATAATGTTAACTATAGATGTGTCATGACCGATGCATATCCTGTACAACTTGGACAAGTTACTCTTGGAAATGAAAATGGAGATATAACAAAATTTAATGCACAGTTTCGATATAGATACTGGCATGGAGAGTTTACTAATTCTAAACCATCTAACCTGTTTATGGGTTTCATGGATAAACATTTAAGTAAATTCTCAAATAAAATTAAAGGTAAAATTGAAGACAAAATCTTCGGATAAACAATAGGAGTATATTATGGCATTACCTAAATTAAATACTGTAGAGTATTTTTGTAAACTACCTGTATCTGGTATTGAAGCAAAGTACCGACCTTTCACTGTAGGTGAACAGAAGGTACTACTTCAAGCACTAGAGGATGGTGAAAATAAAACGATAGCACATACAGTTATCAACTTAGTTGAAAGTTGTAGTGGTTTAAGTGAATCTGGAGATTCAGTTAGACATCTATCAAATACAGATTTAGAATATTTGTTTATGCAAATTAGGATTAAATCTGTTGGTGAAGAAACTACTGTTCAGTTGGGATGTAAAGACCAACCAGAATGTGATGGAATAACACCTGTAAAAGTAGACTTGAATTCTATTGAAATAGAAGGTGAAGTTAAGGATAACAAAGTAATGTTAACTGACACTATAGGTATCACTTTGAAAGTTCCAAACTTTAATGAAGTGCAAGGTATTGTAGAGAATGTATCAACAATCAGTACAACTGATATATTTAATATTCTTTCAATGTCCATCGACTCTGTATTTACAGAAGATGAAATTCATAATAGAAGTGACTTTACTGAAAAAGAATTAGATGATTTTATGAACGAATTGTCAACTGAACAATTCAATAATGTGATGGAATGGTTTAATGAACTACCAAAACTGGTAAAGAATGTGGAGTTTGATTGTATTAAATGTAGTACTCATAATGAGGTAAAACTAGAAGGAATTCAGAATTTTTTCGTCTAGCCCTTTCTCATGAAACACTTGCAAATTACATTCAGACAAACTTTGGTTTAATTCAACACCACAATTGGTCATTGACCGAACTGGATGGTATGCATCCTTGGGAAAGGGAGATATATGTCTCTCTACTAGTGTCTCATCTTGAAGAACAAGAATTGAAGATGAAACAACAACAGAACAGATAGAATAGGAGAGTATAATGTCTGATAATAGAGAAAGGTTCAGTGGTGATATGAGCCGTAATGAAGTTGAAATAGACTTAAGTAAGTTTATGGAGATGGTCACCGAAAACAACGACCTCAAACAACAAATATTTGAGTTAACACATGATGATAAGACTAATCCATGGCAGAAATGGATATTTCTTGCAAGGGCAGTTGATGCATGGAGAATATGGCCTCGTGCATTCTTAAGTGTGTACATATTCTTAATTTACTTTGTAGTAATGTGGTTCATAGGATTAGAGGCACCAACAATGGAACAATCTGGTCTTATCAGTATTCTAGTTGGAGCAGGTGCAGCTTGGTTTGGACTATATGTTAATAGTGCAGCTAAAGAACATTCTACTAATAACGATGGAAAATAGATAAATAGTATTATGGCAGACGAAGATAAAGGATTAAGTGCAAAGGAACAAAACTCTATAGCACAAAAAATCATGACTGAACTTAGAAGGTCTCGTGCAGAGACCACTAAGGGTCAAGAAAAGGCAAGAGAAGCGTTCGAAAAGAACATCGATAATCAAGAAGGTTTATCTGATGCTGTCAAAACTATGGCAAAAAATCAAGGTATGTTAGAACAGAACTTTGGTTTTAATAAAGAACAAGCTAAACAAATTGCAATGACAACCGATGCACTTAAAACTACTAATGAAAAAATATCAGCAATGGAGTCTACTGCATCTGAAACTGGTCAAGACCTCACTCGTAATACCGAATATGAAAGATTAATTCTTGAGAAGAAACAACTCGAAGAACAACAAAAGTTTGGTAGAAACCTAACTGGTTTTGAAAGAGCTACAGTAAAAATCTTTGGTGGTAAATTTGATGACTTGAAAAAATCTGTTGAAGAAGGTGGTAAATTAACTCAAGCTGAAATATTCAAATCAGTAGGTCAAGATTTATCTGGTGACCTTGATAAAGTATTAACATTCCTTGGCCCTGTTGGTGGTTTCTTGCAACAAATACCATTATTAGGAACACTCTTAAACTTTATTGGTAGACAAGCATCAGCAATAGCAATTAGAATTGCAATGTCTATAAAAAGAAATATCTTTGATAGAAAAAAACAAGATAAGATTGACAAAAAGAACTTGCAACTTGCATTAAGAAATGATAAAAGACAAGAAAAAATTGTTAGAAACCAAACCAAACAGACCATGGTTCAAGGGACTACAACAACTGCAGCTGCTCCAGATTCACCAGAAGAAGGTGATGATGCACAAGGTGGTGGTTCATTCAGAGCTGCATCAATTTTCTTAGGAGTTGCAGCTGCATCTGGTGTGGCTGCTGGTGCTGGATTAACTGCAGCTGCAGCTGGTATGAGTGCATTTGCATCTGCAGCGTTTAAGTTTTCTGGTGCATTAGCAGTTGGTGGTCTTGCACTAGGTGTTGGTCTTACTGGTATCTTTGGTTCATTTGCATTAGGTCAAAAGATGGGTGCCTTCGAAGGAATGAAAGAGTTTGGTAAAGTTAACATGCTCAAAGTTCTTGGTAGTATGTTAGGTCTTGCAACTCTAATGGGAGTTCTTGGTGCAATTGTGACTACTGGTGTTGGTGCATTGATTATGGGAGTTGGTGCAATAGCTATTATGGCATTAATTGGTACTTTAGTTGTAATTGGTAAAGGACTAGGTGAATTTGCAACTTCTATTCTACCATTTGAAACCATGAATGTCCCTAGAATCAAACAAAACATTCAACAACTTGCAAGTATAAGTGGAGATATAGATGAATTAATGGATATAAGTGGTGGTCGTGGTATTATAGCACAAGCACTCTCTGACCATCCACTAAAAGAATTAGCACTTGCACTAGATGACTATAGAGGTGACTTTAGTGAAAGAATCAATAATATTACTGATTTAAAAAGGGCATTAAAAGGATTTGAATTCCCAGAAATGCCTGAATCTGAAACAGGTTGGGGGTCATTACTGGCAGGATGGACAGGTGAGGACTTTGCTGGTGAACTTAAAAAACTGTCTAAATTACAGATAGCTACAGACCTTGGTACAAAACTAGGTTTAGTAGGTGATGGACTTCTAAAAATAGGTAATGGATTAGGTAGTATAACAGACAAAAAAGTTGAACACCTTGAGGCAATTACAGAGGCACTTGGTGACATGAAAAATGTAGATTTAAACTTCAATGCAAATGTAACTGCAACCGATATTGCACCAACTAGTACTACCCAACCTCAAGGACAAAATAACAATGTTGTTGTTGCACCTCAAGTAAGTAATAGAGTTAGTAATAATATAAAAAGATTCAATGCAACTGGTTCAAACATGATGAATCATTCTGCACTTCATTACCCTAGTCTAGGGTAGAATACTTTTCTTTTCTTGGAATAGTTTTAGTTTTATCTTTGTGGACTTGAGTCAGTCCATGTTTAGGTGTTTTCTTATGTGACTTTACCTTTGGTTCTTTCTTACCAAATATCTTTTCCCAATTGTCTTGATAGACTGTACCTTCTGATGGGCGTTGTTTCGAACCTTTCCCACCATGCCATTGCTTTGTCATAAGAATTTTCCATAATATAAAGTTGTTAGATTAGCCCCTCTTTTCGACCCGCTACCTAACCGATATCACACTGCCGCATTTGATATCTTACCACGATGTATGTACCCAAACCTCAACCAGCCTACTTGGTACATTCTCTGAGTCAAGTGGTTACTCAGCCCCCTAAGTCAATTCTATTACTGCATAGTATATTTATAATTCAAATAGATTAGAATTGACAATCCTTACACATCATTTGCAAGTTTTTGGAAATATGAGAGTGACTCATCTTCCTCTACATCTGTTGATACAGTAGTAGGTTCTGCAACTGTTGGTTCTGGACTTGGAAATGCAACATCGTCCATGTCAGATGCAACTGAAGCTGCAGTTGCTGTTGATGCTGTCATTCCTAAAACTCTGTCGAGTTTTTGTTTCAACTCATCATAAGATTTAAACTGGTCTGCACCAATAACATCTTGTAATGAATGTTGACTGTTCCAGACTGCCTCCAATTTTGCATCATCATCCGATAATGGTTTTGGAGTTGCAAACTCAGACTTGTCATAGTTCCAGTAGCCATCTACTTTACGAACTTTAATTTTAAAGTCTGCACCTTCCCATAAATCAAATGGATTCATAGGTGTTTCATCTTGAAACTGTGGTTGCATTCTGTCTTTCAACATTTCAAAGATTTTCTTCCCATATCTGAATAGGAATACTTTACCTTCATTTTCTGGATGTGTAGGGTCAGAAACTACAAGAATGTTTGACACATAGTGCAACCTTCTTTTCTGTTTCCTTGCTATATCCTTGTTTGACTCAAGACCAGAGTTCCACAATTCAGTATTGTGTTCTGATACTGGGTCTTTCTCATTAAGAGTCGTTAGAGACTTCTCAATGTACCATCCACCTGGCCCTTGGAAACCATGGTCAAAGTATTGAACCCAAGGCAT
>Ga0115011_10000803_pt1 | contig 23867 bp, 20 predicted proteins | sample TroAtlMetagenome_2_FD_88705 | JGI IMG/M metagenome (GOLD analysis project Ga0115011, IMG submission 88705) | Marine eukaryotic phytoplankton communities from Atlantic Ocean - Tropical Atlantic ANT8 Metagenome | ecosystem: Environmental > Aquatic > Marine > Oceanic | place: Tropical Atlantic...
AGAGGGTGTAGTGGTTTGCGGTATATCATCGTATCGCTTGCGATTAGCTCACTGTACGTGTTTCTTTATCTTAGAACATTTAAAAGCGCGTTTATCTTCATAGTATTTGCAATCGCAGGGGCTTTAGTCACTAACTGGTTAAGAATAGTTTTTCTCATTCTAATTGGTGACTATACCAATATGGAAAGCTCTTTAATGACGGACCATAATAACTTTGGTTGGTATATTTATGTTCCAGTGGCATTAATTCAATTTTATCTGGGTGGGAAATTAGAGCAGGCAGACGAAAGAAAGCGTTTAAGCAATCCCACCACGAAAGTAGCAGCGGAAGAAGTAGCAGGAAACTTTCCTGTGAAGATTACTGGGGCGATAGCAATAATAATGACGCTCTGCTTTTCATCATATGCCGCGCAAACTTCTATTCACAATACTATTGTTCTACCTGAGAATTGTGAGTCAAACTCTGAAAAGCTACACGATATTAATTTGGCCGTAGAAAACTACTCGTTCGTATGCAGTGATAGCAGTGTGGGCAATAACGAGCAGAGTCGTGTCTTTTATTTCAATGGTGAAGAATTAGATAATAAAGCAACATTTTACTTAAACACTGTAATACCTACCGACCACACATCCCTATCAAAAGAAGTGTCTGACAGAACTATTCAAGTAGTCAGTCGTGACAAGTTGGGTGGCTACTGGCTTATTAAATATACTTATGAAATCGAAGGGCAGCAGTTTTCTTCTGTACGAAGCTTTAAACTTGCTCGAATTAAAAGCGCATTAAATGGGGTAAATGCCCATCGTTTGGCGGTTACCATTACTAAATGCTCTGGTGATTGCTCCTTACTAAGTTCTACATCCGCACTAAGCTCTTCATATGCTGAGTCTTAAGTAATGGAAGCGCGCATTTTAGACTCAGAACAACAAATAGTAGACATCAAAGAGTCTTGGCAGAAGCTTTATAAACATGCAATAAACAGCAATGTTTTTCTAAGTTACGATTGGATCACGACGTGGCTAAATGTATTCAAAAATCATGTAACGGCGTTTTCAATCATATCTATATGGGATCTTGATGAGATCATATGTTTATTACCTCTTTACAAACGCGTAGGTGACAGTACCGGTACTTTTTGGTTCATAGGGAGTGGTGAACCAGAAACGGCAGAAGTATGTAGTGAAGGCCTCGATATGCTGTCAGTTAGTTCGTTTAATTCCGAGCTTAGTCAACTTCTCACAGAGGCGATTGACACTATTGGCCTAAAGAAGTTAGTAGTAACAAATTGCTCTAAAGATAGTCAAATTAAGTCAGTGTTTGATCAGCTAGGTTATAGGTATCTTAAAGAATTTAGAGGGAATCGATATTTTATTGATACCCTTGATAGCGAAACTAAGCTCGAGAAAAAAACAGCACGTTATGTCAAAGCCGCTGAAAAGCTTGGTATTACGTATCATTCTGTAAACAGTGTTTCTGATTTAGCGCGTACCTTTGATGAATTGAAGCATCTTCACAATATAAAATGGCGACAGCCAGATCACCCTTCCATTTTTGATAATACTTCTTTTAACCGCTTTCACACCAGTATTTTGCAAGCGCTATTAGTAAGTGAGAAATTATCTTTAATTGCGGTAAAAAAGGGTGAACAAACAATAGCGGTTAATTATTCAATTATCTCTGGCAATGACTTGGTGTTTTATCAAAGTGGAGTAGACACTTCCTTTAAACCCAATATTTCTCCCGGTATGCTTTTGCATTGCGCACAACTTCGACAGGCTCGCACTTTAAAACTAAAATATTATGATTTCTTACTATCCAAGCCTCCTACCTATAAGGAAGGCATTACAGAGCACAGCCAGCCTATTTACGGCTTCACTTTTCATAAAAGTAGTTTTACATTTTTCTTTCAGTGTTGGCGAAACGCTATCATGAAAATATTGAGTAACCTAAGAGTACAATTCTTAGGGGAGCGTCATGGTAAATAACAACAAGCAAATGAGTAGCAATACTGCAAATCATGCCTCGTTTGGGTTCTTTCTTCTTTCAATATATACCTTTTTACTGCTGGCTCGTCCTCATGAGTGGCCGTTATTTGATATTGAATTTCCACTTTTGAGAACATTTCTGATACTGACGTTTTTCTCCTATTTAGTGAGCTTTAGACCGAAAATTTGGAATATCCAATGTACCTTATTAATTCTACTGCTTTTCTCTATGTTGTTATCTGAGATTCGCGCCTTTCGCTATTTTAGCGACCTGAGTAAGTTAATAGAGTGGGTTAACGCCAACATTATTCCATTTATTCTCTACTTCAGCTTGCTAAGCACGATTAAACGGCAAAATGTGATTTTTTTCATATTCTTGAGCTCTGCTTTAATTATGGTTCAACACGCCTACAGTCAAATGCAAAGCCCGACAGGTCAGGGATGGGCTGAGTCGGTAGTTTATCGTTACGATGGCGGGGGGGAGTCGGTCCAGGCGCGGTTTGTCGGAAGCTTTAACGACCCCAATGATATGGGCATGTTTCTTGTCATGAATATTCCAGTTGCAGTGTACTTTCTGCTGACAGGCAAGGGGGTGATGACGAGGTTGTGCGCGTTGGCCTCAGTCTTAGCGCTATGTCTAGGGGTTTATTGGAGTGGCAGCAGAGGTTCTCTTTTAGGGCTTTTGAGCGTTTTCTTTTGTTTGTTCTACATAAAATTCGGTAAAGTTAAGGCAATAATCCTTGCATCAATTAGTATTCCAGGCGTACTCGTTGCGATGGGGACTTTCCGTAAAATCAGTAAGGATGATGAAAGTGCGAGTCAACGTTTGACGGCATGGTATGAGGGTATTCAAATGCTTAAGCATAGGCCCTTGTTTGGCTTCGGCAAAGAACGTTTTTTAGAATATCACTCGAAGGTCGCACATAATACCTATGTCACGGTAATGGCTGAACTTGGAATATTTGGATATATAATGTGGGCGATGTTTATGATTACCGCCCTTTACATGCTTTTAAGTGTTATGAAATGCGAAAATGTTAGCCCTGGTCATGAAGAGGCGCTTAAAAAAGAGCAAGTCTTAAGTCAGTATTTACTGGTTGCACTTATTGGCTATGCTGTCACCGCGTTTTTTATAAGCCGTAGTTATATAATGGTCGTTTATATATTCGTCGCGATGACAGCCGCTATGTATTATCGCGTTGGAAAAATTACGCCACTTACACTCAATGGCGGCATAATTAAAAAAATTTGCGGGTTAGCGGTCATTAGCTTAGGAGCGCTTTACCTAGTCATTAGAATATTGCTATCACTGTAACTGTAGATGAGAACAATCAATTGAACCAACTAAAAGCTAGTGTCATTGTTGCTATGTACAACGGTGAAGCAACCGTAGAAAAGACGCTTATAAGTTTATTAGCTCAATCCTATGAAAACTTTGAAATTATTATAGTGGACGACGGCTCCACAGATTCATCAAAAGATGTTGTAGATAAATATATTGATAACCCGAGAGTTCGATATGTTTTCAAAGAGAATGGTGGGGTAGCAGCCGCGAGAAACGTAGGTATTGAGCATGCAGTAGGCGATATAGTTGGCTTTTGTGATCAGGATGATTTATGGAAGCCAAATAAGCTTGAAATGCAAATGAAAATGTTCGAGCAACACCCTGATGTCGGCGTTGTTTATAGCTGGATTGAAGTTGATAGAAACGGTGATTTTAGTATTAGTAAGCCGTGCTTTGAAGGTGATTGTTTCGAAGCCTTACTGATGCAGAATTTCATATCGTGTTGCACTGGAATGGCTAGGCGCAGTTTACTGCTTCAAATAGGAGGCTTTGATGAAAGCCGAGAATTGCATGGTGTAGACGATCGTCATGTGTGGCTTCGCTTAGCACGAATTACGCGCTTCGGCGTAGTGAATGAACCCTTGGCGACTTACGTAATCCATGGTGCCAACTATTCGTTAAATGAGGCCAAAATGCTTACTGCAGATTTAATCTGCATAAGTAAAATATCCTCAATTAGCGATTTGTCTGCACAAGAGAAAGCATGGTGCAAAGAAGCTGAATACCGGGTTTTTCGGCACTATGCGAGCAATTTTTTCTACATCAACGAGCTTAACGAATGTGCTTCTTGCTATTTGAATTCATGGAAGCTTAAAAAATACAGAGTTGATTTATTGATTGCATCCTTGATTCTGAAAGTGACGCCTCGCTCATTTTTGGTGTCCATTAAAAGAACGAGAAAAAGAATCAAAGGTGAAATGGTATGAAACCAAATGCGATTGTAGTGGTAGGCATGCACAGAAGTGGAACCTCGGCAGTATCGGGGCTTCTTTCCGAACTCGGTGTTTTTATGGGAAGTTCTTTGTTTGCACCGCAAAAAGGGGTCAACGAAAAAGGCTTTTTCGAAAACTCCTTACTTGTGGATCTTAATGACAGACTTTTAGACGAGCAATTATTGTCTTGGGACCACCCGTTAGCGCTTTGCATCGACCCTGAAATAGCTAAATCTTTAGCTGGGTATAGCGCTCAAGCTCAACATCTTTTAGATAAAGATTATGCAAAAAAGACCCTTTGGGGTATGAAAGACCCAAGAACCACTTTGCTATTGCCTTTTTGGAGAGAGGTGCTCGAAAGCAGAGGAATCAAAATTAACTTTGTTTTGATGTTACGTTCACCAATGGAAGTTCATGGCTCTCTTAAAAAACGAGATGGGTTTTCTATCAATAAATCTATGCATCTTTGGCTAAACTATACGCTTTCTGGTTACATCGGCGCAAAAGGGCTGAATCCTTTTATCCTCAAGTATCAAGACTTGTTGAATTCTCCAGACGATTCAGCAAGAAAAATATTTGAACACTTCGAAATATCTGTTGGCCAAAATCCTCAAAAACAAAGTTTTATAGATAAGAAATTAAAGAATCAACAGGCAGTAGAAGTTCCTGATGAGCCTCTCGTTAAACTTGCGATGGATGTCTATGAAACACTCAGTAGTGACGTGGTCGATGAAGTTCGACTATCTGAGTCAGTCAATGAATATAAAGCTTATTTAGCATCTTTGTCCGGCGTTCTTTCAGAGCATTTGAGTGCGGTTAAAACTGAAGAGGTTTATTTTAAACGTCACTTTTTAGACGCTTATGAGTCGATTTGGTGGAAACTAAGCTGGCCACTCAAAAAAGTTGAATCGTTTTTAAGAACAAAATATTGAGAAGGCCTGCTATGGAAAAAGTCACCATCGCTATTATTACTTGTAAAAGGCCTATTTGGTTAGCCCGATTACTCGATGCTCTACAGGAACAGGTATTCACAGAAAGTATAGTACCCTCTATTTTAGTAGTCGATAACGCTTGTGATGAAGAGACAAAGGAAGTTGTAGAGCAACGCCGCTCTGGTTGTATACCAATTCATTATGATGTTGAAAAACAGGCTGGCATTGTATACGCCCGTAACAAGTGTGTATCTATCACAACTTCTATGAATAGTGATTACTTGATATTCATTGATGACGATGAATGGCCAAAAGATAACACTTGGGCTTCAGATTTAGTTTTAAGTGCGAAAAGGTACACAGCAGATATCGTGACAAGCCATGTCATTTCAGTGGACGAAGCTGGTAAACAAAACTGGGCGACTGAAATTCTTTACCCTGCACCAGACCAAAGCGAAGGACAGGAAATAAGTGTTTTTTACACCAATAACTTGCTTTTAAGTAAACGCGTACTGGTAGAGATGTCGCCCTGTTTTGATGAGCGTTTTGCGATGACTGGCGCCAGTGATTACCATTTTGCACTTAAATGCACACATGCGGGATTTAAGTGTATCTACACAGATGCGCCAGTTGTTGAAGAAATGCCTTCAAGCCGAAAAAATATAAAGTGGTTTTGTCGTCGTGGATTTCGTTCGGGTATAGGCTTTACACGTTCGCATATTTTTGAGGAATCGCTTATCAAAGCGGTGTTGAAGAGCCTTGTTTTTTCACTCGTCCGCGTATTGCGAGGTGTTCTGCTTATATTGAAGTCTTTATTGAAGCGAAATAAAGGTAGCCTTGTTGATGGATTGTTTAGAGTGTGTTCTGGCGTTGGCACTTTTATGGGGCTATTCGGCGTTAAGCACGATGAATACAAAAAAATTCATGGGAAATGAGCCGTGTGCGACATCGTTACGCCGATAATTCTTGACCCGAAACACCATTAAAACAGCCACTAAAAATATCGGAACCGAAAATAATGATTCTTGCTTTATGTCGCGCAGTTAGCATACTCCTGCTTTGTATTGTATTCGTGGTCAGTGGCGCCTTTATCTTTAATATAGAATTATTTGATATCTTTTATTTTATCGATTTTTTACCTGACTACGTTTTATTTTTATTGTGTGTTCCAGCGTTAATTTTTCTTGGGAAGTCAAAACAATTTCTTGTTCCCTTAGCATTAGTTGCCATATTCTTTGCTTCACCTTTTAACCTCTCTTTATTCAATAGCGAGGTTGGCGCAGCGACAAATCATGAGAACCAGCTCTCAATTGCATCATACAATGTTGCTCAACGTGTAGAGAAAGAAAGACTATACAATTGGTTCGTGGAACAAGATTTAGATATCCTTTTTATTCAAGAGGCATCGCGCCTAGGTCAGTTCAATGTAGGTGAATATGAGGGTATCTATACTAATTGCGTTCAGCGCTTGTGCATATTGTCGCGTTTTGCGCTTGAAGAGCTAGATAGTCTTGATAGGAAACCTTTAGGCGGATGGGGTAGGTTTGTGTCATTACACAAGGTAGAAATCGAAGGGGAATCTGTTCTTCTAGCAAATGTTCATTTTGCATCAATATCTAATTTTGGGTATCGCTTTACTACGTTAAAGGGTTTTGAATCAAAGGTGTCTTTGTTTAAAGAGGCAAAGGCCGTTGAGTTTGGTCTAGTTAAGGCTTTGGTAAATAAGTGGTCTACCAACGATGCAGTCATAATAGCAGGGGATTTTAATATCACTGATAGAAACGCCCAATATGAACACTATTGGGGCGAATTAGACAACCTTTTTGCCGTCAGCGGTAACGGATACGGTTCAACCCGTAAAAGTAGGCTGGTAAGCCCGCGTATAGACCATTTACTGGTAACTAAAGCGTTTACACCTATTTATTCCGAGATAGGTGATGATTTGGGAAGTGACCATTTGCCAATCCTTGGTACCATAGTCTTGGAGGGAGCCGAGAGTGAATAAGCTAAAATGTACTGTCTATGCTGATAATAACTCGAATCATTTACAGCAAATCTATACAGGCCTTACCATGCTGCATCGAAAGGGCACACTCAAAGTATCGATGCGAGTAGGTAAAGATGCTAGGAAAAGCACGGTGCCGTTCAGCGTGCAGCCTAATATACTGCACATAGAACTAGCTGGTAAAAAGTTGTGCTTTGATACATCTGATAGTGCTGCAATTGACCTCGAAGCGTACGCGCTTACTGATCATTATTTTAAACGTAGTTTTAACCCATCTTTAGAGCCCCACAATTATCACAAGAATGTTTATCCGTATGGACTAAATTACTTGGTGTATCCAGATGGATTTGATCCTTTCGGATTTAAACGTTGTGCGCTTTTTTACAGTACGAAAGAGTGGAAAAAAGAGTTAATAAAGCAAGCTGACTTTCTAGGGAAGTTACACTTCAAAGCATCAGTTTCTAATATTTATTCTCCTCCGGTTTTCAGGGAGGAACCAAAAGTACTTTTTTTAGCCCGCCTTTGGGATACTCAGAGCGACAGTTATTTCCAAATTAGTGAACAGCAAAAAGCTCAGAGAGAAGAGATTAATACACAGCGTGCTAAGTGTATTGAGCTTTTAAGAGATAAATTTGGGAGCCGATTTACCGGAGGGTTAATTGCTACGGATTTCGCAGTAAAGCAACATCCTGAATTAGTGGTTGATAACACCGGCCTAACGACGAAAAGTAATTACCTGCATACAGTGAAGTCTCATGATATATGTATTGCGTCTACAGGCCTTCACGGCTCTATAGGGTGGAAGTTTGGCGAGTACGTCGCGATGTCTAAATCAATTGTTGCAGAAAGAAACTTAAATTATGTTCCTAACTTATCTGAGGGGAATCACTATTTATCGTTTACCACTGCACAAGAGTGTGTTGATCAAGCTATTAGGTTAGATGTAGGCACAGATACTAGATTTAAAATGATGGAAGAGAATCATAGTTATTATAAGTCTAATTTAAGACCAGATGCCCTTTTAATGAAATGTTTTGAACAAGTGCTTTAGATAGATATAGCGTAAACCTAAGGCTTTTTAAATTAAATAAACGACAGTAGACTCCTGCGTTTGTAAATAATAAATCTCCAAGGAATTGGTGCGTGAACAATATTATTCCAAGAACTAACCATTTTATTTGGATACGATATCTTGCTGCTTTCTCGATTGTATTCTCACATTCCAAGCAGTTTGATACTGCGCCGCAGTCCTATATCGACGTAGTAGGTACACTAACGTGGTTCGTGCCAGGTGTTCCAATACTGTTCTTTATAAGTGGTTTTTTGATATCCCTAAGTTCATCAAACAGTCAATCACTAACCGCCTTTTTTGTAAAAAGAATCCTGCGTGTTTATCCACCTTTATGGGCCTCTTTTAGTGTCAGCGTGGTTTTAATATTTTCATTAGGCATGGTCGAGTTACACGGCGATGACTGGCTCAAGTTCCTTATGTGGAGTATAGGGCAAGTTACCGTAGTGTTTTTCTACCATCCTGACTTTCTTAGTCATGTAGGTACAGGTGTATTGAACGGTAGCTTGTGGGTTATTCCCGTTATTCTTCAATTTTATCTCGGCCTTCCTTTACTTAGAAAATTAGATAATTATTGGATAGGGAAAGGTAAATCTCATTATATTTACTTACTGTTAGTCGTTTGTGCTTTGTTCAATATGGTATTTCATTACTTTAATAACTTTACGCCGAATGTTTACACGAAAATCATACACTTTCTAACGCTTTTGCCGTGGTTGTTCTTTTTTCTATTAGGGTACATATTTAGTCGTGACTACGGAAGGTTAAAGAGGTTAACTACTTATGCGAGTCCATGGCTTGTACTACATGTTGCGTTATTTTGTACTCTAGGGGCACTGGGATTTAAGTGGGGTAGAAATGACATTAACCCGATTTTGTTTACGGTATTAGCATTCTCAATCGTAAGTATTGCTTTTAAAGTACCTTCAAACCTATCGTGGTTCAATCGTATAGAGAAGTTCATCGCGAAGAACGATATTTCATTTGGTCTATTCGTTTACCAAATGGTCATGCTGAACACAATTATGTACTTGGGAATATTTGACGACAACTGGTTGGCAAGGTTACTCACGTTCCTTCTAGCAACAATTACGGTAGCTAGCCTTAGCTTAATATTACTTGAAAAGCCTCTTCGGAATAAAAGAGATTGGTTTATTAAGGTTCTATCGCGAAATAAAGAGCCCCAGCAAAAAAACAAAGCAGTGTAATAAGGATTTTTCTTAAATTGATAGGGGCTCAGTAAATAAGATATTTCAAAATTAAAAGGTTACTTCTGAAACATCTTATCAATAGCGTCAACAATTTTAGCTTCAGGAAAAATAGTATTGTTAATACTTTCACAATACTGTGTTGCAGTATCACGTACAAAGCTTTTATCCAGCTGCTGTAAAATATTCAATTTTTCTTTCGCTTTGAAACTATGCGATTTTTCAGTGACCAGTTCTTTTGGTTCTATATTCAAGAAGCTCGCAAGCTTAGTGCTAGCGCTGCCTAGTTCTTTGGTCTTAATTATTAGCAGTTGTTCTTTCGGAATACTGGTGAGCACGTTGTTGTTATGCTCGGCCCAGAATTGGAAATAAGAAGCCAATGGAAATAATCCATATTGACGAAGTGGTTCATCGTACTTGGTGTATTCAAAGCCTCTATCGTAATAGTTTGTTCTGCCTAAATCATAGAGCGAATTTTTCTCTTGAACATCTCTGGCCAACTGGTGATTGAACCATGAATCAATCCACGAAATGCAGTCTCGAATGGTCAACACATATTTAGCATTGGCAAATGTTTCGATGAGTTGTTGTGGGAATTGGCCATAGTAATGTGACGAGTCCATTTCGAGCCAGTTGTAGCGGTCTCGCACAGAAAGCTCTCTCTTAATATCTGCATCTGATAGCAAGCCTGCTTTTGATAGATATATCATAGCAATGATAAATGTATCGTTAATTTCATGATAAGAGCGAAAATTGGATAGGATGTTTGCTACCGAGTGCGTTCCAGACTTAGGCGTACCTAAACAAAAAGCATGAAACTTTCTTTTTTGCACTACACGACGAAGTGGGTACTTGTATTTATTGGTACGAATGAGCTTTGAGTATTTGCTCACTTCGTCTTGGCTCACTTCTATCGGGTTAAGTTGGGTCGGCATTTCTTTTCCTCTATCTACCTTTTTAAAAACATCTCATTTATATTTTTTTGGTTTACACGCTAGCATATCAGCATATTGTGAAGTCTAGGGGAAGATATAACAAAACAGCGAAGTCTAGTTACTTCCCACATAACCTGCGAAAACCTCATTTAGGCTTACTAAGCTCGACGAACCTTATTCTTAAGCAACGTAATAATTTGAACTATAAACTCTTTTGGTAATGTCAAATAAGCTAAACAGGGTAAAAACACAATATTAAATAAGATGCCTGACACAACTAGAGAACCCCAATTATCAATCCAGAAAAGGGGGTAAAAGTGAGAAGCTAAAAGTGCTACTAGGCAAAGGATTAGCGAAATCAAAAAGCAAATGTCTACTCGGTACAATGGCACGGAATTGAATTGATTGAACACAACACGGAATAGAAAAAACTGAACTAAATAGGAGACTAAAGTAAACGTCAAAGCTACGCCAATAATCCCATATTTGCTTCCTAAGATAAAAATTAACAATAAGGTAATGACAGAGCCAAATAGAGAAACGTACATGAGATTTTTGTGGTTAGCTTGAGCAATCAGTATTTTTCTAAAGATCATTGCATAAGGGCTAGTTAAAAGCGCAAAAGCCATTATAGAAACAACGGTAGCAGCCTGCTCAAAAGTCTCTCCAAGCCATACGGTAATAAAAGATTGACTGAACAATAGAATATTAACTGCCAAAAGTGTACTCACTAAAAAGCCCATTTTGGCGGTTCTAACGATGTATTCCGTCATTTCACTACCTCTGGCGACAAGTTGAGTGAAATACGCCGAAAAGGCATTGAAGATAGAGTGGGTTAACGTATCTGCATGATTGATTAGATTCTGTGCCACACCAAATATAGCAACTGATTTAACAGTCATGAGGTTGCTAATAATAATAGGGGCAGAGCGTTGATTTATCACTTTTGCGATAGACATAATGATGATGTACTTCGAAAAGTTAAATAGCTCTTTTAGTGTCAAAAGGTTGATATCTGATAAGTGAAATTGCCAATGCGGATATATCTTTCTAGCGATAGCAATTTTTATAATATTAATGACGACGTCAGTAGAAACTGCACACATGGCCATTGCTGCAATCCCCTGGTGTCTGCCTACATAATAAATCAGTAACGATTTAATAAAAACGTTAAAAATAGCCAGAACGGCATCAATGTCGACTCTTAAATAGGCGGCATATATTGCATTTATAGGATTCATTGCAAAATCCATAACGATTTTGAAAACAAACACCAATGCCACATTGATAAGTAAAGATTTCATACTGTTATCAAGGCCAAGCAACTCAGGTGTATTAAACATTAGAAACGCTAAACTGGACGATATTAGCCCTAACGCAGTAAACAGTAATAATGAAACAGTTAAAAATCTATTTGCCGATTCCTTATCATCTTTTTCGAGATAAAGTGTTACAAATCGTTGTACTGCAGCAGGGAAGCCAAGCTCAATAATATTGAAAAATGCCAGAACAGATAGTATTAATAACCAAAGGCCATAACCATCACTGCCAATACTAGTAATAATACTGGGGGTTAGTATTAGCATGGCGGCAACGACGACTATTTTTTCAATAAATGAAAAGAAGCCGGAAGAGAGAAGACGTTTTTTACTCAATGTATTAAGTACCTATTGATTCAAATATAATTATAAGTGAATTAGTTTCTGGTATTGCGGAATAACTCACGAAGCCTTTCAGCGTTTTCAGTTGTCATTTTCAACTCTTCGGGTAACTTTTTCTTGCCCATTAAGGTCTTTTTAACATTGAATTTTGACTCTATAACTTTGGGCCGGCTGTATCGGCCATCCCAGCAGTCAATTAGTGCGCCGATATCCAAAGCAATACCGCCTTGCCTTTGTATTTCGGCACAGTAACCTTTTCCAATCAACCCCGCCGCAACTAAATAGGGCATACCTGGGTATTTCACGTTTATTTCGTTTTTTATTCTATTAAAGTGCTTTGGATAATGCGGGATGAAAGTGCCAACCTGCCTAGCAGACTTGTCGGGCGTGATATGTTCAACCACTTTTATGTTTAGCGCTTTTCTGAGCTTGTCAGGAATATTTTGACGGGCGGTTACTACACCAATTTCGCCAGCTCGTTCGAGCAAGTTAGTAAGCGCGCCGGAAAGGAAGTAGTCAAAAGGGATCCATTGGGTGCATAGCTTCTGCTGAGAATAAGCATTGTGTTTAATTGCTTTATACAGTTTGGCAATACGTCTGGCGTCAGAATAGCAAATATCTAATTCAGTAGCGCGTAGGGTAAAGGCTTGTTTAAATTCATTTAAGAAAAGTTGCTCATCGTTCTGATGTAGTAAATTTTCATTAAATGAGACACCAAGCACATCATTTCGGATACCAACTATATTCGTATTGTCGATGGCGGCTAACAAGTTATGTTTTAATGCCGAAAGCTGTTCAATTGTCGCTTTTTTACCTACGTGTTCTGACAAATATTCAATATCTTCGATTGAGCATTTTTCGTCAAAATCTAATAACGCGCCTTCTCCATCACCAAGACGAACAAAGCTGAAGGGTTGTTTTTTTTCAAAGGCTTCATTTACTGCAAACTCAAATTCATCATAAGAAGCTAGAGCTAAAGATTTATATACTGTCATTATTCTTTTCTAATAGAGATTGGATATGCTGCGCAGTATTGGTCCACGTCAGATGGGAAATAGACGCGCGTATAGTCTCGCGCTGCCATGTGATATTCCTAGCTTGTAGAATAGCCTCTGAAACGCTTTGGGCACTTAATGCGCCTATGAATATTCCGTTTACGTTGTCCTTTACTACCTCAGGTATGCCACCAACCTTAGTCACGATCACGGGCGTTCCAGTTGATAGAGACTCCATAACAACATTCGGTACGCCTTCTCTATAACTAGGTAGGATCAGAGCATCTGATTTATGTATAAAACTCATTAAGCTTTCGTGTGGGATTGGACCTACTATATTAACGCTGTCAGCAATACCAAGTTGATTAATTTTTTCTTTGAGCTCATTCATCTGTGCCCCTGCACCCACCAGGGCTAAGTTAATAGAGATATTCTGGGCTTTCAACAGTGCGATGGCGTCAATGAGTTCAAAAATTCCTTTTGTCTTTATAACTGAGCCGATAAAAACGAGGTTGATTGTAGCAGATTCGAATACTGGCGATGTTCTTAAAGTAAAGGAGTCAAAATCGACTCCATTATAGACAACTTCAGTCTTTACTTGCGATATATGACTCTTTATTGCCGTGACCAATGCTTGGCTTTTACCCGTTACAAAGGAGGCTTTTTTAAACGCCCATTTCATTTGACGCTTATGAAGCGGTTTCGTCATTAGCGCATTAATGTCACTTCCTAAACTTTCAATAATAAGCTTATTGCCCACAATCCCTTTAAAGAATGCCGCGCAAACACCTTCGGCATAGGCCCAACTGGCTATCACTCGTTTGGCACTTAACATCCAAAGTAATGGCTTAACAGAAATAACCATGGAAATTCCTAGAAAGAGAGGATGCAGTGAGGTCATTAGCTTTGGAACGTAAAAAAACGGAAATAAGCATGTATCTTTATCAGCACGATAACCTTTAACTAATACTTGCTTTAGCCATGTAAACCAAGGTACTGGAATGAGCTTCTTTATGTCGTAGTGTTCGCTTAAATGTTTAGTTTCTTCTAAGTTGTAAGTTGCTCTTGTCTCTTGCCAAGGGAGAGGGTGCAAATTAGTGAAGAAAAGTAGCGGTTTTTTTTTGCTCATGAGTAATAGGTCTCATATAGCGCGGATACACTGTCAATTGAGTAGTTTTTAATAATAAAGCTGAAAGCCTTTTCACCCATTTCTTTCAATGCTTTACGGTTTTCATTTAGGTGTTTCAAATGTGTAAACCAGGTGTTCATATCATCTCTGTCGTATACATATCCATTCTCTCCACTATCAATGACAGCACCAATATCACCCACATTGGTTGATAATGCGGGTATTCCCCTAGCCATAGCCTCGAGTAAGGACATGGGAAGGCCTTCGGTAGTGGAGTTAATTAACAAAACGTCCTTATCATCGTAAATTATATATTCGTCCAATACTGCGCCGTGGAATGTCACAAATGGCGACATTGCTAACCTTTCTGTAAGTGTGGTTAACTTTTCAAGTTCGGGACCATTCCCGTATATATGTAAGTGACTAAAATCATATACCTTTTTATCCGCATAGTTTTCGATAAGTTGTTCGATATTTTTCAGAGAAACTAGGCGAGAAACAGTACACAGATTAAGTTTGTTATTGCGGCCTACCCTAAGAGGAGCGTCAGCAACTTCTACACCGTTTTTTATTACCTCAACGTTACTTGGGTGCCAGCCATAGCGTTTATAAATTCCAGTCTTTATAGGCTCAGAAACCGCAAAGATTTTATTGAGGTATATAGATGCGATTTTGTGCGAGCCCCTTAGAAAGCCTATGGGGGGTTCGACCTCACCATGAATAGTGTAAATGACATTTTTAAAGAGAAGTATCGGAAAAATGGGGGCGAAGGCTTTAATAACGGCAGGTGAATGAATATGTATTGATGAGTATTTTATTAAAACGATTAACAGTTTTAAAAGGCGTAAGATGATATTCCCATTCACATTAATCACATCAACGTTTTTCGTCTCGATGCTGTGCTGGAATGCGTCATCTTTATTTCCGAATGACAAAACAGAAACATCCAGCCCTTTATCTTTTTGTCTCGTGACTAAATTCTTCACGCATTTTTCAGCACCGCCCACTTGCAGACTACTTACGCAATGGATAATTCTCATTTTTAAAACTTCCTGGCATAACCAAACATCTGCATCAAATCGGCTTCACTCATTCCTGGCGCAATTGGGAATCGATGTAAATCGTAAGGTGAAGAAGAAGGAAGTTGGTTGATGCCTGATTGAAAATTAAAAGCTAGTTCATAACCATTGTTTTTAAGGCCATCCACAACATTGTCATCATACGTTGAGCGATTTCCTACAGGGTAGGAAAATGCCGAAATCTTGCATTGCAAGTTCGACTCTAAAAGCGCTTTTGAATGACTAAGCTCGTAAAAAAGCTCATCAGTGGTTAGCTTTGTAAGAATATCGTGATTATGGGAGTGAGCACCTAATTCCATACCATTATCAATAAGTACTTGTAAGTGACTCCAGTCCATAAATTCTGCTTCTGGGTATGAACCCGAATGATTAAAGAATGCCTCTAATTCTTTAATTTGTTCTTCGGCGGCGCTTTTACAGTGTTTGATTGACGCTAAAACCGCTCGGATAAAGTGATCACCATCATGCTGGTTAATGACCTTATCAGACCAACCAGAGAGTTTTATTGCTTTTGGGTTATAGGTTTTAATTAAATAAGCAGCTTTGTCCCACCAAGGAACGACGGTGTTTCCTATTAGGCCCGTTGCAATGAAGAAACTAGCGGTTACATTATGGCTTTTAAGAATAGGGAGTGCATTACTGTAATTATCAATATAACCATCGTCAAATGTTATACACATCACTCTTTCATTGATAGCCTCGTTAGTACGAAGGTATTCACTAAGGGCGCTCAGACTAATTATTCGAAAGTGTTTCTTAAAAAATGTGAGGTGCTGTTCTAATTCTTTTGTGGAACAAGAATAAACACAAGGGTCAAATTGCGTATCTGCACTATCTCCAATCCTATGGAAATTAACACTGTATAAGCCATTTGGTCTAGATGACCAAAAATACTTGTCCAGCCCTAACAAGTTTCCGAATTTCTTCTTAATACGAGACATCGTCAAACTTAAAGCCGCTTAAATGATGGAGAGGGTAAAATATAATCTCTATATGCGTTGGGGTTACCTTCTTCGCCAGCTTCTGCAGCTTTGATTATATTGTACATTTCTCGAGCGGAAACATAGTGAAGTAAGTAGTTTTCGCCATCGTTGTACTTGTCATTAAGGTGGCGATGCATTGCTTCTACAGGTTTCCCTAAAAGCGTATCCATATCCCCATCCTGCGCACCATGAGTGTGAATTTTGATAAATACCCACTCAGGCTTCCCTTTAACATGAATGCCTTGGTCAACCCACAAATCGACGCGGTTTGGGGTTGGGGGGAAAGTATGTCTGACATCAGAATTTTCAATTTGTGGGAAAATTCCTTTTTTCTTAACCTTCCAATTCAGCCCTAAAATACCTTGGATAAGAAGTAGGTCGCCCCATGCTCGTCCACCTTTTTCTATTGGCTTGCCAGTTTCGTAGGATTTTGGTTTTTCAGGATCATCTTTAGCGTAATAAATAGTATTGAGCATGGCAGGCTGAGATGTATCTGGTGATGGGAATGTGAAATCTGCATAACAACCAGTTTCGTTTAATACAATTAACTCATCGTTCACGCCACACCAATGACCTTCAGGGTGTGAATTATCCAATACCCAATTTCCATGAATAAAAGCATAGGTAGGCTTTCCCGTTTGGGGGTCAATACTCAATGCATTGTGCTCTTCATGAAGGCATTGCGCAAATCCCGACAGGGTCTTTCTCAAATTATCACTCGTATCATTCTCATGGTGTAAATGAATTTCAATTTCGCCGAATCCTTTAGCACAAAGGTCTGAAATTTTGTCTAGGTGTTCTTTTCTATATTCTTCTTCTGGGTAGAAAAAACTATGTTTGGGATGGCAACCATCTGAATCAGTAAACTTCGATGCCATTAATGGATAATCTGACATCCAGCGATCTACACGTTTTCTTTCTAATTCAATATTATCTTTGTTAAGCCATTGAGGTTCATAATGGTCTACGAAGCAAAACATGACATGCTTCGTACCAGAATGTTCTGGCGCTGTCGAAAATTGGCTCTTGGTATAGTTCCATAGCCAGCTTTGCATTTTTTTCTTTCTAACAATGAAAATAAAAGCGGCTATAAAGAGTGTAAGTAAAATTATTGCAACAACTGCAATCATCGAGATGTCCTTTGCCAAGTAGCAGATAAATTGCTTGTTAAATATCTAATGTAGCCGCGAAAGAGCGATATATTCATGGATACAAAAAACGTTATTAATGATACTAGACCACTAACAATAGGTATGTTTTTTAATAGCTTAAGACTTCCAACTAGCCACAGGCAATAGAATGCAACTTGCGCGATAAAAAGGTAAGTGTAAATCGAATTACTATGCCAAAGCAAAACGAAATTTGTAGATAAAGAGAGGATCATGAAGTGTGGTACAAACCAACGAATAACTTTATGACTTATATAGGAAAACCAGCGCCACTTATATTTAGGGTTGAGTAACCATGTCAGCCTGGCAAAAGCTTGGTAATTGCCTGCGCCAATGCGCACGCGACGATTGGCTTCTTCTTGCATGCTTGGGGCTATCTCTTCTATTGCTTTTGCTTCTGGCGTATAAACCACAGATTGATTTTGGCGAGCCACATTCATCACAATACAGAAATCATCGATAATCGTGTTGCTTGGCAGTGGTATATAAAATTCAGTTTTGATGGCATAAATTCCGCCATTCGCTCCCAATAGAGCATCTAACCTTGATTCATGGAATTTCAGTACTTGTTCATACTTCCAATAAAGGTTGTCTTTGTTATCTCCAGAATGTGCATCAACGAGAGCTAACTCACCACACACAGCGCCAACTCCCTTCTGATTGATAGACATGACAAGCTGGGTAACTGCGTCTTTTTCGAAGGCAGTATTCGCATCTGAAAAAATAGTTATTTCTGAAGTAACACGTTCCATCAAATCATTTAATACATTAATTTTGCCTCGATTCTCCTCGAAGCAAAAAGTACTTAGTCGAGGGTCGTCAAATGATGCCAATATGGAATTCGTGTTGTCCGTACTTCCATCAGACGCAACGAAGATATTGAGCTTTTCTGCCGGATAATCTAAAGCGAGTAAATTTTCAATGCGTTCTTTAATACATGATTCTTCGTTGAATGCAGATATAACGATAGTGACAGAAGAGTCATCAGATGCATCTAAACGACGTTCTTTCTTAATTAGTGTATAGCGGGTGTCCCTAACGCATTGAACCAACGCGCTGACCAATATTAATATGAAAGGATAGATAACATAGCTATAGATAATAGCCAAAGAGACAACCCAGAATAAAATTTCGATATACTTCATTTATGCTTACTTTGATTTCGCGGGAATGCCAAGTGCAGTTTTGTTCGACTCTACGTCCTTTACGACCACTGCATTAGCGCCTACTTTTACATTATCACCCACAGTGATTGGGCCAAAAACTTTAGCACCAGCACCAATAAATATATGGCTTCCAAGAGTGGGAGATTTTCCTTTTTCATCACCCATTACAACACCGCTTTCTACAGTGATATTGATACCACCTTTTACTTTAGAGTTTATGACTACGCCGATAGGATGCATAATGACAAAACCTTCGCCGAAATCCGCATTTACGCCGATAACACAGCCATTATAAACCCTATTTACGTGTTGAATTATCAACGCGATAGGTGCCAAAATTTTTGTTTTCGCACACCTGCCGGCTAAGCGGAAAAGGATATTAGCACTAGTTCCATCAGTAAGGCACGTTCTAAGTAATGAAATTTCAGCGCCATCTTGATGAAAAATTTCCTGTTTTCTTTTTAAGTCAGATTTTATAAGTTGCAATGTAGATGGCATGATTATGTGTCTTTGCTTTCTTCTAAAATCTGTTTCACTTTCTTAAACATATACTTCTGCAAAGGATTTCTGTTTCCCCAAGGTCTCCATGTCTTAATCAAGTTATTTCGGTATGCGTCGAAGTGTAGGCCTTTAGGAGCACAGACAACTTCACCTCTATCTAATAGAAGTTTCAATACATTCGTACACAATACACCCGCCGCTAACGAAATACCCATACATGTCGAGGGTACCTTCTTTTTCATGAAGTTTACTGACGAATTTTGAACGAGGTAATGTCTTTGCTGTACTGAAGGTGAAACGCCTATTACAAAGCGAACAATATTGTCCTCGAAGTATAGCTCTTTAGTGGCATCGTCAGCACCGTCGGGGGCGTCAACCATTGCAAAATATTCGTCAAACGACATGCCGCCAGGTTTGAAACATAGCATAGCCGTACCCATCCCCATTGGGGCTGCAGTAATAGTAGGTATACCTAATTCATAGCAGCGGCGAAAGACTTGCCTTCTAATTTCTAATGCGAAGATATCTAAACTGTCTATGTATATATCAACGCCATCTAAAAAGGCTTCAAGGTTTTCGAGCGAAATCCCTCTGTCAAAATTCTTTATCTGCGCGTCAGGGTTGATGTCTCTTAACGTTTTTTCCATCACAACTGACTTTTCTTCACCAATTGTAGATACAAAAGCACCGGCCTGACGATTAAAGTTGGCGTAATCATATTCATCTAAATCAGAAATATGGAAGTTTGAAATGCCCATTCGAGCACATACAATGGCGTGATCGCCTCCAACGCCACCCAATCCGCCAATAGCTACTTTGGTATTTTTAATTTTTTCTTGCTCAGCTTCCGTTACCCAGCCGATATTTCTCGAGAACGCTTCGTTATAATTGAACATGAGATATCTCGTTATATTAATTATTAAAGATTTGCCTGAACCTTCAGTTCGTCAATCCTACGCTCGTGCTCTTGAGTTTTTGGCTTTAATTGCGTTAATACCTTTTGGGCTTCACTTTTATCTTTAGCTTTCAAAAGTGCAACAACGTAATCGATACCAATATCGGGGGAGTTTGCGCTAGTTTTAAACGCATTCTCGAGTAGGTCTAACGATTCATCTATTCGGTCTAGTTGCAGTAAAATTTTACCACGGGTTGCCATTATCGAAGGATTCTCTGGAAGTATAGCTTGAGCTCTGTTCGCGTACACTAAAGCGTCATCATATTTTTGCGCTTCACCCAAAAGCCAAGCTAAATTATTTAATACCAATGGACTTTGTACTGCTTCGTTCTCCACCAAGTACTTATAATGAGCAATCGATTTATTCGGTGCAGAGTACATTTGTTGATTGGCGGCCAATAAACGAATTTTATTGTGACTTGGCGCTATCGAAAGATGTTTTTCAGTAAATGCTAGAGCTTCTGCTTCTTTATTGGCTCTAAACAATGCAGTGTATAGGATAGACGCGACTTCTTGGCTTTTGACATTTTGATAAACTTTATCTATTGCATTAACTGCTTCTGAGTATTTTCGCTTCGCGATCAATAGTTTGCTTTGAACTGTTAGCCCTAGAGTTGAGCTTTTGATCGCAGGGCTGAGTGAGTCGAAAACGGTAGTGGCTTGTTCAATATCACCATCTAAAATTAAAATGCGAGCCTTTATCAGTTTAAGTTGTGTTTGGTCAGGGAATAGCGAAATTCCCTCTTCCACAAGTTCAAGAGCACCTTTGTAGTCTCTTGTGATTTCAGCCAACTCGATAGACTTTAAAAAGGCCTTAGTGCTTTGCTCTAGTCTTCGCCATTTTTCAAGCGCCTGTGCGGCATTTACGAAGTCCTTTCTTTCCCAATAAGCATCAGCTAGCATCATCCAATATTTTGGTTCGTTTTCCGCCTTGCTATGAATGTTTTTTAATACAGAAAGCTGTTCATTTGTTTTATTTAGTTCTGCTAGAGCCCCCGCGTAAAGTAATGCATACTTTATATCATCCGATGAATTATACGCTTTCTTGAACGGTTCTATTGCGACACTGTAGTATTCAAGTTCTTTTTGAATCTGAAAGTGTCGAATAAGGACAACCATATCAAGGGGGTGATAATTCACTAATGATTCAATCTTAGCTTTAGCTGAAGCCAAGTCGTTATTTCTCACGTCTTTTTCAACGAAAAACAAGTTTGCAGAAACGTGTTCAGGCTCTAATCCAAGAATTTTACTATAGATGCCAGCTACCTTATTGGCGTTACTGGTATGTGAGCTCGCTTGCGCTTGAATATGTAGTGCCGATACTGTGTCGGGGTGTGCCTTTAACCAATTTACTGCTAGTTGTTCAGCTTTATCAAATTGCTCTGCATTAAGGTAGGCGAATGCCAGTACAAGAAAAGATTTCTCGGAATCGGGATCCTGCTTAAAACTTTTCTCTAACTCCTCAATTCCTGTGTCAGCAGTTAGAATTTTTAAAAGGCCAATACTTCTTAGTAGTTCGGCGTCTTGTACATCATCTGTGCTTATCTGTTCTATCAGGCTTTTGGCTTGCGCAATTTCACCTTCTTGAATAAGTAAGGATGAAGACTTTGCTAAGTAGAGCGCTTCGCCAACGGGAATAGTCGCAATATCCTCTAGAGACTCATCGTTGTCATTGCTATAGCCTAATTGAACCTGAACTATTGAATAAAGCTTATGAGAAAAATGCTCTGGTGGTAAGGTTTCTACTATTACCTTTAAGTTTTGGTATGCCTGTTCTAAATTATTTTCATAGTAATTTGCTAGCGCAGCTAGAAGTCGTGTGACAGAGTTTGAACGGCCATTTTTTATTGCGGTATCGAGGTATATCAGCGCACTCTCGAAGTCATTTTTGGAAAACTCAATCGTTCCTTTCAATTGATTAAAATAAGGGTGATTTGCCGAAAGTGACAAAAGCTGATTAACAAAGGGTTCAGCTTTATCGTATTCTTTATTATTTACTAATGCGTCTGCTAGTTTTAGCTTGATTTTGTAGTCATGAGCTCTTTTTTCAAGCAAGCCCTCTAAAGTTTGAATAGCAAGGCTCCACTTCCCTTCGACGGCTTCTAAAATAGCCTTTAACTGAAGTGCTGCGATAAAGTCTGGTTGAGCTTCTACACTTTTATTGGTGTAATCAATTGCATCTCCAATTCTATTATTTTGAATGGCTAAGTAAGCTTTTGCCAGTTGGGAAACTTTTAACGAGTCACTTTCAGTAAGACGAGAAAAGCTCGCTGCCGCTCTGAACTTTCCACCACTATTATAAGTTGCAATCGCTTTATATATTGCTAATTCTAAAAAGCTTTCAGTATTCTCGTCAGTGTTTGGGATAGATAGCTTTTGTAGTTCGTCGAATGACTCAAGCCATAAATATGTTTCTGCAAGGGATACAACGCCATTCGGCGATAAAGCGGTATCAGCGCGAACGAGCTCTTTTCTCGCCGCCGAATAAAGGCCTTGCTCTAAATAGACTAAACCTAGGGACTCCCTTGCCGTAAAGTTATTTGGCTCTTCTTTAATTATGTTTTTTAAGGCTATTGACGCTTCTTGATACTTTCCTTCTTGTTTCAGTTGCTCAGCATCAAGAAGTACTTCGTTAGTCGATTTAGGGCTGCACGCTGTAAGATTCAAAAGTAGGAGGGAGGTTAAAACCGCTAATTTGACTGAAGTATCCACATTAATTTCCTTATTATTTCTTTACACTAAACTAACGCATCAGAATAAATATACAAGATAATATGAACAATTAAATCGGTATAGAGTGTGTATATCTGGATTAAATGTTTAAAAAAAAACCGCTCAATAAAGAGCGGTTTTTAAATAGATTACATTGTAATCAAAATTTTATTTTTGACGACGTCTGCGAGCAAAACCAAACATGCTCATAAGGCCAAGGCCGAATACAGCAACTGTTGATGGCTCAGCCACTTGGAAAGTAACTGCAGCAGTGTGGTCATCAGATACTAAAACAGTGCTACCGTCAGCGCTTACTGCTAAAGGTGCAAGAATGTTAGCTTCTAACTCATCGATAGAAACTGTTTGCGCAGCACTCAATACGATATCAGTCAATGTATCTTCAATATACTGTTGGAAAGAAGTAAATACTGTGCCTGCAACATTAGAAAAGTAAAATACTTCTTCGCCTGCAGCAGTTAAGCTTGAATCCGTCACTAAACTTTCTACAACTTGCTCACCAATGTTAATGCTGCTGTAGCTGAACATAGTGCTCATCAACAAAACAGGGCCGCTTAGGAACGAGGTACCTGAAGCTTGGTTGAATGGGTCAGAAACATCGTAAGCATAAATATCAAGAGAACCGCCAGTGTAATCAACACCAACACCAGAAACCAAATCGCCTTCTAATGCAAGATCAAACGATAAACGTGTTTGAGAAAAAGGGAACGTAGTGAAATCAACACCTAAACCACCTGGTGAAGGCGTGTAAGTGAAAGTGTTTTGGATAGCAGTACCATCTAAAACCATGTCAGCGAAGTCGTCATAAACTGGAGATGTTAATACACCGCCGAAATCGTAACCGATTAACGATGTACCAGCGCGTGTTGAAACTTCGTTGGTAACAAGGTTTACTTCAGTGTATGAATCGTAAGAAAGATCAAGCTGTTCGATAGGACCTAAAGGATTAACAGTCGCATCGTCAGATAAATCAAGATAAAAAGGGGTAGCTGCGGCTTGTCCACTAAGCACTAAACCCGCAGCTGTAATCGTTGTAAGTAGTAACTTTTTCATTTCTGCTCTCCGTAAGTATGCAGCGATCTAAATATTG
>Ga0115011_10000804_pt1 | contig 23818 bp, 11 predicted proteins | sample TroAtlMetagenome_2_FD_88705 | JGI IMG/M metagenome (GOLD analysis project Ga0115011, IMG submission 88705) | Marine eukaryotic phytoplankton communities from Atlantic Ocean - Tropical Atlantic ANT8 Metagenome | ecosystem: Environmental > Aquatic > Marine > Oceanic | place: Tropical Atlantic...
ATGGTGTGAAAGGCGATTTTGTCTGGAAAGACCGTACTGTCCGAGGCCGCCACAGGATCCAGGTCCCCGGACCACGACACCTGGTCGAAAATACATTCGTCCAGGGTCACGTCATCCGCATGTCGTCCGGCGATGGCGCTGGGGGTGCTCTGACCCGAGAGACCCCCATAGGTCTCCGAAAAAATGCACCGGCGGTACTGTAAATCCCGGTGGCAAATGCGGATGTCATTGGCTGCGTCTCCGAACGGATAGGTGTCCAGGCCATAGCTCCCGGAGGTGAAGATGCCCCCGTAGAGGTGGTGGATGTAGAGGTCTTCAAATAGAAAGTCCTCCGCGACTCCTTCCCGGAGAGTGACAGCAATCAGGGCTGGAGACAGGTGGTCCCGGTGGTAGATGGGAAATGGGCCTGGGGAGGGTTCTCCCGGGGCGATTTCAATGCCTTCAATGGTCACGTGACGGATGGTGGCGATGTCGTCCAGGCAATCCTCCAGCACACCGTTTGGACAGAAGTTTCCCGAGGGTTGTCCAGTGCCATAGCCCATCACATCGATGGTGATGGCCTGGCAGGCCACCTGCTGGCCCTCTTTGGCGCCGCTTTCGTAGGCCGCGTTCCGGGAAATGTAGATTTTGGGTCGGTCACCAGAGTAGTCCCCGGGGCCTTCCGGTCCATAGGTGCCCAGGATAAAGCGCTCGTCTTTCGAGACTCCCCCCACTTCCAGGGCCAGAAGTGCACAGCCACTCAGGGTGTTGGGCAAGTCTCCCAGTCCCGCTTCTATGAGGTAATCCCGCTCTTGGTCGATGTGGAAGGCATCTCCCCGCCGGAGCAACAGGGCTCCATGAAGGGTGGGAACGCCCCCCAGGGCAGCGCCAATTTCTCCTCGTCCCGCATGTTCGGGAAATCCGTATGTGCCGGTGTAGGCTCCCGCGGCTTCACGCACGGCCAGGTTGCCTCGGTTGATGGTCTTGAAGGGAAAGTCCTGGCTCCCGTCCCCGGTCCAGTCATCTCCCAGGACTGAGGAGACGAAAAACATCACCCGCTTTCCTTCGACGATTTCATCCGGGTAGAGGTGCTCTGTCCAAAAAGAGGGGGCTTGTTCTGTACAAACCGGGGGGTCCGTAAAGTCATTGCAGAAGGTCCCTGACACGCAGTCAGCCTCCTGTTTACACGGGGTGCCGGGACAGCCGAGGCCAGTGCACTCTTCACAGGCATCCGGGCAGTTGTTGCTGTTCGCATCCAGAATGAGGTCCAGGGGAATTCCGAGGGCTGCGTTGATGGTCATGAGCACATCGCTGACGGTCACCCCGTCCCCGCAGGAAACGTCCGCCAACTCCAGGTCTCCCGCGAGGCATCCCGGTGGAGTTGAAGCAGGTGTTAGGGCGGTCAGGGTCGCGAGAATTGAGCATTGGACGTCCAATGCATTCACATCCGCCGAGTTGTTCAGGTCTCCCAATAGCCCTTCACATGCCTGAGCTTCCAGGGCCCCAAGACTCGTGCCCCACATGAAGCAGACCATCAAAAGAAGGGTCTTCCCCTTTGGTTGTTGTCCCTGGATTGTCTTCATTTACTGGTATCCCATGTCTCTTTCCCTTTTGAGTAAGGGTCTTAATCGTGCTCTTTGGTCCAGTCTCTCATGACTGACGCCCTGTCGAAAAGTCCAATTGCTGGTTTGTGCCCTCCGCTCTGGCCCCGGGGTGGCGGGTTGTTGGGTACCACTCCTGGAGGCAGGAAGTGGAGATGGGAGTTGCCACAGGGGCTTTTTCGCCTACAGTAGGTCAAGGGCCGCGGGAAGGGTTCCAGGGGTATGCCCTCAGGAATGGACCGCTAAAGTTGGACAACATGGAACGGGAGCCTCAGGACGAGACCATGACATCAGGCGATACCATTGGGATCTGGATCCCTCATTTACGGATTGGCGGGGCTGAGCGTGTGGCGCTGAACCTGGCGGAAGCCCTGTGCAATGAAGGGATGAAGGTGGATGTAGTGGTCCCTGAAACCGGGGAGGGCTTTTCGTTGCCCACCTGTGAGGGAATCCGCCTGGTGGATCTGGGAACTGGAAGTGTGGCGGCATCTCCCGGGGCGTTGCGGCGCTATATGAAGCGGGAACAACCCGTGGCTGTCATTTCTCATTTGAGTCGGTGCAACGTGGTGTTGCAATTGGCAGGTCTGGGTCTTCGAGACAGACCCAAACTGATTTTGGTGGAGCATGCCACGCCTCAAGCTCCGGACTCCTTGAAGGGGGCCATGATTCAGTTTCTCATGAAGCGTCTGTACCCCCGGGCCGATACCCTTGTGGCCGCATCGGAAGGAAATGCGAGGGATGTGGAGGCGTTTGTGGGATTGGCTCCCGGCACTGTCCACCAAATATTCAATCCCATAGTGAGCCCCCAGATGATTGAGCGGGCAGGAGCTCCGGCAGAGCATCCCTGGTTGGGAGAGGGAGAACCTCCTCTCTTTGTGACCCTGGGGAGACTCAATCCAGTCAAAGATCACGACACCCTGATCCGGGCTTTTGCCAGGGTTCGAGCGGAGAGACCTTGTCGTCTGTTGATGATGGGGCCAGGGCCCCTCCAGGAGGAACTGGAAGCCTTGGCTACAACCCTTGAGGTGGGAGATAGCGTGGAGTTGGCGGGGTTTGTGGACAACCCTCACGGAATCATCGCCGGTGCATCGGCCTTTGTGCTCTCCAGTCGAAATGAGGCCCTGCCCACGGCCCTGGTGGAGGCCCTGGCCTGTGGATGTCCATCAGCGTCTACGGATTGCAAGCAGGGTCCTCGGGAGATTTTGCTGGATGGAGAATTGGGTCCCTTGGCGGATGTGGGTTCTCCAGAGTCCCTGGCGGAGGCCATGGCGCACGTCCTCGACCATCCTGTGGACAAAGAGCGACTTCGGAAGCGGGCAGAGGACTTCACGTTTCAACGTGCCGCCAAAGCCTACCTGGAGCTGCTTGATTCCTGACTGGATTCCCCATGAGTGCGGAAGAGATCAAGAACCGATTGTTCAAATGAAATTCGGGGTGCCCATCCGGTCCATTGACGGATACGTTCCCCCTGGCCCACCTGGCAGGCAACTTCCCGGGGATTCACCCAGTCAGGATTCATGCGGGTGGCAATAGAGCGGCCCACAGCGGCTTCCACCACCGGGAAAAACGCCCCAACCGGGTGTCCCGCGCCCGAGGCGACGTTCACAATACGGGTATCTCCTGCTGGCAAAGGCTGCTGGAGAATTCCACCATAGGCTTCGCAGGCATCTCGAACATCCACGAAATCTCGAATGGCATCCAGAGAACCCACTTCCACGGCGTCCACTTCCCCCCGAAGGTATCGGTGGGTTCGCTCTGCGAAACGGGCAAAGGCGAAGGGCGCCGGCAAGTCGGGGCCCAGTAAATTGAATGTGCGGGTGATGACTGAGCTGAATCCACGTCCCCGTGTGGCTCGCGTCACAATGGATTCCCGTTCCAGGAGGGTTTCTCCGTACGCGCTTACGGGATTGCATGGGGCCTGTTCTTCCTGAACCCCCGTATCGGAGGTCCAGGACGCAGGCAATTCTCCATAAACCGCAGATGAACCCGCCAGAAGAAACCGTCCGGAGAACCCGGTGGAGACGAGTCCATCCATCAGGTGCTCCATGCCCACTACATTGGTTTGAATAAAGGTGTCTCTGTCCGGGCTTCGTACACAGGCGGCCAGGCAAATGACCTGATCCCAGTTCTCCCGTTTCAACACTGCCTGCAAGGATTCCGGGTCTGTGAGGTTCGCTCGTGGATTTCCCTGACGGGACGCTGACAGGAGTAACCCTGCAGGGTCTTCCTGCTTCAGCGTAGACATCAGGTGTTTACCTGTGAACCCGGTCCCCCCAATTACCAACGTCTTCATGGGTCAGGTGGTCCTCAGGAATTCGCTTTTGTGGGCTTCAAAGACTTCGGTGGCTTCCTCGTAATCCGTCTTTCGACCGATATCGAGCCAGATTCCCTCGAAGATGTAGGTGTTTACCGCCGCTTCTTCTGCGATGAGCTTCAGGATGAGATCCGGCAGGTCCAGGTATTGGTTTTTCGGGATGTATTGAAGGACGTCGGGGGAAAACATGTAGATTCCCATGGAAACGGGAAAGACCAGTTCCGGTTTTTCCCGGTAGCCCACAATCTTGTCCCCTTCCAGGTCCAGTACTCCCAGGGACATTTTTACGGTTTTCCGGTAGACCCCAACGGTGCACATGGCCCCGGATTGTTTGTGTTGTTCTGCGAATTCGCCAAATGGGAATGTGGTGAGCAAGTCTCCGTTCATCACCAGAAAGTCCTCTTTGGGAGGCTCGATCAACCCAAGGGGTCCCGCTGTTCCCAGGGGATGGTCTTCCCGGGAATAGGTGATGTCCATTCCCAGCTTTTCTCCCTGTCCAAAATAGGATTCGATGAGGGAGGCCAGATGCCCCACGGTCAATGTGGTGTGGGTGACTCCATCCGCTTTCAATTGGCGCAATACAATTTCGAGGATGGGGTAGTCTCCCACGGGCATCAAGGGCTTTGGGAGGACAGATGTGTAAGGCCGCAAACGCGTTCCCTTGCCCCCTGCGAGAATAATCGACTGCACTGTTTCCTCCTCTACACGTTGTAGACTTCGGGTTTGAAGCGATGAAGATTGGCAACAATGTAGTCTATCGTCTCCTGCAAGCCATTCTTGAACGAAATCTGCGAACTCCAGTCCATGAGACGTTTGGCCTTATCCGCGTTGCAGACCAGTTCCATCACTTCACTTTTGGCCGGTCGAATGCGTTCCGCGTGAAGTTTAATACCCGTCTCGACCCCCATCAATTCTCCGATCATGGCCGCAGTCTCTCCGATGGTGACTGATTGTCCGGTTCCCACATTGATGACTTCACCTTCTGCCTGCTTTCCGGCTTCTGCTGCGGCCATAAAGCCTCGGGCGGTGTCTTTGACGTAGAGGAAGTCCCGGACTGGATCCAGGGAACCCAGGGTAAGGCTTCCCGATGACGCCAGTTGGGAAATGATGGTGGGAATGACGGCACGGGCAGACTGCCGTGGCCCAAACGTATTGAAGGGGCGTAACACCACTACGGGAGTTTCGAATGAGCGGAAGAAACTCAAGGCCATCTGATCGGCCCCGATCTTGCTCGCGGAATAGGGGGATTGTCCCACCAGGGGATGCAATTCGTCGATGGGGGTGTATTGGGCTGTTCCGTAGGTTTCGCTGGTGGAGGTTTGAATCACCCGGCGCGTTCCATACCGACGGGCCGCCTGAAGCACATTCAAGGTCCCTGTGATGTTTGTGCGAACATAGCTTTCGGGAGCCACATAGGAATAGGGAATGCCGATGAGGGCGGCCAGGTGGAACACCGTGTCACATCCCTCTACTGCCGCGTCCACTGCAAAGGGATCAGCAATGTCACTCGCGATGACTTCCAGTTGGGAGCGGTGTTCCCCACTGAGTTCTTCGAGACAGCCCCAATCACTGCGACTGTTGTAGCGAATCATGGCCCGCACCTGGGCCCCTGCACTGCATAGGGCTTCTGTGAGGTGAGAGCCGATGAACCCACCTGCACCTGTGACCAATACTTTCTTTCCACTCCAGAATTCGGACATTTTTACCTGCTTGTTGGAACTGTGCTCAGAGTCTAGCAGCACCATCCCATGACTGCCAAGGGGCTGACCAGGTGTTCCCAAGAGGAGCAAGTACCCGGGGGAATGGGTTCAGGACGCCGCTTCCGTGAGGCGAACCACCACCTGTCTTGAAAAGAGGGAGTAGGCCAGGATTTCGTGACCGTGGCCTGAGGATTCCAGGAATTCCATAAAGGCCTTGTGTTCGTGTTCCTGCCAGCCTGGGTAGAATCCATATTCATCAAAGACCAAGATGGTTCCCGCTCCCATTTGGGCTCCCAGATGCTCGAAAATACACTGGGTGGAGGAGTAGATGTCGCAGTCGATGTTCACCAATCGAACAGGTCCTGGGTGCTTTGCCACAAATGGGGGAAGGGTGTCGCTGAACCAGCCCGTATGGAGGTGCACATTGTCGGGAACGGGAGGGACGTCCCCTGCCGTGCTGTAGGCGCCAGCCGCTTCTTCATTGAACCAGCCTTCTGGAATGCCCTCAAAGGAATCAAATCCGTGGACAGGGTCTTCGGTCAGGCTGGCCAGGTAGCGGATGGAGTGTCCAAAAAAGACCCCGAATTCCAGGGTTAAGCCCTCCCCCTGACTGGCATTCCAGGCCAGGGAGTGAATGTCCCGCTGTCGAGCCAGACAGGTGGCATTGGGGGCTTGCTCCATCAAGTACACATAGGATTCCACAATGGACCGGGCCTCCTGGTGGTCCCAGGAACCTGGGTCCGGCAAGGGTTGGTCCGGGGACTGTTGGTGTTTGAGGATGGTCTCGTAGGCGTGTGCCAGTGCATAGCCCCCTTGCTCCTGAGCTTTTCTCAGGGATTGGAGAGATTCCCCCAGGTCGTCGGCCTGGTAGGTGGCAATGGCACGGTTCATCCACCCGGCGGTCAGGGTGGGGTCGAGGGCCAGGGCCTTGTCATAGGCGGTGACTGCTTCAGCAGGAGAGGCAATCTCAAAGAGGGCCCCCCCCAAATTGTTCGAGGCTGCAGCCAGGGTGGGGTCCAGGTCTGCAGCTTTCTGGAAATGCTCTGCGGCATTTTCATACTGATGCCGTCGCTGAAACGCCTGACCAAGGGTGTTGTGGGCATGGGGGTTTTGAGGGTGGAAAGTCACGGCTTTTTGCAAGGTATCTGCCGCTTCACCCAGGTTCCCCTGTTGAAGCATGCAGCGGCCCAACCCCATGAGGGCATCCACTGACTTTTCATCTCTGTTCAAGACCGTCTGAAAGGCGTCCATTGCTTCCTGGATTTGCGCGCCCTGTAACAAGGCCTCTCCCAATTGAAGGTGGGTGAGGGCGAAGGTGGGGTGGGCGGCGGCGGCTCGCTGGAAGACCATGACTGCCTGGAGGGGCTGTCCTTGCATCATCCACAGGGTCCCCAGGTTCAACAGGGTATTCAGATCTTTCGGAGCGTAGCGAAGGGCCTCTTCGTAGGTACTTTGGGCCAGTTTGAAGTCCCCGGTATTCTTGTAGGCGAGGCCCAAATTGCCCAGTAACTCAGCTGAACGGGGTTGGATACCTCGTGCTTTCTTCATGAGAGCAATGGCTTCATCCAGATGGCCCAACTGCATTTTGGCAACACCCAGCAACCGCAGGGCATCGAAGTGGGCCGGCATCTGACTCAGGATCACTTCATACAAGCCAATCGCTGTTGATAACTGCCCCAATTGATGCATCTGAACGGCTTGCTGCAAGGTTTGGATGAGCTGTTGCTGGTTCACGGAGACCTCCTCATGATCATGCTCTCCTGTGGTACACGCTCGGGGAGGGGAGGGAAAGAAATTCCCCTTTGCAGGGCCTCCGAAAATTCCAGGTTTTGAGTGTGCTCCACTTCCCCCTGTTCAAACGACTCTGGGTCTTTTACACTTCACGTATTCATGAAATAAGAGGGTTCCGCTTTGAAACCGGTTGGTTTCGAAAATGTTCAGGGAGAGACGATGAAACAGGGTCTTTGGGTCGCTTTTTTACTGCTAATGATCGTTGCACAGGGATGTGCTGAATCCGGGCAAACGGTGGGGTCAGTCTCAGTTGAGGATGTCGTGAATTCCTCCGATGTAGAGGAGTTAATTCCTGCTGACCCCTGTGAGGGGGTGGTGTGTGATGACGGCAATCCGTGCTCGGACGATTGGTGTGACCCCCCGACTGGCGATTGCCTTGTGGGCTGGATGGAGGGGCGAGCCTGCGACGATGGCAATGCTTGCACTGTGGAGGACGAATGCGACGAAGTGGGGGCATGCGCTCCGGGGAGTGACCTCCTGTGCGATGATGGCATTGACTGCACGGCAGACTCCTGTGACATGAAGAGCGGTTGTGTTTTTCCCGCCGTGGAGGATGGTGAAAGCTGTACGGATGGGAATGCCTGTACGGAGAATGACAGTTGCCAGGAAGGACAATGCTTGGGGACTGATAAGGCCTGTGCAGACGATGAAAATCCCTGTACGTCCCCTGAATGGTGTGATGTGGAGACGGGCGAATGCATGCGGGAAAACATGTTCGACGGAGCCACGTGTGAAGATGGAAATCTGTGTACCACTGACGACGAATGCTCGGGAGGCGTTTGTGTGGGGCAGGACACGTCCTCCATTGAATGCAATGATGGAAATGTGTGCACAGCGGATAGTTGCGTCCCGGAAACCGGGTGTATGAACGAAGCCAATGTGCTTCCCTGTGATGACGGGAATGCCTGTACGAATGGTGATACTTGCGGGGAGACTCTGTGCATTGGAGGGGCTGAGATCTCATGTGATGACGGGGATGTCTGCACGGCGGACAGTTGCGATCCGACCCTCGGCTGTCAAAACCAGAATATCAGCGCCAGTTGCAACGATGACAATGCGTGTACCGTAGACATGTGCGATGTGACCGCGGGCTGTGTGAACCTGGATATGAGCGCCAGTTGTAATGACAACGATGCCTGTACTGTGGATGTGTGTGATGTGACCACAGGCTGTGTGAATCTGGAAATTGGTGCGTCATGCGATGATGACTCTGCCTGTACGGCAGACAGTTGTGACCCCGAAATTGGCTGCATCAATGAAGACATCACTGCCTCGTGCGAGGATAACAATCCCTGCACCGCAGATACCTGCGATGAAGTCACAGGGTGTGCGAATACCCTGGATCCAGAAATATGCGATGATGGAAATGTGTGCACAACGGACAGTTGTGTCCCGGAAACCGGGTGTATAAACGAAGCCAATGTGCTTCCTTGTGATGACGGGAATGCCTGTACGAAGGATGACACTTGTGGGGAGACTCTGTGCATCGGAGGGGCTGACATCTCTTGTGATGACGAGGACGCCTGTACGGCGGACAGTTGCGATCCGACCCTCGGCTGTCAAAACCAGGATATCAGCGCCAGTTGCAACGATGACAATGCGTGTACCGTAGACACATGCGATGTGGCCACGGGCTGCGTGAACCAGGATGTGAGCGCCAACTGTGATGACGGGAATGCCTGTACGGAGGACAACTGTGACTCTGAAATGGGTTGCATCAATGAAGACATCACTGCTTCGTGCGACGATAGTCATCCCTGCACGGTAGATACCTGCGATGAGGCCACAGGATGTGCGAATATTCCGAATTCAGAAACATGCGAGGATGGGAATCTTTGTACGGATGATGTTTGCTCCCAGGATTTGGGCTGTTCTTCTACTTTCAACGTCCTTCCTTGCGATGATGGGGACGCTTGTACGGGGGGCGAACTGTGCTCCAGCGGGAGTTGTGAAGGAGGGGAGACCCTTACCTGTGACGATGGAGACGGGTGTACTTTGGACTCGTGTGATTCCGATACGGGTTGTATCAACACCGACAGTGGATTGGACTGTGATGACGGGAATCCCTGCACAGACGACTTTTGTGATGGAGTGGCCGGGTGTCAGTATTCGAATGCTCCAGGTGGATGTGACGATGGCGACTTTTGTACGGTCTCTGATTTTTGCCAGGATGGGACGTGCCAAAACGAGGGTATGAATCTTTGCGATGATGGGATCTCCTGCACCTTGGACAGTTGCGACATTGAAACACAAGCCTGTGTTCATACCCTGGATGAGAGTGTCTGTGATGATAGTATTTCTTGCACGAATGATGCCTGTGACCTGAATCAGGGGGGGTGCACAAACACCCCCGACGATTCCGCTTGCACCACTGAAGAACTCTGTATGACGGGTTCTTGTGAGGCGGAGACGGGATGTGTCTCGACCATGATTCTTGAGTGTTGTGGGAATGGCCTCACGGAAGAGGGGGAAGAATGCGACGATGGCAACGCTGAGGAGACTGATGGGTGTTCAAGTGCCTGCGCAGACGTGTTTATGTGCCCGGATGATTGTGTGGTGGACAACACCCTGACCCCATCAGAGGTGCAGAAACTGACGGCAGTGGATGGGGTGGCTCAAGATGGGTTTGGAGGGGCTTTGTCCCTTTCCGGTGACACCCTGGCTGTGGGGGCTGCACAGGAAGAAGACGGTGGAATAGAGACTGGAGTTGTGTACGTCTACACCCAAAGCGGCACTTCCTGGAGCCAGCAGGAGAAAGTCGTACCGTCGGATGGGGGCCCTGGGGCTCTGTTTGGATCGGCTTTATCCCTTTCAGGTGACACCCTGGCTGTGGGGGCACAAAACGATGATGAAGAAGGATTCGCGAGCGGCTCAGTGTACGTCTACACCCGAATCGGCACCTCCTGGAGTCAGCAGCAGAAAATCATCGCTTCAGATGCCAGCCCAAGTGATTTATTCGGAAATGCTCTGTCCCTTTCCGGGGACACATTGGCAGTGGGGGCCTGGGTGGATGATGAACAGGGAGTCAACAGTGGCTCTGTCTATATCTTTGCCCAAGAGGGGGGTGTCTGGTCTCTGGAGCAGAAGCTGACTGCATCTGATGGAGACAGTAGCGATGGCTTTGGATACGTTGTGTCCCTCTCCGGAGATACCCTGGCGGTGGGAACTCCCTATGACGACGGAAGTGGGGTTAATAGCGGTTCCGTTTATGTCTTCACCCGAAGCGATGGCGCATGGACTCAGCAGGAGAAAATCACGGGGTCAGATGGGGCCGGTCAGGATTCATTTGGGTGGGCCGTAGCCCTCTCTGGCAATACCCTGGTTGTGGGGGCTCCAAACGATGATGACGGGGGCAGCAACAGTGGTTCTGCCTATGTCTACAACGGAAGTGATGAGAGCTGGACCCAGCAGCAGAAACTGACGGGTTCAGGAGCGAACGGACATTTTGGAACCGCCCTGACTCTTTCCGGGGACACCTTGATTGTGGGGGCTCCAGATGACGGAGAGGAGCTCAACAGTGGCTCTGTGTACGTGTACAGCGAAAGCGATGAGGGCTGGAGTCAGGAGGAGAAAATCACGGAAACAGCATCCGCTGAAGACGATGATTTCGGGTCTGCCCTGACCCTCTCTGGGGACACCCTGATTGTAGGGGTTCCAAACGACGATGAGATGGGAACGGACAGTGGTTCTGCAATGGTCTATGAACTCTCTCAGTATGGGGAGACCTGCACCCTTGAAAACACCTGCAATTGCGTGGGTGGATTTGAAGGGATCGATTGTGGGACGCCCGTCTGCCTGGGTGCAGATGCATCTTACTGTGATGATGGAATTGACTGTACGACAGATGCCTGTGATGAGGTTCTTGGATGTCTGAGCACACCGGAAGATGGGGCATGTGCCAGTGGAGAACTCTGTGTGACCGATACCTGTGATGTTCTCGCCGGATGTGCTTCTGAACTGACCCAGAATTGTTGTGGAAATGGCCTCATCGAAGAGGGAGAGGCTTGTGATGATGGAAATGGGGCAGACGGAGACGGGTGTTCATCGGGTTGTCTCTACGAATGTGAGAATTTGACCTGTGAGCCCAGCAGCAGTTGCACAGTGGCTACCTGCTCTCCGGAGTTGGGCTGTACGGACGCCGTTGGAGGGGGAGAGTGTGTGGCGGGAGTCACGGAAACCATGAGTGGCGACGCCTGTGGTCTCTGTGGGGTTCAGGCTTTGGAGAGAACCTGCAATGATAGCTGTTCCTGGGGATTTTGGATGGAAGTGGCTTGCAGTAGTCAAGGAGTGTGTACACCGGGGCAAGTCCAGACCAGTACAGGAGGCACTTGTGCCAATTGTGGAACAGCCACCTTGGAGCGAACGTGCAAGAGCGGATGCCAATGGGGGGAATGGATAGAGATCTCATGTGAGGATGAGGGGGAATGCGCTCCAGGGACTGAGACCACCCAGTCTTGTGGAATCGGTGGTTCCCAGACGTCTACGTGCACCAGTTCCTGTACCTGGTCTGCCTTTTCTCAATGTAATGACCCCTGTGCTTGCAGTCCAGGAACCACGGAGACCGGCACAGTGGATATTCCGTGTCAGGGCAATTGTGGAGGATCCACTGAGAGCAATTACAGTTGTTGGTATTCCCCATCGACTCCTGAGACCAATCCATGTTGTCCCGGTGACTGCGGGTGTGGGACACAGTGCGGTGTATTCAACGAGTCTCGGACGTGCGGCGGAGACTGTCAGTGGGGCGATTGGAACCAGGGGTCACTGATCACCGGGGGTGTGTGCGAGCCAGGGGAAATCTTCTGGTTTGTGACGGGACTGCACGGAACTGCCGAATATGCTGATGCAGATATTTGTGGAAGGGGGAATCAGACGCCGCCATCCACCATGAATGACTCCCAATTGGTCATCACCGCTCCCCTTCCCCCCAATGCCTCACCAACAGGATGGTATTGCGGAATTTGTGGAGATCAGGTGAAAGGTCGTGAGTGTGACAGCAATGGTTGTGAGGGGGGCCAAGGTTCTATTTTCGACTATGCCTGTATTGATCAGGGTCAATGTTGGTCAGGGGATGTTGAGACTCAAATCTCCGGCCAGTCGTGCGGTCAATGTGGAGTCTGGGAGCAGCAGAGAAGTTGCCAGGGTAATTGTGCCGCAGGCGCATGCGTAGAGTCAGCCCACGAAGAGTGTTTGTGGGGCGGCTGGCAGAACACCCAGTGCGTTCAGGAGGGCGGGGTTTGTACTCCAGGTGCCGTGGACACCCAGTCCTGTGGCAATGGAGGGACCCAGTCTCGAACTTGCAATGGGAGTTGTGGATGGGGAGCGTTTGGCGCTTGTAGTGGGGCATGTGCCTGCAGTGGCTTTGATACCCAGACTCAAACGGCGGGTACCTGCGGCAACTGTGGAACCCAGAACCAGATTCGCGTGTGTGATGGATGCAACTGGGGGTCCTGGATTAACAGTACGTGTTCGGGAGAGGGAGTGTGTTCTCCAGGGAGCACGGACACCCAATCTTGTGGTCTTGGGGGTACCCAATCCCAGACCTGCACCAGTAGTTGCACCTGGGGTGGATTTGGGGCCTGTGATGGGCAATGCGCATGTAGTGGCTTTGAGGTGCAGACTCAAACGGCGGGCACGTGCGGCAATTGCGGAACCCAGAACCAGGTACGGGTATGCGATGGCTGTAATTTTGGCAGCTGGACCAATAGCACTTGTTCGGGGGAAGGGGTCTGTGGGGTGGGGGCCACCCAGAGTCAGCCCTGTGGAAATGGGGGAACTCAATCTCAGACGTGCACCGGTAGTTGTACTTGGGGCGCGTTTGGCGCATGCACAGGAGAAACGGGTGGTGGCGGAGAATGCAGCCCCGGTCAGACCACGACAGAATGCATCAATCTGGGTCCGATTCTGGGAGGAAGCCTGACCCTTGTCTACGGTTGTGAGCCAGATGGAACCTGGGGGACCGTTCCCATCGATTCGTATAGCGGTTGCAACTAGCCATAGAACGGGATTGTAGCGTTCTGTAGAGAGGGGGCGGCGGAAGATAGGGGCCCCCCTTTTGCAAGAACAAGGTCAACGGGATGGTCAGCGGAGCCTTGCGAGGGCCCATTGCTTCTCCGTCCGTGGCTTTTGAAAAGTTATGCCAATGGGTTTCACCCCTCTTCCACCCCTGAATCAGCGTTGACCATTTCTCTTGAAATTCCTATACTTGAGGTCAAACTCAAACTTTCGACTTGGACTGCCGAATCAAGGAATAAAATATGCCAACTTTTCTACGTTCCCATTTTGGATTTTGGGTTTTGTTCCTCATGTTGATTTTGGGGACCACGGGCTGCAGCGAAAAGTCGGGTTCGAGCACGAATGACATCATCGAACAAATTGCTTCTGCCCAGTCCGGCGAAATCATTGTTCTTCCTGGAGTGGTGATCGACGGAACCGTTACCGTCCCTCCGGGTGTGACTCTGAGCGGTGCACTTGGGGAAGAGGTGGTCATTGAGCCTGGAGAAGGGGATGCCGGGGTCATCATGGAAGGTGCGGGGACCAGCATCCTGAAGCACATTCATATCAAGAATGCATGGGGTGCAGGAGTTCGGGTAAAGGGTCGTGCTGTCACCCTTGAGAATGTAGAAGTTCAGGGAACAAGGGAGCTAGATGCCGAGAGCGGTCATGGGATTGTCGTGGAGGATGCACCGTCGTTTCTGGCCGTGTCTGTGTCCTCCCGTGACAACGATGGATCAGGTTTACATATTGAGGGAACCGGAAGTGTCGCCGTCATTGAGCCCGTCTTTTCGGGTGTCCCTGAAGACCTTATGGAATCCGCCTCCAGGGTCATTATTCATCCTCAGTTTATGCCCGAAGATGAGGAGTCTGTCTCCATTATCCATCCTCAATTCAATCCGTCAGATGACGATGGGATTGCCATTATTCATCCTCAGTTTATACCTGGAGAGGATGACCCTGTGATCATTATTCATCCCCAATTCCTTGAAGGAGCGCAGTTCACAGGAAATAAAGGGGATGGGATTTCGGTCATTGAACCTGTTTTTCTCGAGGGATCTGAGGCGGGGAAAGCCGATGACATCACTTCTGTCATCGAGCCTGTTTTTCTGAAGGGAACGGAAGCCAGTCAGATTGTTCTCGCGGGCATCAGGGCGGAGGGGAACGAGGGAACAGGATTGCGGATTGCCGGGGCGGGTCAATCGTCCCTTCATTATGTAGTGGTCTCTGACAACCAAGAGGGCGTTCGACTGAAAGACGGTCAAGTGGACCTGAAAGGGGCGTACATCAGCGGGAATCAAGAGAGTGGTTTGGTATTGGACAAGGCCACTCTCCTTGCCCCGGCGGAGTCCAGTTCATCCGCATGGACCGGACAATCCCCGGACGCCATTTCTGCCATTGAACCCGTTTTTACGCCGGGAGAAGAGATCTCTGTCATTGAACCTGCTTTTCTAACCACAGAGGCCCTTTCCGTTATTGAGCCGTTCTTTCTTCCTGCCTTCTGTGTCGAAAACAACGGCGGGGGCGGCGTTATGGTGGAGAGTGTTCAGGGAGAATCCAATGAGGGCGTCGTTCAGTTGGACGGGGCCTGGATTCGAGGCAATGGCAAATTCGGCGTTCATGTGGGGTGTGGCTCTGCTCAACTGACCAATTCATTGGTGACTTTTACCCAGGCCGGTGAGGGGTACTTGAGTGGCGCCGGAGTGGTGGTTCATCAAGGAGAAGCCTGCGAGGGGGGAGCGCCCATTGTAGAGATTGATCAGGGAACCCTTGTGGCGGGAAATGCGGGAGCCGGAGTGGTGGTCCGAGAGGGAGCTCAGGCGATCCTGGATGGTGGTGTGATACTCAACCAGGGCCCTGGAATCATGGCCGTTGGAGACAACACCCGGGTGAAACTCATCGATGAGGTTTGCAGCGCGTCCTTCGAGGATTCTAACTGTCGACCGCCCCTGGTTTCTCATAATGTTGGGGTAGGAATTGCAGCGGGCCCCGGGACCGAGTTGCTCCTTGAGGGGGCCAGGATTTCCAACACTTTCCCGAAAGTATCAGGGAACCTTACTTTGGCAGATTTGGGGGATGGAGTCTGGGCGGATAGCAACCTTGAACTCTTCATCAAGAATTGCAAGGTCACAGACAATGCTCGTGCAGGTGTTGTGGTCCGTTCGGGGCTCCTAGAGAGTCAGGTGAGCGTGACGAACAGTCAATTTGCCAACAATATGTACGGATTGGTGAACGTAAAGCCGGCAGACTTGCTCTTGGAAAACTATTCTCCGGATGAACCCCCGGTGATGCCAGGATATTGGGCGGAAATGGAGGGCACGTGCCAGGCAGAAGGAACAGCCCATCCCTTTGAGTTTTTGGGATGTCTGCCCATGTTGGAATTGGGCTGTAATCCCGGTCAATCAGAGGACTGTGGATTGGCCTCTCCCTGTGGGGAATGCACCACCAATTGCACCATGGATGCCCCATGCACCCTGCAGAAATGCGTATGCCCTGCAGGGGCTGAATGTTGTTCGGATGCGGACTGTAAGTGGTTGGACCCGGACGATACCGATTGTAATGTGGCGGTCTGTAATCCTGATAACACCTGTGGCCTGAAACAAGGTCCGGAGTATTGCCCAGATTCGGAGGAGTGCCAGGGAGATCCAAACGCTCCCGATGACACCTGTGATGGAGTGGACGACAACTGTGATGGACAAGTGGATGAGGGATTTGTTGGTGAGGCCGTCAGTTGCGGTGCAGGCGTATGTTCAGCGGAAGGAATCACCGTTTGTGTGGCGGGAGAGCTTTCAACAGAATGTACACCTCTCCCATCTCAAGGGGATGATGACAACTGTGATGGGCTGGATAACGACTGTGACGGCACTGTGGATAATGGAGGTTTTCAGGCCTGCCTGGACGGCAATCCATGTACGACGGATAGCTGTGTCGACGGGCAGTGTGTGTCTGAATCCAATATCGCCCTGTGTGACGACAACAACGAGTGTACGAGCGAGGTGTGTGTACAAACGGGGCCAGGCGAACATTAATGCCTCTATAATGCCAACCCCATGGGAGAAGATTGCGATTCTCTAAAAGATTTCACCTCCCAGGATCTGACAGGATTCGATTTCTCGGGGCAAGATCTGACAGGGGCCATTTTTGCGGAAGCCCTGTTGGACGGAGCCAATTTTGAAGGGGCGATCCTCAATGGGGCTGACTTCACCGGAGCCCACCTCTTTGAAACCAATATGAACGGGGTCGATCTATCCACTGCGACCTTAACCGGTGTCATCATGCCGAAGCTCTTGTCTTGCCCGGGGGCTTTGCCTCTCAACTGGTGGTGCGAGGATGGGTATCTCTTTGGAGATGGGGCCGATTACACGGGGCATGATTTTGAGAACAAGACTTTTAGCTTCGTCGAGGCAGGGTTTAGCTTTCCCTTAACGAATATGAAGTTGAATGGGGCATCCAATGTCCAGATTGCTGCCCAGGATGATTCAGGCGGGTTTTCTGCGGCGTCTTTGGAGGCAAAATCTTCTGTGAACGTGCAGCTCCTTGCGTATTCAACCACTCTGGAATTGAATTTTGCGAATGCACAGTTCGCAAATGCTCAGGACTTAACGCTTGACCTGAACCTCCATGAGGAGGGGAAGGCCCCACCTGTGAAATTCACGGGGGCTGACTTTACGAATGCAGAGGGCGTCCAAATTGAGACCCACGGAGCGGGAGGAGACTGGACTTCTGCTACGTTTGATGGGGTTGAGTTTGTGAGGTTCAAAGTGGGAACGGTCTACACAGAACCCGACAAAGTCACAGTCATGAACGGGACCTCATTTGTCGGCGCTGAATTTCCCTCGGAAAGCCCTGGCAAGTATAAATTCAATCAAGTAGCCATGACCGATGTTTCATTTGTGAATGCATCGCTTGCGTCAGCTTCGGAGTCCTTCGTCAACTACAACTTCGAAAATGTCACTTTCGAAAATGTCACTTTCGATGGTGCCTCCATGAATAATGTAGGACTGATAGGAATGGATCTTTCCGGGGCCACCTTTAACACGACAGATTTGACGGGAGCGAACCTCACCAATGCCAATCTTGAAGGGATTACTTTTCAGGGAACGGATCTGACCCAGACGGTGCTTACCGGGTCTCAATTTCAGGGTGCAAATCTGTTTAATGCGACCCTGGACTCCGTGGTTGTCCCTGCATTGAGTTCATGTCCGGCAGTGCTTCCGGAAGACTGGATTTGCTAGGAGACTCACTTGTTTGGCAATGGTGTTAATTACAGCAACCATGATTTTGAGGGGATGGTGTTTGATGCTGTAGCGTCGGAGGTTACCCAACACATCTATCTTCAGGGCACCAATTTCAACGACGCCCGTAACGCCACATTTATCACGGCTCCAGGAAAAGGGCTGGATGCAGAGAATATGACCGCTGTGAACGCCTTTAACCTGACCTTCACCCGTCCATTGAACGAGGCCCAGCCACCTTTCTTCAAATTTGGAGGGGCGGACTTTTCGGGCTCTGACGAGATCTGTATCGAGGGCAGTGGAAACATGAGCCTTCTGGAGGCCATATTCACCAATGCCAACAACCTGACAGTGAACTATTTCGATGCCAATTTCGTGAATGCCAAGTATGCGGATTTTGCAGGGGTCTATTTTACATCTTTTGGTGGGACATTAGAGAATACGGGAGCTGGGGAAACTCAGTTGGAATTGAAAAATGCCAACTTGACGGGGTCCACCATCCAGCTGGGAACGCTTCCACAGGGCTCCGGATCTGTGCTGGGAACGGATTCCAATTTAGCCGGGTTCGAGTTGGCGGATTTTCAGGGTGCTGACCTGACCGACGCCACTTTCCTTGTCCCCGATGGGTTCGTGACCAACTATTTTGAGGGAGCGAGTTTTGGGGGAGCGAATCTGTCCAATACGGACTTCTCGAAGATGCACTTCCAGGACGCAGACCTTTCGGGCGCCGACCTGAGTAACAGCATCGTGGATGAGGCCGACTTCACCGGTGCGAATGTCACCGGCGTGATTTGGGGCATCTGCCCCAATGGCAATGACAGTTCAGAGAGCTTCAATACGTGTTGTGGAATACCCATGAATGGGGCGGTGCCCGCAGCGGGTTGTACCAATGAGGACAGTTTTGCGGGGCAAGACCTTACAGGCGAGGACTTTTCGGGTGAGAACCTGGCCAACGCGGATTTTACAGGAGCCACGTTGAATGGCACAAACTTTGCGGGATCCAATCTCACAGGGGCAACATTCATATCGAATAACCTGAATGGAACCGACTTCTCTGGAGCGATACTGGAGGGGGCCAGTTTCATCAATTGCGATTTATCCAGCGCCATTCTTACAGGCATAAAACTACCCAAGTTGTTGGCTGGGAGCCCTTGCCCAATGGGTCTTCCTATAAATTGGCGGTGTAAGGGCGGCGGTACTGGGTCCATGTACTTATGGGGCGAAGCGGTTGACTATAGTGATCATGACTTTGAGGGCGCCTCCTTTGCGAATTTCAATCAGAATAAGAGCGTTGTCCTCACCAATGTCGATCTTGAGGGGGCTCAGAACCTGACGCTGAGCGCCAGTTCAACGAAGGGGTTTAAAGCTGAGAACCTGAAGCTTAGAGACTCAGAGAATGTCACTTTGACCGCGGGAGAAATTACCAATTCGTCAGATTTCGAGGGAGCGGAGTTCGAAGGAGCGATCGACCTTACTCTGAAGACCTATGGCCCGCCGGATGCCGTTGATCCTGTCCCTTCTCACTTTAAGAATGCCGACTTCAAAGGAGTGCAGAACATGACTTTTGAGACGGGTACAGGGGGAGACTGGTCTGGTGCGAAATTTGATGACGCCGTTTTTGCCTCGTTCAGGACAGGGATTGAATGGCTTTATGATACAAGCCAGCCGCTCACACAACTCCAGAATGTGACGTTTGACGAGGCCGTCTTTCCCCCGGACTATCAATTCTTCGGGGTAGATCTGACTTCCGCTTCGTTTATTAATGCGGTTTTGGTGACGGACGCTTCAGTCCCTAAGGGTCTCACTGCTGGACTTGTTGATGTAATTTTGACTGATGTTTCTTTCGAGGGGGCGTTTCTCTCAGGAACCAGTTTTGAGGACCTTGACCTGACGGATGTGGAGTTCGAAAACTCATACCTGGATGGTGTAGACTGGACCAATGCCACCTGTCCATCCGGGATACTTAGCGTAGACAATGGGGGAACTTGTTGCGGCCAGCTTAATGAGGCCAATACCCTCTCAGGGTGTAATTAAACCCCGAAATGACGCCATTCGTTTACCAGAAATCTAGAGAGACGCTGTTGCTTGACGAAGGGCCTGCAAGCTCTCGGCAGCTGGAGACAATCCAGTTCTTGGCAATAATGAGAGCTTGTTCGATGGTTTCCAGTGCATCTTCACGGCAACTCAACTGAAGAAATGCCACTCTCCGTCATCGTAACAATTCTACGAGACTGGACTGGGCCTTGACCCCACGAAGAGTCACTTCCGCTTCTTTCATTTAGTACCCAAACCTTTCGAAAAGTCGTATTATTGGCGGGTCCCCCATTATAGCGTGTCAGAGGGAATCCTTTCCAAAGAGGTCACAGGAGAAGTTGGATGAAGCGATTGGTGTTCATGGTTTGCGGGTTTTTGCTCTTGTTGGGGTGTGGAGATGAGGTTGGAGTGGGGGATGTGTCCTCTGGTGGAGAAGCCAGTGTACTGGAAGAGGATGCAACCACAGTTCCGTTTGGGGATGAGAGCGACGCTTCTACGCCCAGGATGCCGCCGCAGGGAGAGCTCTTTTGTGGAGACTGTGGACCTGCCGATGGCCCTTGTGGCGCTTGGGATCAGGACCCCAAGACCTGTGAATGCACCCCCGTTTTAGTGACGGGTGACTCTTGTGATGATGGGAATCCCTGCACCGAGGGGGACGCCTGTGGAGACGATGGTTTGTGCGTGGGGGCCACCAATGTTCAGTGCGATGATGGGGAAGGATGTACGACCGATGTGTGTGACCCTGAGGTGGGTTGTGTGTTTGAGCCCGTCTCCGACGGAGAGCCCTGTAACGATGGAGATGCCTGCACCATGGTGGACGTCTGTCAGGACGGTGTGTGTACAGGAGCGGACAACCCGTGCCCCGATGATGGGAATCCTTGTACGGTAGCCAGTGGGTGCAATGACGAGACGGGGGAGTGTCTTGTCCTGAATGTGCCGGATGGAACCCTTTGCGATGACGGGAATGATTGTACGGCGGAAGATCAATGTGTTGGGGGGGCTTGCATGAGTGAGTCCAACACCGAATGTTTTGATAACAACCCGTGCACAGACGATGGATGCAATCCCAAGGGGGGATGCACTTTCTTTCCCAATGAAGCGTTTTGTGATGATGACAGCTTGTGCACCACCAATGACCAGTGCCTCCAGGGCCAATGCAATGGAGGGGTAATCGCTTGTGATGACGGGAACCCTTGTACCAATGATGGATGTGACCCCGAGAGTGGATGTGTCCATGAGCCGGTGTCGATCCCATGTGAGGATGGCAATTTATGTACGGTAAATGACCAGTGTGCAGGCGCTCAGTGCATGAGCGGGGAACAAAAGATTTGCGATGACGGAAACAATTGCACCACGGAGTACTGTGACCTGGGCACCGGGAATTGCGACTACGGATACAACAACAACCCCTGTGATGATCAAAATATCTGTACGGACAATGACAGCTGTGTCCTCGGGTTGTGTCAGGGGATTGTGGGATTGGCTTGTGATGATGGGCAGGTGTGTACAGCGGACAGCTGCGATCCGGTCACAGGATGCGTGAGCGTTCTGGTGGAGTTCCTGGTTTGCAGCGACGGCAACGCCTGTACCACTGGAGACGTCTGTACCCAGGACGGGTGCGCTGGAGAGGACACCTCGGCCGTCGATTGCAACGACGGGAACGTGTGCACCACCGATGCCTGTGAGCCTGTAACTGGATGCTCTTATTCGTCCAATACCCTGGTTTGTGATGACGGGAATTCCTGCACCGTGGGTGACTTGTGTATTCAGGGTCTTTGTGTGGGAGGGGTTGCGGAAGGGTGCGACGACAACGACCCATGCACCGATGACACCTGTGATGGGGCTGATGGATGTGTGAACACCCCCAATACGGAGTCATGTGAAGACGGAAATGCCTGTACAGCGGGGGATTCTTGTCTGGAAGGAGAGTGTGAATCTGGTAGTCCTGTGAGCTGTTTTGATGACAATCCGTGCACCTTGGATGCCTGCAATCTATCCATTGGGTGCGTCAATACTCCCAACGTGAATTGCGACGACGGAATTGCTTGTACAGTGGATAGCTGCACTCCTGAGAATGGCTGTGTTCATGTCCCGGACAATAGCGTTTGTCAGACGGGGGAAGCCTGCCTGACTGATGTGTGTGATGTCTCCGCGGGGTGTACCTCCGACCTGACCCCCAACTGCTGTGGAAACGGTCTTGTAGAGGGAGAGGAAGAGTGTGACGACAGCAACATCAACAGTGGTGATGGCTGCGACGCCAACTGCCTGACTGAGGGCGTGGGGGGCTGTTTCGATGACTGGCTGGTGGGCTCAACGTGTAATGGCACGAACTATGGAAACGGGTGTGTCCCCCAAGACACGGGTTACCACTATATGGGCGAATTCAGCGGGTATGCATGTTGGTGGCATCACAAGAATCAGGCCTGGAATACCACACCTGCATCTAACTTTTGGTCTCTTGGGGAAGCCTTCGGCATCACCCCCGGTGTGGGAAAGTGCGGTTGGTGTTTCAATAAATTTTCAACCCCGGACCCTCTGAGTTTACAAACGTGTGATGGCTATTTTCAGCAAGGCAACGTGGGAGCCTGGGGATGGTGCGCTGAGAGCGACCCCGATAGCGTTGGCTTTGTCTGTCTTCCCGTTGAGGGAAATCAAAGCTGTCCCTGAAATCACCATCCTGATCTTTCTGTTGACATGATAATGATAAGGCATTATCAGTAGGGCAGAAGAGGAGGAATGGTGGCTAAACGAAATACAAAGCAACGGAATGCAATTCGCTCTGCATTTATTGAGGCGGGGAGACCACTCACATCTGGAGAGATCCATGAGTTGGTTCTTTCTGAATTGCCCTCCGTGGGTATCGCAACCATTTACCGCGCACTGAAAGATCTGGTGCAGGAAGAATGGCTCACATCCATGACCATTGGTGGTTCTACACGTTATGAACTGGCCAATTTGGGACACCACCATCACTTTCATTGCAATCAATGCGATAAAACGTTCGATATCAAAGGGTGTGTGGGTGATCTAACCTCCCTTGTTCCCAATGCATTTAAAATACTCAAACATGAACTGACGCTCATCGGAATGTGTCAGGCATGCAATGGAGAAATGGCATCTTGAAATCGCATCTACAACGTTCTGAAAGACTCCGGTTGTCCTGTGGTATCTTATTGAGTTCCCTGCTTCTGATGACTTCCGCCATGGCTGAAACCAGGGACTCCCTTCAGGAAGTCGACGTGGATTCTGACTTTGCGGAGGCCATAGAAGCGGATCAAAAGGATGCCCAAAACAACACACGGCTACCCTTGAGTGTTACCGGGTCTACAGGAACAATGCCTTCAAATTCCATGAATCCGGACATTTCCTTTGTCATGACCGTGGGTGCTGGAGGGTACCTCAACGGAAACATCCTGAATCAAGGCGGACATAACATCAACGATAACGGGTTTATCTTACAGGGCCTTGAGTTTGGGGCATCTGGCAGCGTGGATCCTTTTTTCCGTTATGACATGAAGTTCGAATTGGCCCACCTTCATCTGGAAGAAGTGGTGCTCAGCACATTGGCCCTTCCTTTGAACATGCAGATGAGAGCGGGGTTAATGTTCGCGCGTTTCGGGCGTCAAAATGAACAGTGTCTCCACACTTGGACCTACGTCAATGCGCCTTTGTCCCACTCCCGGTTCCTCTCTGAAGAGCACTTCAAAGGCACTGGGGTGGAATGGTCAGTTCTTCTCCCCACCCCCTGGTATTCCATGGTCCTGGTGGAGATGTTGTCTACTGATTCGATTTCAAATTTCAACTCCGCCACGTTCGGAACGTCAGACGTGAACCTGAGCGGAAAGACAGATAGCCTGGATGACTTCCTGTATCTGGGCCGATTGGAGAACTTTTTTGAGTTGAGCAATTCCGTTTCTCTCCTGATCGGAAACAGCGCGGCCCTCGGCCAAAGTCCTTTTGTCGGGGATAACCGCGCTACCCTTTTTGGGAGCGATCTGACCCTGAAGTGGAGTGCAGGAGAGATGTTTATGAAGTGGACCACTGAAGGAGTGTTGCGACAAACGCAGATTCCTCTGGACTCCGCGGAGGATTGGGGAGGCTACTCCCAAATCGATCTTGAGATGACGAGACGTTGGATGATGGGAGTCCGGGGGGACTATACGGATATGTTGA
>Ga0115011_10000807_pt1 | contig 23734 bp, 32 predicted proteins | sample TroAtlMetagenome_2_FD_88705 | JGI IMG/M metagenome (GOLD analysis project Ga0115011, IMG submission 88705) | Marine eukaryotic phytoplankton communities from Atlantic Ocean - Tropical Atlantic ANT8 Metagenome | ecosystem: Environmental > Aquatic > Marine > Oceanic | place: Tropical Atlantic...
AAACTTTTTTAAAATTCCCCCCCATCTTATCCGAACGAAGTGAAGGATAAGATAATAAGATGTGCGAAGCACATTATTCAAACGAATAGTACAGCAAAAAAAATAGGTAGGGGGTATACCCCACTTTTTTAGTTTTTTCTTTATAATATATAGATGTTAGCTATTGGATTTTATTTTTTCTAGACCCCTCCCCCTTTGTTTTTTTTTAAGCCATTGTAAAATTTGCGAAAACTATTTTTTTTTGACGAATATTGTGGTATACAGAGTGCATAATTTGCGTATTTCTCGCAAAAAATTCAACTTACAAGGACAACAGCCCAGTATTCGCACATATTTTTAAAAATATGGTGTGGTTTTAGGTGTGAGGGCTACCTAAAACAGGGTACAGGGTGGGATTTTTTCTATTATGACTAAAGACACACAAATACCTAACAAGGTCAGAATTGCTTATACTGATGTCGGCATAGATTTTGTGGATGCAAGTTTTACAGAATCGAATACGGACTGTTATGGGCAATACATTCAACGAAAAAATAAAATTGAAATACAAAAAGAATTGCTTCAACCAGAAAAAGTTGATGATCTAATAAATACACTACTCCATGAGATCTGCCATTCGGCAGTATACTACTCAGGGCTTAACGCTCCTGGTGGACCACTCGACAAAGAAGATAACGAGGAGCTTGTAGTAAATAATTTAACAAACACTTGGCATACAATTTTAAAGGAAAACAAATGGCTGATCTCATTACTAGCGAAAAAGATTTAATGGAGTTAGACGAGAGTAGTTCTTATTTTATTTTCGAAAAAGAAGGCGACTACACGAGTGATGTTTTATATTTTAAAGATCCTGATGCACTAATTATGTTTCTGCTTGAAGAGATCCAACACTACGGAACTAAAGAAGCTACCCTCAGAACATCAACACACTTATATGAGGTAAAGAAGAAACAAAATGGCAAGTACTTACACTAGTAATATAAATTTAGAAAAACCAGCAACTGGTGACCAGGTAGATTCTTGGGGACCAACAGTCAATACCAACATGGACACTATTGACACTAACATCGCAAATAAACTTCCACTCGCTGGTGGAGCTATGACAGGGCCTATTACTACCAACTCAACTTTTGACGGAGTAGACATAGCAACACGAGATGCAGTATTAACAACTACGACCACTACAGCAAACGCAGCTTTACCAAAAGCTGGTGGAACAATGACTGGTAACATTGTGATGTCTGGAACTGAAACTGTTGATGGAGTAGATATATCGGCAAGAGATGCAATTTTAACATCCACAACAACAACTGCAAACGATGCACTACCTAAAGCTGGTGGCACGATGACTGGTGATTTAATACTCGGTGATAATGTTAAGGTAGAAGTTGGTTCGGCTAGTGGTGGTGATATAGAAATTTACCATGATGGTTCTAACTCACAAATTGTTAATAATACTGGAGCATTAAATATTAGAGGTGATAGTGTTTATATTAGTTCACAAGATAATAGTGAAAGTCTTGCACAGTTTATAAAAGATGGAGCAGTAAAACTATATCACGATAATACAAAAATTGTTGAAACTTCTGCAAACGGACTAGAAATACCTGACAACCTTGAGATAAGACTTGGTGATAGTGGTGATTTAAAAATATTCCATGAAGATACAAATAACCATAGTGTTATTAAAGAAGATGGCGGAGGTCATTTAAAGCTACAAGCAGAAAATCTTTTGTTAATGAACGCAGCAGCAACAGAAACTTATATTGAATGTGTTCATAATGCAGATGTTCAGCTTTATTACGATAATACTAAAATGGCATCTACTGTTTCTGAAGGTTTTAGAGTTGAGGCGGATAAAAGATTAGAAATTGGAAATGGAACTAACTGGTCTGGTGAACAAGCTGGTAAAATAGAAAACCATTCTGACAGTATGTATATTCAATATAATACTAGCTTTATTACAAGAAATCCAAGTGGTACTAATACTTTTAGTGTTGATAGTTCTGGTAATGGGGCATTTTCTGGCAATGTACAGGCCTATTCAGACAGCCGTCTAAAAGAAGATGTTAAGACAATCGACAATGCCTTAGATAAAGTTTCAAAATTAAGAGGTGTTGAGTACACAAGAAAAGAAACTAAAGAAAAAGAAATTGGAGTTATTGCCCAAGAGGTAAAAGAAATTGTACCTGAATTGGTAACTGTAGAAAACTTAAAATCAGACATAAACCCAGATGCTTTAGAAGATATGCATACTATGAAGTATGGCAATACAGTTGGTTTACTCATTGAGGCAATCAAAGATTTAAAAGCAGAAGTAGACGAATTAAAAGAAAAAAAATGTAAATGTGAGGAAAAAAAATAATGGCTCTTCAGTCATCAGGGGCAATCACTTTAGCCCAAGTTCAAAGTGAGTTCGGCGGCTCAAATCCTATTAATATTAACGAGTATTACCGGGGAGGAAGTTATGTCCCCAACTCATCAGCCAATAGTGGTATCCCAACTAGCGGTGCTATTGATATGGCAGATTTTTATGGTGGTACTGCTTTATCTGCCGATAATAATTTTAGTTTTACAATGCAAAGTTATACAACTGGGAGTGGGAAACTTGCTTTTAATCATTATGGTGCGAACGGCAGCGTGTCAGATAGTTCTATAGTTACCAACAATCTAAATTCTTATACAATTTCGGATATGTCAAAAATTCAAGGGGTTGCTTTTACTTATATAGTCACTTTTGCTGGTACTGCAAATGGTTACAATGCTTATACCACAGGTGGTATTAGAGGTATAAATATTAATGGCACAGTTATGACATTTAATGCCCCCTCAACAGGGCAAACAAATTTAGCACTACCCGCAACAAGCCCTGGCGGTTCTTTTGGTGATTGGGCTACTATCCAGGATGCTCATGGTTCCGGGAATGTAGGCAGTTCAGTTACCCTTACATTTACTTATTAAAATGAAATGGAATATAAATACAAAATCAATACAGAAGTTTTCTTAGAAGATGGTGGTCTTCATATTGTAGATGGTAAAGAAGAAATAGAAGACCTAATGATTACCTATTGGACACCTTTAAATTTTGAAGGTGAAACTTTTAATTTTTTATTAAGAGATAATCATGTTGCCTGGGTTCCAATGCACAATAATTTTTTTAAAACTGTTGAAAGAGCATGGATTGATAAATTAAATTTTGATGAACAATACTTTTTTGAAGAGCTTTCAAGAGTTACTGAAAACAACGATACCATTGTAACAAACAACATAGTTAAATTAGATATAGGATCACACCAAGAAATTGACACAAGTAATATTATTAACAAACATGACGAACCTGATACAGAAGTAGGAAGCCTATAAAATGCGATATGATTTTAATAATATAAAAAAACATTATTTTAATAATTCAGAAATCACTATTAATTCTGGGAAGAAATATGATCTCATCAAAAGAATTAATATGGTCAATAATGTTAAAGGAAACAATCTAGTTTACGACACAGAAAGTTCTAAGGTCTTTGAAAGACCAAATAATCTTATTTTAATCAAAGGCTCTGTTGAATATAGACAATACTGGGATAATGATGGTGATATTGAAGCGGCCGACATTGAAAGATATAAAAATTTATCGGCTGGTGATAAAATTAGAAATGGTACTTATGAGCAAACCGATACATCTACCGCTATAACGGATAAAGAACTTATTACAAAATATACTTTTGGATGTGATTATGATGAATTTCATTCAAAAGCTAATGTATGGACTCTAGCAACAAAGACAAGTATTCAAGCTAAAGAAGACGATACAAGAATATTTTGTTTTATATCTGATAAATCTTACGACTTAAAAATTATTGACATTGATGTTGGACAAACAAAAACAATAAATAAATCTGACGGAACTAATTATATTTTCTTTTCTACTAATTGTTCGGTAGGAGAAGTAAATATTCCTGAAAATGATTTAAAACAACTAACAAGCAGCTCTCTTGCTATAAAAAACGAAAGCGACAGACCTGCAAGAATAATTAAGGTGGTTTACTAATATGTGGAACCCAATAAAAATAACTAAAGCATTAAATGACATTGTAAACTTTTATACTGTTGATTACGACCACCAAAGTGAAGAAGAAAAGTTAGGTGTTCCTGTCACTACTCTTTATCGGCAAATGCAGTTTCCGTTTGGTCTTATGATGATGAATAAAGCTACTCAAACAACTTTAGGTCAAGATGTTGTGTGGGGTCGTAAACATAATGATAAAGAATATGTTGAGAATAAAGTTTTACCAATATTAATGGACAAAGAATATTTATCTTCATTACCTGAAGGAACAGTAGGAAGAGAATATTATAATATTGTTGCAAACTTCGGAATTGAAACTCTTTACAATCAAAGATTCAAAGATGAAGAAGTCAAATCTCGTCTTGATGTTGTAAGAACAAACTTATCTCGTCATACAGTAGTTTCTCACGATATTTTACATACGCTTTTTAAATATAATACTCATGCTCTAGGCGAAGCATTAATCCAAGAAGTCACAGGGGAACTTTTAAACTATAAACCTTCTAAAATAATTGGGTTCTTTATTCTCTTGGCGGTTGCACGAACAACTAAAGATAAAGATATTTGGAAAGTCTATAAAGAATGCAAAGAGGTTCTTCAAAAATGTAAAAAAGAAATTGGTTATCGTAGCCCATTAGAATTTCTTGAAAGTGATTTAGAAGAAGTTAGAAAAAAATTTAATATTGGAGAAGTACCGCTTTATGAGGCATTTGAAAAAAAATATCATAATTATTTTAGTCCTGACTCTTGTCAGCATATAGAAAAATATACTCACAATTCAGTTTGGGATAAAAATCAAATTCATTCTGAAGAAAATCAAAAAGGTAAAATAGAACAAATATGAAATGGAACTGGCCCTTACTTAGAAAATTACAAAGTTTTTATTCTAAGCACGGATTAATAAAAACAATATTGTTTGTAATCTTTATTTTTTTAGGAACAAAATTAATTATTGTTAATTCTCTTATTTACATTGCTAATTCATTATTTGGTTTTGGTTGGGAGTACGCTCCGCTTCTAAAACTAATTAATGTTGATCTAGGAACAATCGTACCTGGTTTATACCTAGGATATTAATCGTGCTCTTAAAAGACAATGCCCTTAATTTAAATTACGATTTAACCGAAACTGATAGTTATAAAACTATGCCAAATTATAATTATTGGCGTGGTTGGTGGAATGAGGAAGCACGGAATCCTGTTGAATCTGTTATTCAACTATTATGGGAAGAATACATTAACCCTAACGACTACCCCCATGGCGGTTTTGAATATTGGTCTAGAGTTTTAACTCCTGGTGGATTTTTAGAATGGCATCAAGACACAGGCGAATATAATTATTTTAATGAAAATTATTGGATTTCAGAAAAAAGTTTATTGTATTACCCAAAAGTTTCCAATGATTGTATTGGTGGTTTTTTAGAAATAGCTCCTTATAAAACAAGGTCAACTTTAGATAAATCTCAAGAAGCAGCAAGGTGTGTCGATAATAACGAGATTGAAAGAATTAGAGCCGTGCAAAATAGAATGGTTCTTTTTGATTCTGCACAACTTCATAGAATATCAAATGTTTATAAAGGCGAACGATATAATTTAGCAACTGCCTTATGGAAAGAAACACCAGATTTTTTTGCTGAATGTGAAAATTGGAATGTTGGAGGGCAGTCAGAAAAACTACAACTAGACTTACAAAAAGTTGAATGGAAAGACAAATATACGCCCTATGACAGAAGAAGAAATTAAAGCCATCGAAAGATACCTCGAAAATAAAGGTGAACAAGATAATTTTTATAAATTAGTAGAAAAGTTAAAAGATGCATCCCTTGAGGACACTTTGGCAATTTATAATACACTTAAAGAAAAGAAAGTGCGGCCTCAAGTGTGGGCAGCTCTCGGTCTAGTCGACCGATTTTTTCTTTTGGCTTTTATATTAGGAAGAAAAGATTTAGTTCATCCATGGTTATTTGAAAGATGTCGTGAAGTCGAACGGAATCCAGATAACCATTTAGATCTTTGGGCAAGAGGTCATTACAAAAGTACAATTATTACTTACGCTGGAGCAATCCAAATAGTTTTGATCAACCCAGAAATAACAATTGGAATATTCTCACACACAAGACCAATTGCAAAATCTTTTTTAAGACAAATAAAAAGAGAGCTTGAAGGTAGTGAAAAATTAAAACAACTCTACCCTGATGTTTGTTGGAACAATGAGAAGCGTGAAGCTCCTAAATGGTCTGAGGATGATGGTATTGTTGTTAGAAGAAAATCAAACCCTAAAGAAGCAACAGTTGAAGCATGGGGATTGGTTGATGGTCAGCCAACTGGTCGTCACTTTCAATTAAGAATTTATGATGATGTTGTAACACGAGAAAGTGTAACAACACCAGACATGGTAAAGAAGACAACCGAAGCGTGGGAGCTTTCGGATAACTTAGGTATAGGCGACAAGTCTAGAGTTTGGACGATAGGTACTCGTTATCATTTAGCGGACACTTATCATTTTATGTTAGAGCGAGGAGTCTTTAAAGAACGAATTTACCCAGCGACTGATAATGGAAAGTTGGAAGGTGTTCCAGTTTTTTTATCCCCAGAGGAATGGGAAAGAAAAAAGAAAACACAACCAACAACTGTATCTGCACAAATGTTGCAGAATCCAGCCGCAGGGAATGAATCAATGTTTGATATTGATTGGTTAAGAACTTATGAAATCAGACCAACAACATTAAATGTTTATATTATGTGTGATCCTAGTAAAGGTTCATCAAATCGATCCGACAATACTGCTTTTGCAGTTATAGGTGTTGATGCTCAGAACAATAAATATTTATTGGATGGGTTCAGACATCGTATGAATTTATCGGAACGATGGACAAATTTAAAAAATTTAAGAGCAAGGTGGATTAGAAGTCCAGGAGTTGTTTCCGTACATTGTGGTTATGAACGCTATGGTATGCAATCTGACATCGAACATTTTCAACAAATGATGAAAATGGACAACAATTACTTTGAGATTAAAGAACTTGCCTGGCCACGATCTGGAGGAGGATCGAAACAAGATAGGGTCGAAAGGCTTATTCCAGACATGTTGGATGGTCGTTTTTTTCTTCCAATTGTTGTATGGCATGAAGCATACAAAAGATCACTTTGGAAAACAAAAAACGGAACAGTTCAATACACATCAATTGATACAAAGCATGATGAGAGTGTAAAGGAAAAGAGGAAGGGAAAAACTTTCGAACTCGCTGAACCAATCAAAAGAGTTAACGAGGAAAAGAAAGTTTATGACCTTACGAGAGATTTTATCGAAGAGTGTGTTTACTTCCCGTATGGCGTACACGATGATCTTGTTGATTGTGTCAGTAGGATTTACGACATGGATATTAGCCCACCAAAATTTTACAAAACAGCGTATCTGGAACCAGATGCATTTTTCGACAGTTAAGGAGTGCGAAACTATAATGTGCACAGGCAACAATGATAATCAAGGCGGAAATCCACATGGGAATAACAACGCCAATACATCACAAGGGACTACTGGGTTTAGTGCAGAAACATTTGGAAAGTTTTCACCAGAAACGGCAGCTAAGTTTCAAGGACAAGGATTTAATCAAGCTACAGGGGATAACTCTGCAACTATAAACGCACAAGCGAATGCGACTTACGATGCTGGAAGTCAGATAGCTGCACAAAATCAAAGAGAGAACCAAGCAAGACAACAAGCGTGGGCTGATAGTGGTGGTTATTTACACGGAGGGCCAGGAAGTCCAAACGATCCTAATTGGGGAAACTATTCCATAGGACATCAGTTATCTCATATGGCAACGGCATTAGCCGGGACGACTTCTGATCTTGCTAGTGGTATTTATGGTGCTTATTCAAATACTGTAGGTAGCCCAATGGCAGTACTTAGTAATTTACTTGTCGGACCAAAACCAAATTACCCTCATTGGTCAGATAGTTTTTTTGAACCTGGAGGAATGTTTCCAGGAGTAGTTGATCAAGAAAAAGATGATCATAGTACTAGACCTAATGAAACTTTTAATGCTGGAGATAATCAACAAGTACCTGGTGCAGTAAATACAATGCCAGTTGTACCAGTTGAAGAAGTTGAGCCAATGTTTTTAGGTGGATTAATTGAAAAAGGAAAAGCATATTTAACTGGTGAACAAGGACCAGAACTTATTGTAACTGGAGAAAACGGAAAAGGAGAAATTGTTCCTAACGAAGCAACTGTTCAAAATGGACAAGTGATCCCTAGAAATCCAAACTCTCTACAAGGACATCAAGGTGTTTATAATTGGGACAACCAACCTACTCAAGTTGTTAATGCTCCTGTCGATAATTCGTGGGCAAGTAATTGGATAAGTAAATATAAAAATACAAGTCCAGTTGCTAAAACACAATCAACAATTGGTTCTTTGTTAGAAGAAAAATATAGAACTGGTAGAGAAGCTGTTTCTAAATTGCCGAGTATGTTTCCATCAGATGAAATAATGCGAGATGTAACCATGAATCCATGGGCGAAACATGTTTGGGATAATAATTCAGCATTAGGGTTTAATTTTATTCAAAAAGTAGAAGGAACAGAGAATAAAGGGTATGTACCTCAAAACTCATACGGAAAAGTTCTTGGTAATTCTGGAGTAACAGTAGCAACTGGTTTTGATTTAGGACAAAGAAAAAATGCAGATCTTGCTGGGTTGCCTCCTGAATTAATTAAAAAACTTCAACCTTATTTAGGTGTTAAAGGTAAAGACGCTTTAAAACTTAATTATTCAGATTTAAATTTAACCGATGAAGAAGTTAACATTATTAACGAGTTTGCTTACAACGAAAACATCGCAAGAGTAGACAGATTACTTAAAAGAGATTCAGATTTTGAATTTGATAATTTACCAGTAGAAGCACAAACAGTTATCGCTTCTGTTGCTTTCCAATATGGAGATCTATCTAAAAAGACTCCAAAATTTTGGGGGCATGTAACGAATGGTGATTGGAATGGAGCAATAGCAGAATTAGAAAACTTCGGTGATAGTTATGGTGATCGAAGACAACTAGAAGCTAATTTATTACGCAGAATAAGACCAGAAGAATATAAAATTGCAGCCCTTGATGATGTAGCTAAAAAATACGGATTCGGCTAATGGCTGGTTCAGGTTGGGGTTATGGAGCTTGGGGCGGTGGTCCTTGGGGTATTGGACAAATTGTTGTTGGAACAGCTAGTGTAACTATCTCTCCAAAACAAGTTAGTTGGAAGTCCGACATGATTATTACTGTTGGACATACAAATCTAACAGGTACGACTACATTCCCAGTTACTTTGGAATTAGGTGCACAACCAACTGCTGGAACAGTTGCTAACACAATTACAGGGTATCCACCTAACATGGTGGTAGGAACACCAGTAGTTGTTACGCCTAATACTGCAAGTTTAACGATAACAGAAAATGCTCCAACTGCACAATCTAGTCCAGTTTTAGAACCTGGCTCAGTTTCTGTTGCGATAACGGAATATGCTCCTACTCCAACAATGGATGCAAAACCAAGACCAGGTCTTGGATCTACACTTGGAACAACAAGCTATCAAGTTTCTGTTGTTTGTGATGGCACACCTACTGTAGGTACTGTTGCATTAACGATTTCTAGTAGTGCTCAAGATTTAGAAATTGATAATACAATTCCTTTAGGAGTTGCTTCACTATCAACAACAGGTATTGATGCTGGAGTTAGAGCAGATCAGATTATCAATGTCGGAATTGGTTCGGCATTTACTACAACTGGTTACCAAGTTTCACTTACTTTAGATGCTAAACCAAGAGTTGGTTATTTATCACTATTTGATTCAACATATCAAGTAAGTTTAATAATAGGAAATTCAATTGCCGCAGGCATTGGAGCTTTCCCACACGAAACGCTTAGTATAACTGAGCAACAAATTTCATTGTCAATTGGACAAAATGTTCCTGTTGGCGTGAGTAGTGTTAATTTTACAAGCTACTCAACAATTGCTTTAGGTGGATCACTAGATCCAGCAGGCAGATCAATTTTAATCAAAAGGGAATCTAGAGGACTTAATGCCTCGCTTAATTCTAATGATGGTCAAGATTTAGTTATTTCTAATATTGATCAAACAGACTTATCTAGAATTGTAGCGGTCGATAATATCGAATCGAATGGTGGTAATGATGTCCAAAAGGTTGCTTAACTTAATAGGAGAACAATATGGCGGCAGGCTCATGGGTCATCTACAATGATGGCAAAGAAAGAATCATTAATGGAGATATCGATTTAAACGGAGATACTCTTAAATGTAAATTATTAACTTCAAGTTATTCACCAGCAGTAACACATTCAACAATTTCGGATTTAACAAACGAATGTGCTGATAGTGATTACTCAGTACAAACTGTAGGTGGAGCGACTGTAAGTGAAACAAGTGGAACAGTTACATTTGATTGTACTGATATTACTTTTGGATCCAATGTAACAATTACAGCAAAATACGCTGCAATTTATTCAGACACTCACGCAAGTGATGCTCTAATTTGTTATGTAGATTTAGATACTGGTGGAGGTTCTGTTTCATCAACATCTGGAACATTCACGATTGTTATTAATGCGTCAGGCGTATTTACAGTAGCGTAATATGGCATACTTTGTAAAAGATCCAGACGAGATATTAGATTATCAGATCGACTGGACAACATTATTAGAAACTGGGGAAACTTTATCTACCAGCACATGGACACCTGACGGAGGTTTAACTAAAGTCAGCGAAAGCCACACGGCTGCTGGAGTTTCCACAGTATTTGTTTCTGGTGGAACTAATGGGACTACTTACAAAGTAAAATGCGAAGTCACTACTTCTGCTGGTAGAACTTATAACCGAACAATTTTCGTAGAAATAAAGGATAAATAATATGAAAAAGAAAAAAAAGGATTACTAAATGTCTGGAAGAGAAATTAGCTGGATACAAATTATCTTAGATGCTGATCCAGATTTTTATAACATCGATTATAACACACCAGTTGTTTATGAGTTCTCTGGGGGTAGAGAATTTAGAAACGAAGATTATCCAGACTAATGTCAGAAAATCTTATAAAGCCCCTCATGTATCAAGACGAGGCAAAGGATAAGGACGGCAATAAAGCAATCCCCTTAATGGATGTTGAGTTGTCTAAAAAAGTAGCTGAAAAACTAAATGATCATTACCCAGGTCATGCGTGGGGAGTAACAGCTTCTGTCGATCAAGGCATAGTTACTATTCGTAATTTTGCTTTAACCGACAAACACGGATTTATTGTTTTAATAGACAAATTAAAAAACGACCCAGGGATGAAACTAATAGTTAACGCAGGTGGTGAATTTTTAGAACGCTACAATATTAAACGAGGTGCTGGTCCATACCATCACAAATTATATTAAAGGAAAAAAATATGGAAGATTATTCCGAAGAACAAAAATCATCAAACGATAAGAACCAAGAATTTTTATCATTGGCTAAATCGGCTTATGAAAAGTCAACTTCATATATTGATTCTAATTTAAGAAAAGATTGGGAGTCTAATATTAGAGCATTTAATTCTGAACATCCTAAAGGTTCGAAATATTCTTCTGATAACTATAAAAACAGAAGTAAAGTATTTAGACCAAAGACTAGAGCAAGTGTTCGTAAAAATGAAGCAGCTTGTGCCGCAGCTTTTTTCTCTACAAAAGATATGGTTAGTATTAGGCCAGAAGATGATCGTGATCCTATTCAGGTAGCGTCCGCTAAAATAATGAACAAGATTGTGAACTATCGATTAGAAAAAACAGTCCCTTGGTTCCTAACTGTTTGTGGTGCATTCCAAGATGCTCAAGTTACTGGAATATGTGCTTCTAAAAACTATTGGGAGTATTCAGAAAAAAAACTATCTACGGAATTTATTCCAGAATTAGATGAACAAGGATTACCTAAGATTGATGCAGAAGGAAATATCATTGGCGAAGATAAAGACGAAATAGAAGTTTTAGTGGACAAGCCAGTTATTGAATTAATAGCTCCAGAAAATTTAAGAATTGATCCAGGATCTGATTGGATGGATCCAGTTGATAGCTCTCCTTATCTCATTTATTGCATTCCGATGTATTTACATGACATCAAAGCGAAGATGAAAGAAGTAGATCCTAAAACTGGAATGGGTAAATGGAAATCATATGATGATGAAGTTATTGCAGCTTCTGGTGAAGGTCATATGGATCATGACTCTACTCGTTCAGCAAGAGAAGAAAACAGAGAAGATTCTTTAGATACATCTGTTAAAACTGTTAATGATTATGAAATCATTTGGGTTCATGAAAACTTTATTAAGAAGGATGGTAAAGATTATCATTTCTACAGTTTATCAACTAACAAATTATTAACCCCTCCAAGATTACTTGAAGAAGTTTATCTTCACGGAGTTAGACCCTTTACAATGGGATATACAGTACTTGAAGCCCATAAAATTTATCCTCAATCTAAGGTTGCATTAACTTCTGAAATACAGAAAGAAACTAACGATATTGCGAACCAAAGACTTGACAATATAAAACTAGCACTAAATGGAAGAATGTTTGCTCGGCAAGGGCGGAATATTGATCTTAACGCTTTGGTTCGTAGTACCCCTGGCGGAGTGGTACTTATGGAAGATCCAGCAAGTGATGTTGTTGTTAATCGTCCACCAGATGTAACACAATCAAGTTATATCGAACAAGATAGATTAAATTTAGATTTCGATGAATTGGCTGGAAACTTTTCTACAAGCTCAGTTCAATCAAATAAATCTTTAAACGAAACTGTTGGAGGTATGCAACTTATTAGTGGTGCTGCATCAGCAATCGGTGAATATGATTTAAGAATATTTTCTGAAACTTGGGTAGAGCCAACTATGCGACAGTTAGTTCAATTAGAACAAGCCTATGAAACTGACACAGTTGTTATGTCTATGGCAGCTCAAGAGATTGATATGTTCCAAACTTTCGGAACGGATGAAGTAACAGATGAAATTATAAAACAAAAATTATCTCTTAATGTAAATGTTGGTATTGGATCAACAAATCCGATGGAACAATTACAGAAATTCACAATGGGTGCTCAAACAGTTTCTCAGTTACTAGGACCACTTGTTGCCCAATCACTAAATGTTAAAGAAATTATAACTGAGATATTTGGTAAACTTGGATACAAAGATGGAATGAGATTCTTTAACTTCGGTGAAGAAGACCCAAATGTCCAAAATATGCAACAACAAATTCAGCAGTTAACTCAAGCATTAGAAGACAAGAATGCAGAGCTACAAGCTAAAGTTCAAATTGCTCAAATTCAAGCTGACTCAAATCTTAAAGAACAAGAAATGGAAAACCAAGGTGATTTATTGTTAGAACAATTAAAACAGCAAGGTGATAACCAACGCAAGAGAGCAGAGTTAACTTTAAGAGAGGCTGAGAAGGCTCTTGATAGTCAGATAAAACTTAAACAAGCAGATCAACAAGTTCAAATGACCTTAATCAATAATCAAAATAGGAGAGTATCATAATGGATATCGTTAAAGAAAAGATAGTTGTAATTAAAGACAAAATTATGGCTATGCCAAGACACAAACAAGCTGCTTTAGCAATTTGTGTAGTTGCACTTATAGTAATCTGTTTCGCTTAATTACTAACCAGCCCTCATGAAAACACAAAGTGCGAAAGCGAAAGGTCGCAGACTCCAACAATGGGTCCGTGATCTACTAATCAAAACTTTTAATTTGCAAGAAGGCGATGTCGAAAGCCGTTCAATGGGAGCGAGTGGTGAAGATATCATGATGTCGCCTCTTGCAAGAAGTTATTTTCCTTACTCGGTTGAATGTAAGAATACTGAGAAAGTGAATGTATGGAAATCATACGAACAAGCAAAGTCAAATTGTAAACAATTCGAACCAATGCTTGTTATTAAAAGAAACAATTCAAAACCCTTAATTATTATTGACGCAGAATATTTTATACAATGGCAAAAAAATACAAAAACTACCACGCCCACGAGGCTGGACCAAAAAAGCGAACCTCAATAGGTCAGAGTATAAGAACACGACCAAAGAATAAAAACAAACGAAAAAACTTTAAACGCTACCGAGGACAAGGTAAGCGAAGATAAGGAGTCCCTCATGCCAACAAACCTAGATTTTAACGAAGAGGAAATGTTCGAACAATTCGGACAAGACCCTCTATTTGAAATTGCTCGTAAGGCAATGGATATTGAAAAGGAATTAGCAGATAACACAAGTTTATCTTCTGTTCTGAAACAAGCCAAAAAAGATTCTTGCGAAGCAATTCGAAAACTTATTTCCACAACCCCTACTAAGGTTGAAGAAATGCGTAAGTTACAAAATGATGCAAAAATTTATTTTTTACTTACGGAATACTTAAAACAACAAATCGAGCGTGGAATACTCGCAGAAAAGATAATCCACGAGGAAGATTTAAATAAATAACTAAGGAGGACATTATGTCTGATGAGATCACCCAAGAGGGCATCTCTCAACCTGAAGTAGTTGAGAAAGCCCCAGAAAAAGTTTCTGTTAAACCTCATAAGGAAGTAACAGAAGAAGTAAAACCACAAGACCTTAATGAAAAGAGAGATCTTGAAAGGAGTTTAAATAATCCAAGAAGTAGTACACTAACGGATATTATTAAAGCTCGTAAGGAACAATTAAAAGATGAAGTTCCAGAACAATTTGAATCTGAAGAAGAAAAAAAGGAAGAAGTTGAAACAAAACCCAATAGCGAAGGTATTGATGAAAACGAACCTCTTCCAGAGTCAGATGATTCCGAACAAGAAGAAGAAGACCAGGAATCAACTGAAGAACCTTCTGATGAGCCAGTTGAAGAAACTAAATCTGTAGAAGAAGAAAAATTTACTCTTAAAGTAAATGGACAAGAGAAACTAGTAAGTAAAGACGAGCTTATTCGTATGGCTCAAATGTCCGATTCAGCTACACAAAAGTTTCAAGAAGCAGCTACGATGAAAGCCCAGGCTGAAGCGATGGCTCAACTAAGACAACAAGAAGCAGAAAAAAAAGCTGAACCTGAGAAAAAAGCTGAACCTGAAATAGATGATGAAGAGTTGAATAAACTCGTTCACGATATTCAGTTTGGTGAAGGGGATAAAGCTAAAAATGCTTTGAAAAAAGTTTTAGCAACTCGCAATACTCCTCAACCTCAAACGATTGATGAGATAGCGATTGCACGACAAGCAGCGGAACAAGCTACCCAGCAAGTTCAAAAGCAAGTTGCTTTCGATAACCTATTAAAAGATTTGGGACAAGAGTTCCCAGATGTTTTTAACGACCGCAATACGACTTACCTTGCAGCACAACATGTTCATGAAATGAGAGCGGCAGATGCCCAAAGTGGCATCCAACGAACTGATAGTGAACTGTTCAGAGAAGCATGTAAGGCAGTTCAAGAGTGGTCAAAATCACGACTGTCCGAAGCTGATAGTTCAAAACCAAAAGCTAAACCTAAAGTTTCAACAAAAAAAGTTGAAGCTAAAAGGCAAAGCTCTGATGTCGTAAAACCATCAACAACAAACACATCAAACATTGGCGAGGATACACCTCCTCCACCGAGTAAGTCTGATATTGTAAATATGATGAGAAAAAAACGAGGTCAATTTACTTATAACTAATAACTAACAACTAAGGAGAACATTATGGCTCAAACTTGGGGCACTAATAGTGCAGGCGGATATATGTACTCAGACGAATTGTCTGATGTACTTCGCATGGCAGTTCAACCGATGGTTAAGTTCAGACAATTCTGTGATGCTAAAGATGCGACCAACAAAGGTCTATCTAAAGGTGACAAGTTCAACTGGAATATCTACTCTGATGTAGGTACTGCAGGTACAACTTTAACTGAAGGCACAGCTATTCCTGAAACTGCTTTCACAGTTGAACAAAATCAATTAACAATTACTGAGTATGGTAACAGCGTAGGGTTTAGTTCTAAACTAGACGACTTATCAAAACATTCAGTAACTGAAGTAATCAACAAAGTTCTAAAGAACGATGCTAAAAAAGCATTTGATACTGCTGCTCACGCTCAGTTTCTTGCTTCACCTTTAGCAGTTGTTCCAACTTCTGGAACTTCAACATCTGAAGTAACATTGGATTCAGACGGAACTACTTCCGTAACAAACAATGTTGAGATGGGTAAAGATCACATTAAATCAATTGTTGATATTATGAAGGAAAGAAATATTCCTGCATACATCAATGATGATTATTATGCAATTGGTCACCCTTCTACTTTTAGAGGTGTGAAAGACGATTTAGAGTCTGTACACCAATATACAGATGCTGGTTTCCAAATGATTATGAATGGTGAAATTGGTAGATACGAAGGTGTTCGTTTTATCGAACAAACTAACATTAGCAAAGCTGACATGGGTACGCCTGCTGGAGCTTGGACTAATGCTAAATCTAATGGAGCATATTTCTTTGGTGCAGATACTGTAGCTGAAGCAATTGCAATTCCAGAAGAAATGCGTGGTAAAATACCAACTGACTATGGTCGTTCTAGAGGTATCGCTTGGTACTATCTAGGTGGTTTTGGTCTAGTTCACGATACTGCTGCACAAGCAAGAATCGTGCATTGGGATTCTGCTACATAAGAATCATTGGAGGGAGTGCTTCGGCACTCCTTCCATTTTTTTATAAGGATACAATTATGCAACCAAAAAAATTACAAAAAAATTCACTCTCTGGAACAACTAAAGAAGCATTAGCCCACGATAAGGGTTATGTAAAATTAGATGACAATGAGAATTTTGAAAACGATCCTAAAGGTGCTCGACTTAAAGGATTAGACCATACTGGCTTCCTCGGTAGAAGCCATATATCAACAGAGCGATAATTTTAAACGGAGGACTACATCATGCCAAAATATGGAGCAAAAGACGCTACTGGATACAGTATGAAAAAACGCAACGACACTAGCGACACAGGTGGAGATGCTTTAGGACAAGGCACTTCTACACCTAGAAATCCCCATGGGATTAACAAAGCACTAGCTGGAAAACCTGAGTCAATTTTAAAATCTGGATACTCAGCAATGGGTAAAATGAAAGATACTGGCTCAGACGGAATGGATCCAGCTTAATCGCTGGGTCTATCCCATTTTTTTTAAAGGAACTTAAATGAATTATCATCAATTAACTGCTGACAAATCAACTGAAGGTAGTGTTCGTAATTATGTTAATCAGAATGTTCCTGTTGCAATTTTAATTCGTCAAGCTGAGAGTTATTTATACAGAAGGTTAAGACTAAGAGATCAACTTACAACTGTAGGTGGAACAATAACATCTGGATCTTCTACTGTTGCCTTACCAACAGATTACTTAGCAGCTAAACAAGTGAAATTAACAGGAGCAAACAATTCTGTTTTAACTAGAAAATTACCAGAAGTTTTACAAGCAAGTGTTACTTATTCTTCTGGAACGACAAGAACTACTGGAGTACCTACAGCATATTATACAGACGGATCAAATATTGTTTTCGATCTTGTAACTAACGCTGCTTATACTTATGAAATGATTTATTTCAAGGAACCAGCAGCTCTTACTTCAAGTAATGCTACTAACTTTTTAACAACTAGATATCCAAGAATGTTATTAGCCGCAACATGTGCTTTTGCTAATGAGTATTTAAAAGATGATACTGAAAAGCAATATTGGTTAGCAATCGTTACAGCAGAGATTGAACAAGCAATGCGTGAAAGTGACTTTGAAAGACAAGGTACATTATTAACAGTAGCATCAGATTAAGGATTCAATTATGGTTTCATCATATACACCCAATTTAACATTAGAAAAGCCTGCTTCTGGAGATCAAGCAAACCAATGGGGTACAACTTTAAATTCAAACTTTGATGCAATTGATACTGCTATTGCATTAAAACACGCTGGTACACCTCAAGGCAACCTGGCTGGTTCTTATGTTGGGCAAATGGCAGTTGATACTGCAAATAATATTATTTACATTTGTACTACTTCCGGGAATATTGCAACAGCAGTTTGGACTCCATCAAATTTAGCAGATGCAAGTGTAACACTTACAGGAGATGTGACAGGGACCGCAAATTTTGCATCAGGGAATGTTTCAGTTGCTACAACTTATGCAACTAATCCAGTTCCAAGTGGAGTAATTTCAATGTTTGGAGGAACTTCTGCTCCTACTGGATATTTACTTTGCGATGGTACAGCAGTAAGTCGGACAACATATGCTGATTTATTTACAGCAATCGCTACAAATTTCGGATCTGGGGATGGGACGAGCTCATTCAATTTGCCAAATTTACAAGATCGTTTTCCATTAGGAAAGGGATCTACTTATTCATTAAATAATACTGGAGGAAGTTCTACTTTTACACCAGCAGGGACAAACGGAAGTATAACCCCTAGCGGAACAGTAAGTGTATCAGGAACAGTTGCAAGTCATACATTAACAAGTTCACAAATACCAAGTCATAGGCACGAAGTTGATTCACACGATTCTAATACAAGTTTCGGTAGTAACCCAGCAACAATGGAGTTCGTTCAAAGTTATGGAACTGGAATTGGCCCAACAGTTTATTCTAGTTATGTTGGAGGTGGATTAGGACACAACCATGGTTGGTCTGGATCTGGTTCTTTTACTGGAAATGCAGCTACTCCTTCATTCACAGGAACAAATGCGACAAGTATGCCCCCATATATATGCGTAAATTACATTATTAAAACTTAGGAGTTTTCATGTCGACTACTACAACAACAAATTTAAATTTTACTAAACCTGATATAGGAACGGAACCTAACAACTGGGGAAATCTATTAAATACAAACTTTGATGAACTTGATAAAGCAATTGGTCAAATGCTTACAAAAAGTGTTGCTGGTAATGCCGACATCACTCTAACATCAAGTGAAAGTCAATATGCCGTTTTAGAATTAACTGGAGCATTAACAGGAAACATCAGCGTAAAAACTTATAATGACGGAGCAAGACCTTATATTGTTTTCAATAATACAAGCGGTTCTTATACATTAACTTTCAAGACAGCTAATGGAAGTGGAGTTACAATAACTCAAGGACAAAAACAAATTGTTTATTCAGACGGAACAAATATGGTTTCTGCTGTTGAAACAGATAGTTTTGCAAGTTCAAAAACCATAACATTGTCTGGAGATGTCACAGGAAGCGTATCCACAACTTTTTCAACTAATCCTAGTATAACAACAGCAATTGATGCTGGAGTAATTGTTGATGCCGATGTTAACGCTTCGGCTGCAATAGATGCAACAAAAATTGCAAATGGAAATGTTTCAAATACTGAATACCAATCACTAGATGGTGTAACTGGATCGATCGTTACAACAGATGCTGGAAAAACATTTGACGCTGATATGTCTTGGGGTGATGGTCATAAAGCTAAATTTGGTGACTCTGACGATTTACAAATTTGGCACGATGGTAGTAACTCATATATAAAAGATGATGGGACTGGCGGTTTAGTACTTCAAGGCTCACCTAATGTTACTCTTCAAACATCTGCTGGTGCAGATCTAGCGGAATTTAATACTGGAGGATCGACAGAGTTATTTTATAACGCATCAAAAAAATTCGAAACCAGTAATACAGGAGCCACAATTACAGGGACTTTAGCAGCGACTGCTGTTACTGGTGATGGATCAGGCTTAACTAATATAGGTGGTACAGTAAGCACAAGTGGGTCTGCTCCTTATTATGGATTAAGAGCTTGGGTTAGATTTAATAGTAACAGCAGTAATAGTATTGCTGGAAGTGGAAATGTTTCAAGTATAACCGATTATGCAGTTGGGAAGTATGGAGTGAATTTCTCAACAGGAATGCCAAATGCAAATTACGGAGTTGAAGTAACAGTTTCATCTCAAGCAGCTTATTTCGCAGTTGATATCAATGGCTGGTTAGATAGTAATGCAGCGGCACCGACTACAAGTGGATGTCGTATCAGTTGCTTTACCGACTACAGTTTAGCTTGGAGAGATACTGATAATATTATGGTTGCAATTTATACATAGGAGTTTTTATGGCAAGTTTTATGAGTAAGAAAATAGTTTTTAAAGAAGATGATGGCAATCTTGCTATCATTAGACCAATCGAAGGATGTGGGCTAACTCTTGAAGAGATTGCAGCTAAAGATGTCCCAACTGGTAAGCCTTATAAAATAGTTGATGACTCTGAAATACCAACAGATCGATATTTTAGAAATGCGTGGGAAATAGAAGATTCTGAATTAACTGATGGTGTAGGAGAATAGTTATGGCAATTACTGTAAGTATTCCAAAAGCAAAAGATGTACATAAAGAACATCTTCGTGCAGATCGTAAACCTAAACTAGAGGCATTAGATGTTTTATTTATTAGAGCACAAGAAGCTGGATCAGATACAACTGATATCGTTTCAAAGAAACAACAATTAAGAGATGTAACTAATACTGTAGATGAAAAAACAACTTTAGAAGATATTAAAGCAGTCACTTTACCAGATGTAGGAGTTTAATATATGGCATTATCATCGTTAACGATAGCACCAGGAATAGTAAAAGATGAAACTGAATTTTCTCAAGAAGGTAGATATATTGATGGAGATAAAGTCCGTTTTAAAAATGGTCTTCCAGAGAAAATAGGTGGATGGGAAAAAATAAGTACTCAGTCAATGACAGGAGTCCCTAGGTGTTTACATGCTTGGGCAACAAATGATCAAACAGATCTTATCGCTGCCATTACTACTGAAAAATTTTATGTATATAAAAATGGTTATTTAAATGAGAGAACTCCCTATCGTCTTAATGGAACTGGTACTTTAACAAACAAAATAACGACAACAAGTGGCTCCGCAATAGTTTCTATTGAACATACTACTCACGGATTAGCAGAAAATGATTGGATTAAACTTTATAATGTTACAATAAACAATGTAACTTTAAATGGCGACTTCCAAGTTGAAGCTGTAACTGATGCAAATAATTATACAGTTACCGCTTCTACAAATGCAGATGCTTCTGGGGCTGGAGTTGGAGGTAGTTTAAGTTATGGATATTACATGCCAGTTGGCAATGTTTCTGCTTTCGCATCATTTGGTTATGGAACAGGAACTTATAACCAAGGAACTTATGGTACAGCAAGAACATCTGGAACTGGGATAACCCTTGCTTTAAGAACTTACACAATGGACAACTGGGGTGAAGATTTAGTTTTTTGCCCAAGTGGAGATCGTCCATATTATTACGATGCATCAACTGACGCTTCACAAGTTGTAAGTGCTAATACACCTAACAATAATCAGGGAATTGTTGTAACTGAACAAAGACATTTAGTTTGTTTTGGTGCTGATGGCGATCCAATGAAAGTTGCTTGGTCTGACCAGGAAGACTTTACTACATGGACACCAGCCACAACAAATGACGCTGGTTCAAACCTTTTATCTGGCGGAACGATAATGGTTGGAGCTAAAAGATTAAGAGGTGGTAATGTTTTATTATGGTCTGATACGACTGCTTTCTTAATGCAATATACAGCAGACACTTTAGTTTTTAACTTTAATATTGTTGGTACGAACTGTGGATTGATTGCACCTAAAGCATCAGTAGAAGTTGGTGGATTGTCCTTTTGGATGAGTAAACAAAACTTCTTTATGTATGATGGTTATTCTAAAAAATTAGATTCATCTGCTATTGAAAAATATGTATTTAATGATTTTAACTTTGATCAAAGATCAAAAGTTTTTGCAGCTCATAATTCAAAATTTGATGAAGTATGGTGGTTTTATCCAAGTGCAAGTTCTACTCATAATGATCGTTATGTAATTTATAATATGAAAGATCAAAGTTGGTCTATTGGACAATTAGATAGATCATGTTGGATTGATGCTCCTACTTGGGCTTACCCATTGGCTTCAAATGAAATTGGAACACATTATATTTACCAACACGAAAAAGGTAAGGATGCCGATGGATCAATATTAGATTCAAATATTAAAACGGCTCCAGTAGATATTGGTGAAGGTGATTCAATTGCAGATTTATTTGGATGGATACCAGACTTTGAAGATCAAGTTGGTGATTTACATTTAACAGTAGATTTAAAAGATAAACCAAATTCGACTGTTGAAACAATTGGACCATATGCAATTAAAACAACTACAGAAAAAATAGATATGCGTAATAGTGCACGATCTCTAGCTTTTAAAATAAGAAGCAATGAGTTAGGTGGACATTATCGTATGGGTAAAAATAGAATTGATATCGCTGCTGCTGGAAGAAGAAGATAATGGCAAAGCGAGGATTGTTTTTAGGATCAGCCCCAAAAGAATATGATCAAAGATATACAAACGATGTTTCTTCAAAATTAGAAGAAGTCGTTAGACAACTTTCTTTAGTGAATAAGGAACCTTATGTCACTAGTAATTCAACTGATACACGAACTTTAGATGTATCAACAGCAACTTTAACTGACTTAGCAAATATAGTGGCGACACTTGTTGCTGATTTAAAAAATAGAGGAGTACTAAAATAATGGTAACACCAGTACAAAATATGGGACCAACTATGGCCCCTACACCAGGGAATGTTGGGGCAATGCCTCAAGATCCGATGGGGCAAAATATGCAACAATTTGCAGAAGCAACAGGACGAGGCGGAGATTCAATCTTAGGACACTTAACTCCAGGAGAAATAATAATACCTATAGACGCTCAAACTGAAGAAGTCATAGTAGCAGTAAGGGATGCTTTTGAAAAAGCAGGAATGAATCCAAGAGAATATGTTGTTGGAGATGCAGAAAATAAAATTAACCCACAAACTGGAAACCCAGAATATTTTAGTTTTAGTAGTCTTAATCCATTTAAAAAAATAAAAAAAATAGGAAAGAAAATTAAAAAAAGTAAATGGGCTAGAACTTTAATCCCTCTAGCAGCTTCGATGTTCTTACCGATGATAGCACCAGCCTTAATGTCAAATCCTCTAATGGCTGCTGGTGTAAACTATACAACAAACAGACTTGTCGGTAATGATCATAAATCAAGTTTAATGGGAGCGGCAGCGGCTGGAGTTGGTACAGGAGTAGCAAATAAAGCGGCTGGTTCAACCTTTATGGGTGGTGCATCAGCAAGTGGAGCAGCACCTACTGCTGGAGTAGCAAATGCAACATCAATAAATAATTTAACTGCTGGTGAAGCTGGAGCTAATATGTTTGGAGAGGGAGTAATTGGCGGAGCTACACTCGCTAAGACACCAGTTATACCTTCCTCTACTGTTGGAATGGGTTCATCAATGGCTGGAGCAGGAGCAACAACTCTTGGAGCAGCCCCTGCTGGTGTAGTAACTGGAGCGGCTGGTCAAATGGCTGGAAGTACAACTGCTGGAGCAGCCCAATCTATGGCTGATCAAGCGGCCGAAGATCAAGCACTTTATGAAGAAGCTATGAGGAAGTTTAATAAACCTCTGAAAGAATTAACTCCAGAAGAGTTACAACAACTTGTTAACGATCCCCTTAATCGACCAACTGGGGGAGGAATTTTTAATTACGGATAATGATTAGATTAGCCCTTAAAGAAGATGTGATTGATATCTTCATCCTGTTGGAAA
>Ga0115011_10000811_pt1 | contig 23637 bp, 18 predicted proteins | sample TroAtlMetagenome_2_FD_88705 | JGI IMG/M metagenome (GOLD analysis project Ga0115011, IMG submission 88705) | Marine eukaryotic phytoplankton communities from Atlantic Ocean - Tropical Atlantic ANT8 Metagenome | ecosystem: Environmental > Aquatic > Marine > Oceanic | place: Tropical Atlantic...
GATTTTCAGATGATGGCACCCCAGAATATGCCGCCTAAGAAACTCAACCAGGGTCCGGAATATGGCTCCCGGAATACGGACTGGGGAGTGTGGCCTCCCGATGAGAGAAAGACGATCGACTTCCGCACTGCGGACTACTGTATCAAGGCGTTACAGTCTCCAGTGAAGGATAAGCCTCTCTTTCTCGCTTGTGGCATCTTTAAGCCGCACTCGCCGTTCTTTGCGCCAAGGCAGTATTTCATGGATGCCAGAAAGATTGGCCTTCCACCGCGCCGTGCCGACGACTGGAACGATCTTCCTCGCGGAGCGCAGATGCTCATGGGAAGGACGAAGTGGTTCTGGACAGGCATGACAAAACTCGATCGTCGACTGCCGGGGTCTTTCGAGCGCTTTGTTCAAGCCTATGCCGCCTGCTGCTCCTTCGCGGACGCCCAATTGGGACGGGTGCTTGATGCCCTCGATGCGAGTCCGCGCCGTGACCGTACTATCGTGGTGTTATGGTCTGATCACGGGTTTCATCTTGGAGAGAAGGATCATATTGAGAAGTTTGCTCTCTGGGAAAAGAGTAATCATGTTCCTTTCATCGTGGTTGCTCCGGGAGTAACCGGCGAAGGGGTGCGCTGCGTGCGCCCTGTGGATCTGTCGGTAATCTATCCGACTCTCCTGGAGCTGTGCGGGCTTCCTGAGGAGAAGTGTGATGGAAGAAGTGCGGTGCCCTTGCTTCGCGATGCGGACAGTGAATGGAAGCATCCTGCGGTAATGACCTACGGACGAGGGAATCATGCAGTGCGTAGTGAACGTTGGCGGTACATCCGTTATGCGGACGGATCTGAGGAATTGTATGATCATGAGGTGGACCCTCATGAGTGGTTAAATCTGGCGAGCCGGGCTGAATACAAACAGGTGAAGATGTCACACCGCTCCTGGTTGCCCTCGAAGGAGGCCGGGGAAGTTGCTGGGTTGAGGAGGTAGCTGGCCGCGATGCCGGTTAGGCCTGCTCACTTCGCCCGGCTTGTTCACTAAACGAATCGGGTAGTAACGGGGAGGTCAGAGGGCAAAAAACAGAGAAATTTGCGGAAATGGAGTAAGTTCACCGCATAGAGACCCAAGGAAGCTAGTTTCTCATCCTTCTAGACATGAGAAAACTAGTGATTCCACGGAATTTTTCAGTCGAAAGGGACTATGATCCCTGTAAGTTAACCCCCGAAAGCCACATCCATTTAATGAAAGTGAAGTGTAAGCATCAGCATAGGAGTCACGCCACAGGTTCGCAGGGATTTACCCTTCTTGAGATGGTCATTGTCTTGGGGATCATTGGCTTGATCCTTGGGGCAGCGATTGGACTCAGTGGGGGCTTCACCGGATTTGGACGTGAAGTGCAGACCAAGAGTAAGCTGCAGCGGATTAATAGTGCGCTCACAATGTACAGACACAGGGCTGGCCATTACCCTTCGGAGTCTCAGGGTGTGAACGCGCTAGTTGAGAAGCCGACCAGCGCTCCAGAACCAAGAAGCTGGGAGGCCACCTTCAAGAGTTTGCCCAAGGACGGCTGGGATCAGGAATTCGTCTACAAGTATCCAGGGAGTAAGGACCGAAGCTACCCAGAAGTAATTTCGAAAGGGAAAGATGGCGAAGTAGGCACGGATGATGACCTCAGCAGTCAGGACCAAGAATAGACTGACCTGGCGCGCTGGGGAGCAGAGGGGAATGACCCTCTTGGAAACCATCCTTGCGATGGTGATCGTCCTGATTGTGATTGGGGTAGGTCTGGCCTACCAGTTTACCTCCAACGACAAGGAGTTGCTCAGGAAGGCAAGCGCCAAGATTGAGGCCATGTCTTCGCGCGGTCATGCCATGTCGGTGCTTCACCAGAAGCCATTTTGGATTCGGATCGAGCGCGATAAAGTCGTGCTGGCTGGGGCTGATGTGCGCAGGCAGGAGCCGGAGGACCAGATTGGCGCCTCAGGGTTGACCGAGGATGAGGAGTTTAGTGAGTCCAATGAGGAAGTCTACGATACTCTAGAGGCTGGCGAAGCAGTAATCGCGCTGCGCCGGTGGGGAACGCAGGATGATGCATGGATTGAGCCCGAGGAGGGGGAATCGATCGTCTGGCAGTTCCAGAGCACTGGATTGTGCGAGCCGGTTTCGATCCGGGTAGCGCGAGAGGACAGCTATATTATCATGCACATGAATCCGCTGACTGCTCGGGTTGATGAAGAGGAGGCGGTCATCGTTCAATGAAGAAAGGCGATTTCAGAGCGCGGAAGCGTAAGGGGTTCATCCTGATGGAGGTCATGATTGCCCTCACGGTTTTTTCCATGGTGGGAGTTTCTTACATGGTAGCGCTCAACGATATTGCCGAGATCCTGCGCGAGATGCGGCGTGATGCCAAAATGGGGCGTATCCTGCAGAGCGAGCTGATGAAGTATGCCACCCTGCCGGAGATCGAGGAGATGGAAGAGAGCTACCCCCTAGAGGAGAAGACCGATTTGGAGATTCAGGTGATTATTCAGCCGCTGGAGGACGTGGTGGAAGAACAGCGGATTACGACGGAGAAGGGACGGGTCATGCAGCAGATGTTTCATGTGCAGGTAATTGGTACCTGGTATGAAGATCTGGAGTACCATGAGAGAACTGCCGAAACGTGGCGTTATGCGAGACTCTACCAGCAATAATTACCCTCGAGGAATGAGGCGGCGAGGACGGCGGGGGATCCTGCTTCTCGAGGCCGTGCTTGCTCTCGCAATTGCTGGAATCCTTCTGGTTTCGATCATGTGGATCGTCGATGGCGCTCTGCAGATGTCGAATGAGATGGCGGATGATGGTCGTGAGCACATGACTCAGGAGGCGCTTATCAACTTTCTTGATCGCAATTTCAGCCAGTTACCAGGGAACGCCGAGGTCGAGCTTGAGAGGCAGGACGCTGGCACACATTTCCTGAGTGACCTCACGTTCCAGAATGTGCCGACCTCCTTCTCTTGGTCAGGCCAGGCCATATCGGCAGAGGCTGTTCAGCTATCGACTATCCCAACAAGAAGCGGGGATCTTGATGTCGTCCTGCGCTACTACGAGGAGGCTATTCTAGATGATAGCGACTCCACGGCGAATGTGAATGCTGAACCCGTAGCTGAAATCACGCTGCTGAAGGATGTCTTCTTCTTTGAGTGGTGGGCGAGAGATGGACGGGCATTGGGGGACGATGCACAGGGATACACGGAAACGTGGGATGTTCGTGGGCGATTGCCCATCCAGATGGAGCTGAGGGTAAAATTCGATGAGAATTCCGATGAAATCGTTCATCATTTCTGGCTTCCGCCCAAGTTGAATCCAGAGAGCGTGGTCAGGTCGCAGCGCCGTGCGGCGCCACAGAGTGGGGGTGGAAACTCTGGTAGAAATTCTTCTGGTCGCGACGCTGGACGTGGGAGAGAAGGTGGGGACAGGCGTGATAGCCGAGGCAGCAGCAGAGGCGGTGATAGAGGAGCTCCGACACGTTCCACTCCTCCGAGTCGTGGAAGTGGGAGCCGTGCTGCTCCACCGAACCCGGGAGGCTCAGGACGATGAAAGTTGGATTTTTAGATGCGCAAGGGAAGACGCCGAAAAAGGTGGTCTCTGCTCTGGCGCATGGAGGGAGAAGAGGGAGTACTATGGTTGCTGTCTTCTGGCTGATTAGCGTGATGGCCCTCTATATCTTTACCGCTATCCAGTTGCTTGATTACGAGGATCGGCTGGTATCAGGCCAAGTCGAAGGGACGAGGGCCAGTCAGATGGCTGAGATGGGCGTTTCAGTCGCCTGTAACCCGGTTGTTGAACGCTCTGATTACCTTTTGCTGGAGCAGCGGTTTCCTGGAGACGTTGGGTTTACTGCCACCATCGAGTCGGAAGGATCCCGCTTTAATATCAATTCGCTGCTTATGAACCGGGGAGACGGAGCCGATCCGGATAAGGCCCTTCTCCGTGAGATGTTCGTAGAATGGGGCGCGGAAGATGATTTCGCTCAGGAGGTGGTGGACGCCCTTGTGGACTGGGTGGATGAGAATGAGCTCGAAGAGCTCAATGGGGCAGAATTTCCTTTCTACGAAGGCGAAGGCTTCCTGAACAGGCCCTATAACCGACCGTTTTACTCCCTTGATGAGATGCGATTGGTGCGAGGAATGGAGGACTTGGAGCGCATTTATCCCGGATGGAGGGATTGGTTCACGATCTGGAGCAGCGGAGGCTTGGACGTCAACGAGGCGGACCCGGAAAAGCTGGCCCGAGCCGCGGAGGTGTCCATCGATGATGCGACATCGATTCGGGATCGGGTCCTCGGGCCGGACATGATTCGAGGGACAGAGGACGATCAGCCTTTTAGTAATAGCAGAGAGGTCCTCGATTTGCTAGGGGTTCCGGACATTCAGCGGATGATCGTCGAGCCCCGTCTTACAGCCAACGACCCAACTACCCGGATCGAGTCGACGGGCTGGTCTGGATTGGGCGGATCGCAGATCAAACGCCGAATTACTCTGATTGTGAGAAATAGGACGGGTCGTCCGTCAATCCTCGAGAGAAAAGTGGAACAGGTGCCATGAGCTCAAAGGCTAAAAAGAAAGGTGAGAAGGTTCTCCTCATGCCCGGTTCTGAGGGATGGGAGGTCTGGACTGCAGAAGTGGGCGGGACTGGATTCAGCCTTCACGAGCGCTCCGAAGAGATTCGGGTGCTCGATGTAATTGGAGTTCCGGCAGGGGATCTGACGATGGCATTTCCAGTTCGCGATGTCTCCGCATTGCCATTTCGGGCTTCCACTACTGATGATGCATTGCTCAGCGATCTCGCGGAAACTCATCTTGAAAGAATGGGAGCACGCCCTGGTCTCGACGCAGGAGTCCTTAGCGATGTGTTTAAGGTCGCCACGCGGGGAGAAGAAACTTTTGCTGTTCCGGTCGTCCTTGCTCCTCCCTTTGAGGGAGACCTGCCCCGCCGGGCGCCACAGAATTTCGATATCTCATCCCGTTGTCTGCCCATGCCCTCTACTGGGTTGGTGGTTTGGAAGGAGCTGGGACGGTGGGTCTTTGCGCTTTCTGTGGAGGGCCAGCCTCTTGAGTATGAAGCCTTGGCAATCAATCAGCTGAGTGAAGATGCGGGCCGGGAAATTCGTCTCGCGATGATGCAGATGGAGTTACAGGGCCTGATAGGAACCCTACCCCGGAATTGTATCGTCTGGGTAGGAGAGGGACAACCCTCGCCGACAGCTGATGAGCTTCAATCCCTCGGTGAAGGTGTGGGCCTGCAAGGTCCCGCAAGCGTGGAGTCCAAACCCGCTCCAGAGCTACCAAGTCGGTCCAGTCAGTTGCTTCCTGCCGATGTCCGTGCGGATCGGGTCGCGAAGCGTAAAAAGCAGCAGGTCCTGCTGGGTTCAGGAATTGCGGCGCTGGTGTATATCATTTTGATTGGGTTCTCTTTCGTGAGCTTATCGAGAGAAAAGGCGGCGGCTCAGAAGGCGGAGAACAACTACGCTCCATATGCTAACGTCTTTGAGAGAGGGGAGCGTCATCTCAGGAAGTGGAAGGAGCTGAGTCCGGTGCTTGAGCAGGAGTATAGCACTGTGGAATTGCTCTACCACTGTATCCGAGCACGGCGGGGAGAGGAGGGAGTGCGTCTGGATCGGGCTGACATTACTAATCAGGTAACCGTTGATGGTGATGGGCAACTCCAGCGGATTCTGGATATTCGCCTTCAGGGGAAAACCGATGAGCTGGGTCAGGCAAACGCGTTCGATGAGGCCTTGCAGGGAGCCAGGGGGTTGATTGAGTTTCAGTGGAACATGCCTTCTGCGCAACAGAAGGGTGATAAATGGGCCTTCCAGTGGGGGGCCGCGGTGTCAAATTCTGAAGGGCTGTAGTAATGAATGAACGGGAGAAAAAACTGTTGATCGTGGTAGCTGTCCTCGTGTTTGGACTAATCAATGTGGGTGCCTATAAGCTGTATTATTTGCCGCAGAAAGAAGAGGCGGAGAAGAGCAAGGAGGAGTTCACGAGCAATAGGCAGACTGCACTTGAAATGCTAAAGATTCAGGACTCTCAGCGAGCAGAGATGGATTGGCTCGAGCGCAGTGAGCAGAAGGTGATTAAGAGCTCACAGCAGGCCCTTACCGACCTGGAGGCATTGGCAAACCGGGAGGCACAACGCAGGGGGCTCACAGTGAAGAGGGTAAAGCCTCTGCCAGCGCTGGAGGATCCCCAATTGGAATTCCATCGGGCCCGGGTCGAGATCGAGGTGAGTGGGAGGGAGCAGGTCCTGTTCCAGTGGATCGATCGATTGAATGCTCCTTCCGACCTGCGTGCCGCTACGACCCTTAGTATCAACCCAAAAAAGGACGATGACACCCAGGTAGACTGCCGTGTTACTCTTGAGCAATGGTTCCTCCCGAAGGAAAAGTGGGAGAGCCAGAATGGTAGCGAAGAAGGTTCAACCTAAAGATTTAAACCATGATTAATCTCCCAAGACCACGACTGGTCCTCTTCCTTGCGGCGGGGCTGCTCCTTTCCCTGCCCCTCGAGGCTCAGGTTCCTAAAAAGCAGCCTCTTGGGCGCTACAGCGAACTCTGGACGAAGTCAGCTTTCACGATACCCCCGCTCAAGGAAGTAGTAGAGGTTGAAGAAAAAAACCCTCTGGAAGAATACACTCTCGCGGGGGCATGCGAAGTAGAGGGAGGCTGGTTTGTGGTCTTGATCAATAAGAAGGAGCGAGACAAGCGGATCCGGTTGCATCCAGATGAGGAGAACGAAGAAGGATTCGAGGTCGTAAAGGTGGACCGTGGATTGTCCTACATGGACACGCGGGTCGAGATTAAGAACCGGAGCGGGAAGATTGGAGCGGTAGAGTATGACGAGAAGTTTATCGTACTTAAAAAGGCAACTCCAAAGGCTCCAGTGGGCAAGAAGCCCTCAGTCAAACCCAGTCAGCGGCCATCTACTCCTCAGCGGACCGCAACCCCTTCCAAACGTCCGACCAGTCCCTCCTCAGGAGGAAAGCCGCGTGTTCGACGCATCCCAAGTCCTCCCAGTCGTTAGAGGACAGATAGTTTTTACCCAGCATCATAATGAGATTAATAATTGCATTCTCCCTCCTGTTCGCCCTGGTACCGCCATTGGTGGCACAGGAAAATGATCCTCCGGCACCCCAGAATCCTCCTGCGCCTCCAGCTCCGGCAGCTGAGCCACCAGTGGCTCCTCCTGCCCCGGTTGCTCCGGTTGAGAATCCAGCCGCTCCCGTAGAAAACCCGGTTGTTCCTCCTGCTCCGGTTCCCGCTCCCGCGTTGCCAGGCCTGGTTCCTCCCGCTCCGGGTGAGAACCCGATCAATCCGGACCCTCAGGATCCTGTGCCCGGAGAGGCCAAACCGGCCATCTCAAATGCACCAGATCCAAACCAGCCTGCTCAGCTTAATGCAGCCAACCTGAACGGTCAGGATATTGCAGATCTGTATTTCACATACACGGGCAAGAAGGTTCTGGTCAGCCAGGAAGCATCGGCAGCGGAGGTGTCCTTTATTGTGCCCGGGCAGATGACCTACGCTGAGGCTGCGATGGTGATCGAGAAGAGGCTTGTAATGGAAGGGCTTGAGATCGTTCCTGATGATGATGATCCAAGCTTCGTAAAGCTTGTGCTCTCTAACTCGCAGACCAGTGGTCCCAAACCCCTTGGCCCTCCTGTCGGTGACGACATTGATCAACTGGAAGGAAAAGTATCTGCTGATGGTTTCGTTACCTATGTGATGGCTCTGACGTATCTCAAGCCCGATGACGCGCTCCGGGCGTTCCAGTCGGTTGTTCAGCAGTTTGGGTCGGCGGGAACCGTCGCGGCTATTCCGAATGCCGGATCTGTTGTGATCTCCGGTAACCTCCCGCTCGTTCGAATGCTGGTGGAATTGAAGGACCGGATTGATGTCCCCTCGGCGCAGGTGGGAACAAAATTCGTGGAAGTGACCTTTGCTGATGTGGAGGATCTTGCTGCAAGGTTGAATGAGATTTTCAATAGCCAGCGCCAGAACAATAGTACTACCGCAGGGGTTCGAAGAACTACGAACACCGCAGCGAATCCAGCTGCGCCGCCAGCCCCAAATGCCGCAGCTGCGGCAGCAGCGGCTGCCGCAGCCAATACCCCAGGAGCATCCTCCTCAGCCGGGGAAGACACTCCCATCAACATCATTGCGCAGCCAAGAACCAGTCGTATCTTCCTGATGGGGAGACCGGTGGATATCCTCTTCGTGGAGGGCCTGATCGCTGACTTTGATGCCCCCAGCTCAAAGCGGAATTTCTTGCGTAAGAAGCTCCGCTATCTACCTGTCACGGAGTTTATTCCAGTGGCTGCTGATGCGCTTGAACGGACCTTGGAAAGCGCGGTTGGAGGCGCGGGAGGAAGCTCTCGTAGCTCTGCCGGCACAACTGGTCGGAACAGTGGAACAAGCAGTCGTCGGACCACCGGGACCAATGCCACGGGCCGCTCCAACGTTGGGACTGGAGGAACCGGGGGAGGTTCGCGTGCTCAACTCGCTCAACAGGATATTCAGACTGCTCCGGAATCGATTCTCATCGGCAAGACTTTGCTGGTTGGAGATAATATTTCTAACAGCATCGTGGTGAATGGTCCTCCGCACCATATCGAGATCGTGCAGAGTCTCGTCGATGAGCTGGATCAGCCATCAGAGCAGGTAGCAATCACGGCCGTCTTTGCGCGCTATGACCTTGGTAAAGATCGCAGCTTTGGAGTCGACCTTGGCCGGTTACTGACCGGCGACAGTGATTTCAGAGGCGCTTTACAGAATAGAAATGGGGTTCCCTCTGTGATTGACCCGAATACCCTTCTCGACTTCAACTCGCTTCTTGGTGCTCCGGGAGCCGCCGCAGGAGGGCTCTCAGCCTATGCTGTGATCGGAGACAACTTCGGGGTTTTTGTGAATGCACTAGAGAGCAACAGGAACTTCACGGCGATCTCACGGCCAACCATTTTCACTACGAACAATGGGGTGGCCAGGATCAGTTCTGGTTCACGGATTGCGGTTCCAACCAGTACATTCCAAGGCGGAACCCAGACCGGATTTTCGACGAACGTGGAGTTCCGCGATATTGTTCTTGAGCTAGAAGTTCGGCCGTTGGTGAACTCCGCAGATGAGGTAACCCTCGAGATTTCTCTCGTCAGGGACAACATCGGGGAAAATCGGGCGATTCAGGGATTTGGAGAGGTTCCGGATATTGATACGGATGAAATTTCCACGAGAGTCACGGTGCCCAATCGCTCTACCATCGTTCTTGGAGGACTCATTACTGAGTCGGATACCCGAAGCGGATCAGGAGTTCCTTTCCTCAGTTCAATCCCGATCCTGAATAAGCTTCTGGGAGTGAGCAGTAAGGATATTCTCCGAGAAGAGCTCGTATCCTAATCCACCCGTCAATTCTCACCGATCCGTCCGAGGTTGCTGCGTATCAGAAGGCTTTTGATTCTGATAGCAGGGTTTCTCCACGGGCCCGTGCCTCGGTTCAGAAGGGAGTTCTGCCGCCTCGGGGCGCGCTGGCGCCTGACGAAGAGGCTGAGCAAAAGAAGGTTGCCCCGGGCTCCATGATGACATCCCCTGTGCATCGGGCCATGCGCAAGAAAAGTGGACGCTAGGGCAGGCTCTGAATAGTTGTGTTTTGCCCTTTGTGGATGGTTATTCCGCCATCTCGCAGGAGGCGCTTGCCATGAGGGCCCGGAATCGCTTCATTAGCGCCCCCAGCAAAATCCCACTTCCATGGCCGACCAACCCTCCCAAGAATCGAGTCCTGTTGAAATTTCAGTAGCGGACCTTCCCAAGAACCTTGGAGACCTTGTGCTCAAGGCAGATGCAGCTATCGAGCAAAATAATCTGGGCTATGCCGTGAAGCTCCTTTTGTCCGTCCTGAAGGCGGAGCCAGGTTTTGTCGACGGCCGCAAAAAGCTTCGTGCGGCGGAGATGAAGATCGCGGGGCCTCCCAAGAAAAAGGGTCTTTTCGGTGGGGGTGGAGCCGGGAAGTTGAAGGGGAAGGCCAAGAAGGATCCCGCGGGTGTGATAGATGACATCGAGAAGGAGTTGGAGAAGGATCCCTACAATGCAGGTCTGAACGAATTGCTTCATGATGTCTCCTTTAGCCTAAACATGCTGGATACCGCGGCCTTCGCACTCGAGACAATCCGGCGCGCAACTCCGGACAATACGAAACTCCTGCATAAACTTGCGACGTTCTATGAGGCGCGGAACATGCCCGAGGAGGCTGCCGCAGTTTACAAGGATATTGTTAAGGCCGATCCAACTGACACGGATGCGGTCAAGGGTGAAAAAGATATGACAGCGCGGGCCTCGATGGCGCGTAGTCAGGATGCTTCGGGCGCTCTGGTGAAGAAGGATGACAAGGAAACGCTGGCCCTCGAGAAGGCTTCCCGGGCAGCGATGACTCAGGATCAACTTGAGGAAAAGCGCGATCAGCTGGTCCAACAATACAATGAGGACGTTAACAATTTCGAAGTGGTCAAGCAGCTAGCCGCCATCTACGAGCAGTCGGAGGATTGGGCCATGGCTCAGCAGATGTATGAGTGGGCTCATACGCTTTCAGCGGGGGATGCGGCCCTTAAAATGAAGTCCAATAACATGAAGGACCGGGCAGGGGAGGAAGAGATTCGAGTATTGGAATCCCGTGTTGAGGAAAATCCCGATGATGAAGAGGCTCAGGCGGCCCTTGAGGATTATCAGCAGACCCGGGCAGTCGCGCAGGTGGATGAGCGTCGGAAGCGGGTGGAGCAGAATCCAACGGATCCGCAATTACGCTATGATCTGGGTCAGGCCCTCTATCATGCAGGCGAATACAGTGAGGCGATTCCCCATCTTCAGCAAGCGACCCGAAACCCTCATATTCGAACCAGAGTGCTTTTGCTCCTTGGGCGGACGTTTGACGCCAAAGGAATGAGCGACATGGCAATCAAGCAGCTGACGGATGCTAATTCAGAGCTCACCGTGATGGATAAGACCAAGAAGGAGGTTCTCTACGAACTCGGCTTGATCCACGATAAGGTGTCCAGCAAGGACGATGCGCTCAATTGTTTCAAGCAGATCTACGAGGTGGACTACGGCTACCGGGATGTTGCCCATCGAGTGGAGTCCTCATACTCCGGCTAGCTGCAAGCTGACCCGCAGTAAGCCTTTAGAATTTATCCAAGGCATCCACGCAAAAGCGTGACCATGACTCAAGCAGGTCGTAGAGTGGTCCCTGAAGCTCTTCGGTGCTCTTAAATTGGAGGTCGCAGAGGGCATCTTCACGAGCCTGGGCCTCCATGCTTTCGAGCTCGAAAAGGTGGACAACTCCGAGATGCACACGACCTACGGGGTTACTGTCGTCATTTAGAAGAGCGACAATCCTTTGCTGAGGACGAGCGGGGAGAGCGATCTCTTCATCGATTTCTCGTGCCACCCCAGCGATGTAGGTGGCATGACCCAAGGGGTCGCTCCTCTCGTCGACTGGATTGATGTGTCCCCCAATCCCGAGTGATCCCTGAGCATGGAGTCTGCTCTCTCCGCCAGATTTTCCACGGACATAATGGAGGTAATGATTCCCGAACCGGAAGATGGAGTATGGGATAATCTGTTTGAAGCCGGGGTCATCCTCCGCGGCTTCTCGATCCATAAAGAAGTTGTTAGACGGGTCCAGAAGGGTGGGGATATAGTGATCCGTTTCAGTGGTCAGGCCTTGAAAGGCTCCCAGATCATCTAAAAGGCTACGCGGAACAACCAAGATCTCCTCTCCATCATATTTGGACATGCCCAACTCTGGGTCTGAACAGTGGTGATTCGAACTGCTAAATCAAAACCTGAATGGGAACAGCTGTTAAAAACTCTCGGTTCTTCCAAGGCTCCTACTGTGGTGTTGTTGTGGATGTGGAGGTAATCAGCTCGAGGATCTTCTCATCATTATCACCAGCAGCCCACACGTGACGAAGAAAGTCAGCAGGGTGAATGCTTTTTTTACGAAGGAAGGCGCGGTCCCCGCCACAGCAATACATAATATCGGGATCAAGTTCGCCGCGGAGTTTTGCGCGAGCTTTAGTTATGATCCGGGGAAGGTAGGCGATTTCTCCCAGGGTATCTCCGAAAGTCGGTAGAGCTTCTCTTGTGATTTCTTTTTCACTGAGTTTGCCATTCTGAACGACTTGCAGGTAATCACGGCGAACCGCGGCAATTAAAAGAGCCGTGGTGGCTGCAGGGGCGTTTTCATCCACATGGTCTTCAATGAAGTCGAATAGCTCCCGTGGCTTGCAGCCAATACCTTTGAGAAATTTCAGATCTTCTGCGCTGTAGTATCCTTCGAAGTCGCTATTGCCGCCCCGGTAGATCTCGACACAGCGATTAAAAAGGAGAGTGAATGTTTCATTCCAAGTCATGTTTCCCGCTTAGTTGAGGTCTCAAAGCCCAATCTGTCAACCATGGTGGCTCGAGGATACGCAGGATGATGGCGTAAGGATTATTTTGAGGGGAGCTAGTAAATTTATTGATGGATACGGGTGCAGGTCGCGCGGCCCCACCTGTAAGCGAATCAGGGCGTCTTCTTGCCTGTCCTCACTGATAAAAGTTTAAGAGGTTCGGGAAGCCGCCGAAGAGTTCGTCGTTCGTTATCAGCGAAATATTGAAGGCGAGATCCCTGATGCTGTCATCGGCTTTCAGGATATGTGCGTTCTCCGGTTGGCATTAGCGATGATCTCAAGGATTGTCTCCAGCGAATATTCTATGCAGCGTCATGTAATGTGCCGGGAGAGCCTCTGCCGCAGGGAAGACGCCTGAACGAGCTGAACCAACCTATTCGTTCAGTCTCTTGAGGGCTTGTCGCCGGAACTCGGGAGTCTCACGCAGGGTCTCTGTAACAGCCCGTAGCGCGCTAAGGGTTGCTCTGGAAACATGATGCTCCATTCCCTCCACGTCCTTGTAGATAGTGTCTTCGTCGATGCCGAAAATCCTGAGAAATTCGGTCAGGAGCTCGTGACGGTCAATGATTGCTTTTGCGATCTGCTCTCCCTCTGGGGTCAGGACCGTGCCGCGGTACTTCTCGTGCTTTACGAGCCCCTCGGAGTCCAGTCGCTGGAGCATCTTGGTGACGCTGGCCTGGGAAATGCTCAGGCGCTGGGAAATGTCAACCGGTCTGGCATAGCCCTTCTCTTCTATGAGGTGCAGGATTTGTTCCAGGTAGTCGTCCATTGCGACGCTACCACTGGTTCTGGAGGCATGGGAACCCACCAAGGGAGGATAGCTGGCTATTTCTATTCACGCACGGAATTTTCCACAATTCTTGGAACGGGCCTCTAATCCGTTTCCAAGCCGGCGAAGGATTCTATCAGTAATTCTCCGGAATACAGATCGCGGTTCGATGCTTGGAACTCAGCTTTCAGCCTTACTTCCAAGGCGCTGAGGTCAAGCAGTTCCCATCCGACAAAGGTCCATTGCCCATCTACTCCGTCATGAGGAAAACCAAGAAGAAGGTGATGAGCCTCTTCCGTGATCTTGGATGAAGCTGACGAGGCAAGCTTGTAATAAAAGCTCCTCAAGGTAGAGGCACGACTTTTGCCCTCGAAGAGTTTTGGGTCGAGATACGTAATTCTTCCAGATTCGACGTGTTCGATACGGAGGTCTGGATACCCAGTGCGTTGTTCCTTTCCGTCGCCGGTTTGAGGAATGGAGCAGAAGAGAGCCTCGTGAGCGTCGATATGCTCTCGCAGGGTATCCTCGAAGAAAACTGAACCTTCATTAATCCGGCGGAGACCTCTAAGCGCGGAGCTCTCGCTGCTATGGATTTTAATTGCGTGATCAGCAGCCTCTCGGATTGCTTCGAGAATGATGGAAGATACCGGATCTTTCTTGTCGAAAGGAGCTACTACGTGTCCGGTCGAACTCTCGACGAGTTGGGCAAAGGAGAAGCCGCGTTTTCCCAGGTCCGGGGTCTGGAGGATGGCGATGAGATTCTGACTTTCGGCAGGTGATGCCCGAGGGGATTGCGCATGCTGCGCCTCGGCCTTCCGCTCGGCCTCCTTACGGCTTGCAAGGCGTCCAATTTCGAATGATCCGAAAGCGACAAGGAAGAGCACACCAGGTGCGATCATGAGAAGGCGCTCGCGGGGGGTCATCTTAGCCAAGCATCTCTGGTAACGGCCAAGGAGGCAAGTAAGGTGACATGAGACAAATCGACCCGACATGCTGTCCCGTTTTCCGGGTCACGGTGTCCCTCGATCGATATCAATCCCCTGAAATACAGGGAGTTAATGATGGCCCGGGAATTGCGATAACCCTGCCATGGGTCTCGAAAAAATAACGATCAAACTTCAAGAGGCGCTCCAGGGAGCACAGCGATTGGCATCCAAGTCCGGCCATGCTGAGTTAAAATGTGAGCATGTTCTCCTTGGGCTTATACAGCAGGAAGAGGGACTGGCAGCCTCTTTGCTCGAGAAAGCCGATGTCGATATTACAGGGTTGAAAGCAAGGATAATCAGCGCCCTTGATGGGGAGCCGCGGGTAGAGGGCGTCAGTGGCCAGCCACAGTTGGATAGAAACCTCAGAGCCACGCTGGATTTTGCTGATGAGATTCGGTCGGAGATGAGTGACGACTTTCTCAGTGTTGAACACGTTCTTCTAGGTCTGATGAAAGTAGCTGGATCCGGAAACGAGCTCCTTGTTGGAGCAGGTGCTACTGTGGAAGGGTTGAAGAATTCTTTGCGAGAGGTGAGGGGAAGCCAGACCGTCACGGATGAAAACCCTGAGGGAAAATATGAAACTCTCGAGAAGTATGGGACTGATCTCTGCGCCCTTGCGCGAGAAGGAAAAATCGATCCTGTCATTGGTAGAGATGGAGAGGTGCGAAGGGTGATGCAGGTGCTTTCCAGGCGGACAAAAAATAATCCCGTTTTGATTGGGGAGCCAGGCACCGGAAAGACGGCCATCGTAGAAGGGCTTGCCCGGCGCATCGTAGGAGGAGATGTGCCGGACTCGATGCAGAATAAGAGGGTTATCGCGATGGATCTTGGAGCCATGATTGCGGGAGCAAAGTATCGGGGTGAGTTTGAGGACCGCTTGAAGGCTTTCCTCAAGGAAGTCACGGAGTCCCAGGGTGAGATCATCCTGTTTATCGACGAGCTTCATACAATCGTTGGTGCTGGAGCAAGCGAAGGAGCCGTTGATGCTTCCAACCTTCTAAAGCCCCAGCTGGCCCGTGGTGAGCTGCGTACAATTGGCGCAACGACGCCGACTGAGTATCGAAATTATGTGGAAAAGGATGCGGCCCTCGAGCGTCGTTTTCAGCCGGTCAGGGTCGAGGAGCCTTCAGTTGAAGACTCGATCGCAATCCTCCGAGGGCTCAAGGAGCGTTATGAAATTCACCATGGAGTGCGAATCCAGGACTGTGCGCTGGTAGCAGCAGCACAGTTAGGAGATCGATATATCTCGGCCCGATTTCTTCCAGATAAGGCGGTGGATCTCGTTGATGAGGCCGCGTCGCAGCTTAAGATTGAACTAGATTCCAAGCCGACAGATCTTGACCAGGTTGAGAGGCAGCTGATGCAACTCGAGATGGAGCGGCAGGCTCTGGAAAAGGAATCAGATACAGCAAGTCTCGAGCGTTTGGAGCGGGTAGCAGGAGAGATTTTCAGCCTTCGGGAAACATCCGGAATCCTGACCGCGCAGTGGAATAGTGAGAGGGCTCTTATCAATGAGGTGCGTGGTCTTCAAGAGCTCATCGATCAGCTGAAGATAGAGGCTGAGCAGGCAAAGCGCATAGGGGATCTTGCCCGGGCCTCTGAGTTAACCTATGGATCCCTGCCCGACGCTGAGAGTGAACTGGAGAGTGCAAAGGATCGCCTCGGGGCAAGAAATTCGGATCTGCAGCTCCTGCGAGAGGAGGTAACAGAAGATGATATCGCAAGGGTTGTAGCTTCATGGACTGGAATTCCCGTGGACAGACTGCGCGAAGGGGAGCGGGATAAGCTGGTAGAGATGGAAAGCCGTATTGGTAAGCGGGTTGTCGGTCAGGAGGATGCAATCGGAGCGGTTGCCAATGCGATTCGGCGTGCCCGGGCGGGCTTGCAGGACGAGAATCGACCTATAGGATCCTTTATGTTTCTTGGGTCGACAGGGGTGGGCAAAACAGAGCTTTCCAAGGCTCTCGCGGAATTCCTTTTTGATAAGGAGGATTCCATGGTGAGGATCGATATGTCGGAGTATATGGAGAAGCATAGTGTCTCCCGCCTTATTGGTGCTCCTCCTGGATATGTCGGTTACGAGGAGGGTGGACAGTTGAGCGAACACGTGCGTAGGAATCCCTACTCAGTGGTTCTGCTGGACGAGATCGAGAAGGCCCATCCTGAGGTGTTTAATGTTCTCCTGCAGATCCTTGATGATGGACGAGTCACCGACGGACAGGGGAGAACGGTGGATTTTCGTAATACAGTCCTGATCATGACCTCAAATATTGGTGGAGAATTGCTTGCTAGAGAGGGAAATCCCGAGCAGCAGGAGGCCGGAGTCATGGGGGCCCTGCGCGGGCATTTCCGTCCGGAGTTTCTTAACAGGGTCGACGAGACTGTGCTTTTCCACCGTCTTGGAAGAGAAGAGCTGAAAAGAATTGTGCGGCTACAACTGGAGAGGGTGAAGGCAAGGTTGTGCCGGAAGGGTCTTGGCTTGCGAATTAGCAAGGAGTCCGAGGATTTTCTTGCGGATGAGGGTTATGACCCAGTTTACGGTGCAAGACCCCTTAAGAGGGCTATTCAAAAGTGCCTACTAGACCCGCTTAGTATGCAAGTTCTCGAGGGCGTCTTAAAGGAGGGCGATGCGATAGAAGTGGAAATCCGAGATGGAGAGATGATCTGTCAGCTAGCCCAGAAGAAGGCCGCTTGAGAGGTTCCCGCGGGCCTCTTCAGAATAAGGGAGACTTTAGAGTCACCTGCCGGAGAGTGATGGAGCGGTCTCCGGCGTGTGCGGGGCAGCCCGGGATCCGATCGCGATTTACTCGTAGGGTTTCGAGTTGGGGAGGAAGATTCGGAGTGATGCCGATAAGTGACATTGACAGGGTAGGGCGAGACTCCCATGTGAGAGTCATTTCGAGGCCATCTTCCGGGACTCCCCGGAACACCAGGAGCTGCTGGCCATTGAGATCCGGTTCTGGCAACGGGATATCCATGCCAAGTGCATTGACCTCGGAGAGGCCCTCTGATTTGGCAATCCTGAGCTGGATTTCCTGGGATTCGATAGTTGGACGAAGGCGAATTCGCGCGCTATGAGACTGCTCTCTCGTATCCCATTTCAAGAGCTCAAGATCAGGGTTGGTCAGCTTTGCCCTGGGGGCAATGAAAAGAGAAGGCCCAAAAGGATAAAGGATCTCATCAGGGTTTGGGAATGGTTCAAGGGCTTTGGTGAGCGAGGTAGGAATGTCTCCCTCCCAGGATGATATTCCGACCTGGGCATCGTTCCTGCTAGCTGCCTCAAAGTAGGTCAGATTGATCTGTTGCGGGGATTCAGGAGTGAAGCTTGGAGATTGCAATGCGGTGTATCCGGCCCCTGCGGCCCCCACAAGCAGGAGGAAACAAAGACCTGAAGTAAGGCGTCTTGAGAGGAGGAGAAGCAGGGGGACGAGCGGAAGGGCGAGGAAAATTACAAGGAAGGAGATCAACGGTGGGGCAGCGAATACTCCAAGAGCAGTTGGAAGAAATTTGATGAGAGGAACAAGGACGAGGGAGGTAGCTGCTGTTACGAGAAGACAGGAGGCAGGGAGGAGAGAGCGTCGCTTGCGATTGTGGCCACCAAGGAGGAATGAAACGAGGGCGGCAGTGAAGGCTGGAACTATGAGGATATATGAGAACCCCTCGGCCATAAAACTCAGGATCAGAGAGCCGATTGCGAGAGCGATTCCGTGGAGGAAATAGAAGACGACTGGATCGGTTCGAATGATCACGACAGTTGCAAGGGTAGACATGGCAGCAACGAAGGAGGGCACGAGGAGGTCGAAATGAAATCCGTCCGGCCAAGGAGATGAGGTAGAATCAAGATGCTGGAGGAGCGCGGCAGAGAGCCAGCCTAGCATAACTCCAATTAAGACGATCAGAGCCCAGCAAATTCCTCCGTGGAGGAGGTCCCGTGTCTGCCAGCGAGCGGTGCTTCCTGAGGAAAGAAAGGAGAGGATAATCGAGAGAAGAATTGCTCCGGAAAACCAGAGGGAGCGTCCTGCAGGCCATGAGAGGATGAAGTGTGCTCCGACATCGGTGTAGACCGCGTCTTTGGAGGAAGAAGGGTCTGCCCACTCCGAGCGCAGGAGCTGACGGGTCATGGCAAGAGCGAGGTCGCCCTGATGTTGTAGGCTTCCAAGGTCAAGGTTTCCGGTGGTATCGAGAGGAGTATGATAATGCTTAGGGTTGCCGATAAAGGCAAAGTTGAGGCCGCTCAGACCTCGTTTCATAAAGACGGTAAGATCCGAGGAATTAGGCATTGTGCGGTAAATTGAGACATAAGCGGAGCTGCTTACCGGACGCTCAAGGCCTCGAGCCATTTGTTTCACGAGCCATGAGTTTCCCTCTGAGCTTTCGAACATGAGACTGGCTCCGGAACTCCCCCGGGCCTCCAGATTGATGACAATGCCGACCCGGTCTGCGAATTCGTTAAAACGGACGAATCCCCGGGCGCCAACGAGGCCTGCTTCCTCTCCGTCGGTAAAAAGAAGGAAAACAGGACGCGCGAGGGGCGTTTCCCTCATCAGGATGGAGGCAATTTCGATCAGTGATGCCACTGCAGCTGCGTCGTCACTGGCGCCGGGACCTGCAGCCACGGAGTCGTAGTGGCAGGCGAGGAGAATGGCTGGAAGATCTGGGTTAGAAGAGGGTAATTCGACAAGCAGGTTCCGAGCAAGCGTGAGGCTCGTGCCCTTTGTATTGCTTCTGCTCGAGACCCAATGGTCATTTTGCATGGGATCAAGCCCAAGTCCTTTCAATGCCTCAACGATTCTAAGGCGTAGTCGTTTGTTGGCGGCCGACCCGAGGGGATGAGGCTTGGAGTGGGGAAGGATCTTCTTGAGAGAATCGAATGCACGTTCCCCGGAAAAAGAATCTGCTGGTCCCTCTCTGCCGATGATCGGTGGCGGGTCATACCGCGTCGAAAGATAGCCCCCGAAGGTAAGGACAAGGGCCATCACCGCGAAGAGCGAGGTTTTTGGGTGATCCGCCAGAGACCATCTAGAGACAGGTCTGCTACTACTTCCGGGATCCATTAGAGATCGGTATCCTCGCAGGGTCATTGCTGGGGTCGATGCGGAAAATTTTTTAGAATTGTGAGGTCTACCGCTTAAAACTCGCCTTCGGTCTTGTCCCTTAGTGTGGGAGTTGTCAGCCTTCAAAAATGAAGGTCTTCCCCGGCTGCTTTCGCCAATTACTGCTCCTCGGTTCCGTTCTCCTTCTCGGTGATGGAATTCTTCTCGCTCAGGACTCGGAGACGAATTCTCTGGCTCCGGCTGCTGAGGTTGTACCGCCAGAGGAAGCCACGCCAGCGGTAGAGCAAAGTAAATCGGTCGACGAGCGCATTAACGAGGGATTCGGTGAGGCAACTGGCTGGTTCGTTAAAGCCATTTTTTCTTCCATCCGAATTGCGGATTATGACGTTCTCTGGGTCATTCTCTGGTTGGCTGCCGCAGGGATCGTCTTCACGGCGGTTTTCAAGGCCATCAATATCCGAGCTTTTCCTCTAGCATTGCGAACAGTCAGGGGGAAATACAGCGGCCCGGATGATCCCGGTAATATCTCGCACTTCCAGGCACTCGCGACCGCAGTCTCGGGAACGGTTGGCCTTGGGAACATCGCAGGAGTCGCGATCGGTATTTCCATTGCTGGTCCGGGAGTTGCGTTCTGGCTCTTTCTCAGTGGTTTCCTGGGAATGGCTACCAAGTTCGCCGAGTGCACCCTTGGGGTAAAATATCGGAGCATCGACGGAGAGGGGCATGTTCAGGGTGGCCCCATGTATTACCTGAAGCGAGGAATGGCGGAGCGCGGACTGGGTCCGGTCGGTGCCATCCTTGCTGTGTTCTTCGCGATCTTTTGTGTGTTCGCGTCGTTCGGGGGTGGAAACATCTTCCAGGTCAACCAAGTTACCCAGCAACTTATCAATGTTGCCGGAGAGGATAGTTTCTTCGCATCGAATCAGTGGGTATTCGGTCTGATGATGGCGCTGGTAACAGCGCTGGTAATCATTGGAGGGATTAAATCGATTGCCAAGGTCACCTCGAAACTAGTTCCTACGATGTGCGTAATTTACATTCTGAGCGCTCTCCTTGTGCTTGTGGTGAATGCCGAGGCGATTCCCGGAGCGATTGGCATGATCGTAACCGAGGCGTTTCAGCCTCGTGCTGCGGTAACGGGCGGGATTCTGGCAGCGTTTATTTGGGGTATGCGTCGGGCTACCTTTTCTAATGAGGCGGGAATCGGATCTGCGCCTATTGCTCATTCGGCAGCCCGGACGCGTAAGCCTGCATCGGAGGGCGTGGTAGCGCTCCTCGAGCCCTTCGTGGATACAGTTATTGTGTGCTCAATGACTTCCCTGGTCATCGTTACAACGATGCAGTTCGATGGTGAGACAGCGAACTTTACGGTGAACGGTCAGGCCTTCGAACTAGGTCGGGATGCGAACAACAGCTCTTCGTTCGGAATCGGGCTCACCTCGGCTGCTTTTGAAACTGTGAACTCCGGATTCAGGTATCTTCTCTTTATTTGTGTCCTTCTGTTTGCGTTTTCCACTCTGGTGACATGGAGTTATTACGGTCTTCAAGCGTGGCAATATCTCTTTGGAAAGAACCAGGCTCTGGAACTTACCTATAAGACAGTCTTCTGCCTTATAATTATCGCTGGAGCCTCGGCCAATGTTGGTAATGCGGTCGACTTCTCGGATGCTGCCTTATTTGCAATGAGTATCCCGAACCTCATCGGAGTCTATTTTATGATTCCGATTATCAGGAGGGAATACGCCAAGTTCCAACATTTTGCCGATAGAGTTGATAAAGGGTCGTCCCTTGAGGAAGCGGATGCCTCCGCTGAAAAGGCCTTTCCGGACCAGTAAAAGGGGATAAGCTGATTCGATGGCGCGCAAATATACTCTGGAGCGTCCGACCACCAGTGGTGCGTCCGGGATTGATTTTGCGGAGGACCTTAACGAGCAGCAGCTTGCAGCGGTGTCTTCGCCGCCGGGTCCGGCTCTCGTGATTGCAGGGGCAGGCTCTGGTAAGACCCGAACCCTGACTTATCGGGTGGCCTATCTTCTCGACCGTGGAATCGAGCCCCGAAATATTCTGCTTCTCACCTTCACGAATAAAGCTTCCAAGGAGATGCTTGAGCGTGTCAGGTCGCTGGTTCCCCGGGATGTGAGCGAAATGTGGGGTGGGACATTCCACTCGGTTGGGAATCGGATTCTAAGGCGGCATGCGGAAGAGATCGGATTGACAAAGTCGTTCTCGATTATGGACCGGGATGACCAGAAGTCATTGATGAATACGGTGATCGCCGAGTGCGAGATTGATACTACTGCGAGACGTTTCCCCAAGCCGGACGTGCTTATCTCTATTTTCAGCCTGATTGAAAACACGGGAATCGCTCTCGAGGACCTTCTGGAAGATCGCTATCCCTATTTTGAGGAGTGGGCAGAGGAGATCGCTAGGGTAGAGGCGCGATATCGTGTGAAGAAGCGCCAGATTAACTCTGTGGACTTTGACGATCTTCTCGTGCTGACTCTGAAGCTTCTGCAGGAAAACGAGGAATTACGCGGGCTCTACCAGAAGCGATTTCAGTATGTTCTGGTTGACGAGTTTCAGGATACGAACCATGTGCAAAGTGAACTGGTAGATCTTTTAGTGGGGGAGGGTCAGAGCCTTATGGTGGTAGGGGATGACGCCCAGTCGATTTACTCGTGGAGAGGGGCGGACATGGATAACATCTTGAGCTTTCCTGAGCGTTACCCTGACGCGCAGGTCTACCGGATCGAGAAGAATTATCGCAGTGTTCCGGAAATTCTTGAGCTCTCGAATTCGGCGATCAAGGCCAACCGTCATCGCTTCGAAAAGGATCTGGAGGCAGCGCGGGAGGGTGGAGCGATGATGCCGGCATTGGTATCGCTGGAGGACCCCAATTCACAGGCTCAATTCGTCGCCCAGCGTATTCTCGAGTTGCGGGAGGAGGGGGTGGAACTTGAGGAAATCGCAGTCCTCTACCGGGCTCATCATCAGAGCATGACTCTTCAGATGGAGCTAAAGAATCGAGGTATTCCTTTCCAGATCACCAGTGGTCTGCGCTTCTTCGAGCAAGCTCATATCAAGGATGTCGCTGCTTTCATGCGTTTCGTGACCAATCGCCGCGATGAAGTCAGTTTCAAACGGATGGTCTGCCTGCTCCCCGGGATTGGAGCAAAAGGTGCCAGCAAACTATGGAAAGGCTGGGCGGCAACCCCTCACGCTACGGCAGAGAATCCTCCTGCGGCTTTTTCTGATATTCTTGGAGACCTGCCGGTCCCCAAGAAGTCGGCATCCCACTGGGAGCAGCTGGGGCACACCCTTGATGAGCTAGTCAGTTCGGATGGTTTTGCGAGACCTTCCGAAATGATTTTCAGTGTTCTCGAGGGGGTCTACGACGAAGTGATGCGTGAGTCGTTCGATAATTATGAACATCGACGCTCGGACCTCGAGGAATTGATGAGTTACGCGGATCGATTCGACGATGTCCTTGAGTGCCTCGCCCAGCTCTCCCTCATGTCTGCAGTGGATGGGGATCCCAGTGGAAGTAAGGCCGAGTTGGATGCCGAGCAGGTTGTGCTCTCCTCTGTTCATCAGGCAAAGGGGCTGGAGTGGAGAGTCGTTTTTGTGATCTCCCTGACAGATGGAATGTTTCCAAACGGGAGAGTGCTTGATGCGGATGATGAGTATATGCTTGAAGAAGAGCGCCGGCTTTTCTACGTGGCGATCACGAGGGCGAAGGATGAGCTCTATCTCACCTATCCGCAGATCAATCCCAAGAGTTACTCTGGCGAGGTTATTCAGAGGCCTTCCCGCTTCCTCGATGACTGTCCTGCCGAATTGATGGAGGAGTGGCAGGTCTCAGGCGAGTGGTAAAAAGAGCCTTTCTTAGCAGCTTCTTCCGCCATCGGGAAGAGTTTCGGTGGATCCGGACAGATCTTCAATTACACCCCGCGCACGAGGCCACGCTGCTTTCGCCTCCAGAATGATCCAGAGTTGCAGAGCGATAGTCGCTAGTCCCAGAACTGCGAGGAGGAATTGAGAGTTCTGGAAAAATTCATAGACTTTGATCGTCATCGCGATTCCGGGGAGGATGAGCATCACGACAGTAGGGGGTATGATAAACCAGATGGGAAGAGAGCGACGCCATAACCAGAACGTGATCACAAGGAAGGCAAGGCCAGCCAGGAGTTGATTGGTCGCCCCAAAGAGAGGCCAGAGGATCAGGCCTCCCTTGCCAGCTGATTGCAGCGTCCAGGTGACCTCGGGACCGGGAGGCGGCAGGGCGGCAAGAGCTCCGGCAAGAAGAATCGCGAAGATCGTGGCGCCATGCTTGTTGCTGAGAACGGTGAGCGGGCGAAGAAGTAAGGGC
>Ga0115011_10000812_pt1 | contig 23629 bp, 16 predicted proteins | sample TroAtlMetagenome_2_FD_88705 | JGI IMG/M metagenome (GOLD analysis project Ga0115011, IMG submission 88705) | Marine eukaryotic phytoplankton communities from Atlantic Ocean - Tropical Atlantic ANT8 Metagenome | ecosystem: Environmental > Aquatic > Marine > Oceanic | place: Tropical Atlantic...
AAAATTGATTCTTCTTCATCTTCTTCTTCTGGAGCAATCCATGGATCAAACTCTTTATCTTCGTTATTCATTGTACATTCCATTTCATCTATCTCTTGCTCTGCAAAAAATACATTACATTGTATTTTTTCAATTTTGGTATTCCTTAGAATAATATCTGCCAAAGTAGTATTATGTATCTCATCCCTTATTTGCTCTACTTCTGGATTATTAAGATAAAAAAGATGATCTGAATCTCTCAAAATTTCATATTGTAATTTTATCAATTCATGAACTGAAATTCCTACACTTGAATTTTCAAGATGGTCTTCTGCAAGCATTCCAATAAACATATCAGAATGCCCTGGTTCTGGATATAATGACATTAATTTGTTCGCTATTTCTGAATCACTAGTTATTTGAGACCAATTTGTAATTTTATCTAACCCTAATGCTTCTCTTATTGTGTTATAATCTGGCATCCCATGATCTCTTGCTCTGTTAATATCTATTGCACATAAATCCATACCACCTGCATTTGGTTGACCAAACATCTGATTACGCAAATCATCAGAATAAACAAGATCTAATTTAGGTTCTACTTGATAAGCTAATCCACGAAGTACAGGGTCTATACCACCACCATCGGTTAATGGCCTTGTATCAAAAAAACCTTCATTTAATCTGATATGGCCTTCTATCGATTCTGTGCGATTTTCATCAAGTCTTAATGTCCAACTTCCTATTTGACTATGACCCATTCTAAATGCTGAATGAGTAAAAGCATTGAGAATTGTAGGATCTAATGATGAATCATATCCATCATATTCGGATAATGTAACTCCTAAAGCGGGTAAGAATTCATTAAAAGTTATTGCTTGTAAGATTCCCGCAACTCTAATTCTTGCACTTTGATATATTTGCTCATCAGACCAAGTAGGATTTTCTGAGTGTATTTCAACTGCTAAGCGATTATGTTCTCTGAGAAATAATATATGTAATGCAAGTAATGAAATATGTTCATTTCCTCTTACATCTCCAACTACTAAATTACCTCCACCAAACCCCTCAAAAGACATTCCAGGATGTGAATTATTTGTAGGATCTAACTTGGGAGGAATTGGCCCTTCTGTGGTCATTGTTGTCTTCAACAATCCATTTTCAAATGTTCTCAACCAATCTCCCCTATTATTATCAGACCCGTAAACCAAACTTGCATCTAACCATGAGGTTATTTGATTAAGTTGTTCTCGAGGATTAGATTCATCTGTTCCAGATTCTAAATCATATTGAGATCTAAACATAGGAATGTAATAACCAGGAGTCATTATTTCATCTTCTTCAGGAATTAAAATATCAAATTTATGTTGACCTCCCTCTGAAGGATATTGATGTTTTCCTCTTTGGTTACCTGTAAATACAATATCATGTGTGGCAAATTGGCTGAAAACCCAAATGAAATCTGAAAGTCCTCTTTCATCTGGAATATCATAAGGATCTGCTCCAACACCTGCTGGATCAGCACATAAAACGTTGCTTATATGTCTTGGATTAGGTAAATCTGATAATGAAGGAGATGATAAATTATCCGAATATTCTGCAGGTACCAACCTTCCCAATCTACTTACTGATGAACCCCAATCAAGATTATCTGGGTTATGTCCAGATCCATTAATTGGATAATATTCAGTAATTAAGGGCCCACTATAAGTGTTAGTTCCAGTAACTTTTGCTGTAGCACTAGAGGTCATCATAATTAATAAAATAAATACAGTTGTTGCCACTCTTATTTTACACATAAGTATCATACCTTACATCCTTTTATGTCTCCAAATAAATAAGAATAAAGAAGTAAATACAATTCCACTAAAAGCTACTAAATCTGGAGGTTCAGGAACATATTCTGGAATGGTTAAAACTTGGTCTACTGAAACATCAAACATTGTAGTTGTTCTTCCACTTGGCCAATTTACTACTATAGAATCTATCATAGTCGTATTTCCTAGTCCAAAGTGTAATCTTTCATCACTACAACCAAAAGATCCTGAGCAAGCAAATTTTTGCTGCACATATGACTGATTTTCAACCCAAACAATAACTTCTGCACCAATCCCTTGTATGTTAGAATATGTGCCATTTAATTCTATCATCAACCAATGTCTACCTGTTAAATCGGCATGATTTTCAAAAAATCTAATGGGAGCATTAGAATTACCAGTAATTATATCTAAATCTCCATCATTATCAAAATCAGCAATTGATGCTCCCTGAGTTTTCTCAGAATGGGAGGGGATTAGATTTAATTCAAATGCTGATTCAGTAAATGTACCATTACCATTATTTATCCAAAATGTATTGTCTTGTTGAGAAAAATAAGGATTTATTTGACCTACACTGAAAAATAAATCTAAATCTCCATCTAAATCGTAATCAAAAAATTCACATACCCAATGAACAGGATTTGATTGTGGTAAATTTATTCCTGCTTCATCTCCAACTTCTTTATAGGTTCCATCATTTTGATTTTGCCAGAGATAGTTTGGCCCTAGATTAGATTGACAAATATCTAAATCTCCATCTCTATCATAATCTCCAGCATCCAAACCCATACCAGTACCTTTGATATTCATCCCAGCCTCCCTAGTGGCAACTGAAAAAGTTCCATCTCCCTGATTAATATAGAGTGGTGAAATTCCAAAATCACTTGCAATGAATACATCAGGATATTTGTCACCATTATGATCAAACCATAATGCAGCCCAACTCATACCTGAACCCATTTCACTATCACTATACAATCCAGGAGAAGATGGAGTTCCAGAAACTGCGTCTGCTCTAACCACTCCTGATTGTAATGGCTCTCCAATAATCTCTGAAAAGGCAGAACTTCCAGACAGTTTAGCCTCAAAGGTGACATCAGTAAATGTCTCATCACCGTTATTTCGATACAAGATATTTGTTTCGCCTTCTGCTTCAGTTTCACTATCTTCATAATATCCGTAATTTAAAGAATACAAATCAAGGTCTCCGTCTAAATCGTAATCAACCCATTGAGCAACACTACTATGCCCATTATTTCCTACTCCTGCAAACTTTGTTACATCTGTAAATGTACCATCTCCATTGTTATGATACAAGATATTCTCCTCCCCACCTGCATATTTACCGTTTGTGTGGCCAAATTCACTGACATAAAGATCAAGAAACCCATCTGAATTATAATCTCCCCACACACCAGAAACAGAAGTACTATCTGACATTCCATCTCCATCTACATCGTTATTTAATCCCGATTTATTTGTGATATCTTTAAAGTAAAAATCACCTCTATTTTCAAATAACATTTGATTGCCAAATGTTGCTTTAAAAAATATGTCTGGGTTTTGATTATCTTCCCAATCTAAATGAGAAAATTTTGCAGACACATACAGATCTAAATCTCCATCATTATCAAAATCACCAGCTGAAATTCCTGGACCATATGAATTCCAATCAAATGATTCTTCATCTTTCTGAAATTCGACTAATTCTGGTTCAACTCTAGTAAATCTTACAACATAATCTTCATCTACATCTGAATTTTCTGCTTCTTGAGCCATTACTGAAAATTGTGAAGAGAATACAATACAAAACATTGCTAATATTGAAAAAACTGTAGTGGAACTTACCCGAACCATGCTCTAACAATACAACCTTACTAAGCAATCGCATAAAATACCTCGTTAATATTGAGATGAAAAATTAGACTTTAAAACGAGAGATTAATAAAGTACCGTTGCCAATATATATTGGTGATATTAATAATAGAAGATTTGGAAATCGAGTCTAAAACAAACAAATGTCCAAACATCCTTTTGTATAGACATCATTTGGGCCGTAAGGCCGGAGGGGTGCATGATGGCTGTTAGACTAGGACCTGCGGGAGTTCCGCTTTCTTGTAAAGGACGTACTATCGTAGAAGGTATGGACGATATTATCAGCCTCGGAATGGATGCAATGGAAATTCAAACTGTAAGAATGGTTGCACCAAATCATTTCGAGCAATATTGGCAAGCAGGAGCCTTGTCTTACAAAGCAGATTTTGAATTAAATATTCATGGTCCGTATTATTCAGAGATTCTTGGCAATAGAATGCAATTAAATCGTACATTATCTAAATTAGAAGCAAGTTTACAAGCTGCAAAAGTATTGAATGCTAGACACATCACTTGCCATGTTGGCCCATATTGTGGTAATTCAAAAGGAAAAGAAGCAAATGAAATTGCTGCAAATGTATTTGCAGGAGTTGTTGAAAGAGTTGCAGAGATTTGGGAAGAAGATGTAGATCATCCTGTATTTCCTTGGCTTAAAGAAAATAAACCAACAAAAATAGGTATTGAAACAAGTGGCCGCCAGAATTTATGGGGCAGTATTGAAGAGGTTCTTGAAGTTGTAAATCATGTTGAAAACACAATTCCTGTAATTAATTTTGCACATATACACTCACGTGGACATGGAAGATTAAAAACAAGTGAGGATTATGGAGAATTATTTGATTTGGTACGAGAAACTATTGGAACCAAAGAGTTTTACTGCCATTTCTCTGGTGTTGAACACCACATGGGTAATGCGATTCATTATACTCAAATTAAAAAGTCAGATTTGAACTTTGAGCCTCTTGCAGAATTTTTAGTTGAAGAAGGAGATTGGTTAGACGTGACTATAATTTCTGACTCACCTTTACTAGAACATGATGCCATGTATATGAGTCAACTAATTAGTAAATCCAGACACCGTCAATTAGAAAGAAAAGCAAGAGAACAAAGAAGACGTGAATTAGCACTTAAATCAGGTATGAGTCCTGAAGAATTGGAAATACGTGAAAAAGAAGCTGCTGAAAAGAGACGTAATGCTGAAGGAAATGCACCAATTCAAATGTTTGATGAAATAGATATAGATCCTAGGAAAATTTTGGATACAAAAACTGTTGCTAAATTAAAAGAATTATGTAAGGAAAAAGAATTGCCTGTATCTGGTAAGAAGAATGATTTAATCAACAGATTATATGTCAAAATGATGGAAGAAAAAGAAATTCAAGATCGTATAGACACTTACGAATTAAAAACTGTTGCTCAATTAAAAGAGATGTTAAGAGAATTAAATGTTCCTGTTTCTGGTACAAAGCCAGAATTAATCAGTAAACTTATGGTTGCTGAAGACGAATTAAATGAACAAGAGGGCTCTGATGAAAAAACTGATGAGAAATCAGCAAAAAATGAAGAATCTAAAGAAGAAAACAATGATTTGTTTTCTGATGAAGATGATGAGGATTTATTTTAAGCGAGCTTTTCTATCGCAAGTCTTGAAAAGAACCCTCTAATCGTGATGTTGTTCTGGGACAGTAGCTTAGCCTGGGAGAGCGCCGCACTGAAGATGCGGAGGTCGCTGGTTCAAGTCCGGCCTGTCCCACCTTCTCCAATTCAATCTGTATCAAATATCTTTGAATAAATTTGATTGGAATTCATGTAATTTAGAAATTCCAAGTTTTGACATATCAATCAACCTACTTAATTGCTCTCCAGAAAATGTAGATTCCTCTCCTGTGCCTTGTATCTCTACAAATTCACCATTACTTGTCATTATTACATTCATATCTACATCTGCATTACTATCTAGAACATAATCTAGATCTAAATATACATCATCTCCAATTAATCCTACACTAATAGCAGCAACATCATGATTCATGACGTTATTTTCATGTGTTTTCATTTCTTCATCTGTTAATTTATAATTTTCTTTTTCTGAATCTAATCTATGCTCCAAAGGTAAGCAATCCCCACTTTTAATTAATCTACGTATTGCTAATCTAAGAGCTATTGATGCAGCAGTAATTGAAGCACATCTTGTACCTCCATCTGCATTCAAAATATCACAATCAACTGTAAGAGACAACGGCCCTAATTCATCAAGATTAACAACCCCCCTAAGTGACCTTGCGATTAATCTTTCAATTTCCATAGTCCTACCTTTTGCTCCTTGACGTTCTCTTCTAAATCTTGAATCAGTTGAACCTGGCATCAAAGAATATTCTGCATTAACCCAACCTCTAGTTGCATCTCTAGGAAACCATCTTGGTAAGCTTGGTGCTTTAGTCGCACAAGCAAGCACCACAGTATTTCCTTGACGGTATAATACCGATGCTAATGCATTATTTGTAAAATCTAATTCGACTTCGGGTGTTCTCATTTCTTTCTTATCTCTATTACTATCTAACGGAGTTCCCTTTAGTTTGGCCATGCATATCGGTCTTGGGTTTACTTCTCAACCTTTTCGATGTAAAATATAACCTAAAAACATAACTACTCCTACCATGAATATAATTCCACTATGTGATTTAGGTTCTTCTTTTTCGTGTAAAGTGACTATTTGATCAACATCCAGATCAAACCATTCTTGAGTTTGTCCGCTAGGCCATTTAACTACGACTGAATCTACATTAGTTGCTTCACCTAATCCAAAATGCAATCTTTGATCACTGCATCCAAATGAACCAGAACATGCAAACTTTTGTTGGACTTGGAATTTATTTTGATCAACCCACAAAGTCACATTTGCACCAATTCCTTGTTTATTAGATAGAGTTCCTACTAAATCAAATGTTATCCAATGTCTATCTTCATATTCGTTTGCCAAGTTTTCAAATAATCTTATAGGTTGATTAGAATTACCCAATAATAAATCTAAATCTCCATCATTATCAAAATCTGCAACTGCTGCTCCTTGTGTCTTTTCTTCAGCATTAGTATACAATCCAATATCTTGGAAGACATCAATTAAATCTCCTTCATCATCTGACCAATCACCCACATTAAGATACATGATATTTTCACGTTTTGGAACATATGCAGAAATTGCACCAGAGGAAAGAAATAAATCTACATCTGCATCATTATCATAATCAAACCATTCACATACCCAAGTAGTTTGTATAGAACCTGCTGCAAAAAAACCAGGTCCAGTCTTTTCGGTATTCACAACTTGTTGATATGAATCTCCATTTCTGTTCCAGATAAATTCTGGACCAAAATTAGATTGACACAAATCTAAATCTCCATCTCCATCATAATCTCCAGCGTCTACCCCCATACCAGTTCCAGGAATATACATACCAGCTTCTTCTGTGTACATCTTAAATGTACCATCTCCTTCATTAATATAAAGTGGTGAAATTCCAAAGTCACTTGCAATAAATACATCAGGATAATTATCTCCATTATGATCAAACCATAAAGCAGCCCAACTCATTCCGGACCCTAATGGAGAATCATGTAACATTTGTGGGCTTGATGACAACCCTGAACCAAGATCCGCCCTACCTAATTCTGAACGATGAAATGTACCTGATTCTGGATCAGGCCCATCTATAAATCCTCCAAAAAGTTCAGCAATACTAGTGACATCACTAAATGTTCCATCACCATTATTTCTATAAAGTACATTAGATTCTGTATAAGCTGTATTAAGTTCGTCAATATATATTCCCCAATTTAACGAATACAAATCAAGGTCTCCATCTAAATCATAATCTACCCATTGAGATACCGTGCTATGGCCTGTGTTTCCCACATTAGCAAATGCAGTTACATCACTAAATGTCCCATCTCCATTATTCTGAAATAATTTGTTTGCTTTACCAACATCCCATCTTTCTCCATCTGTAGCATTTTCATTTCCTTCAATCCTATCAAGATATTCTTGAGATACTGAAATTCCATATGCGGCAAAACCTGTTCCAAATTCACTAATGTAAATATCTAAATCTCCATCATTATCATAATCTCCCCAAATACCTGATAGTGATTGGCTTTCGAATGATAATCCTGATTCAGCGGTAACATCACTAAATGTTCCATCTCCATTATTATGCATTAAATGTGGTTTTGCACTTGAATTTAAATCACTAGGATCATAATTTGGAGTAATAAAAATATCAATCCAGCCATCATTATCATAATCCCCCCAAGAAACACCAGGAGTGAATGATTCAACTCCTGTACTATCCTGCTCCCAATTCTCAATATTTACTCCTAATCCTGAACTATTAGAAATATCTCTAAACATCACCAAAGGCAATTCTTCTAAATCAATATCTGCTTGTATCTCATCTAAAGTATTATTTCCTTGTGATTGTACACTAATACCTGACATTGAAAACATAATTACAATGAAAATGACAAGCATAATCTTTCTGACTTCCATTGATTTAAATGCCATCTTAATGTTGCCCATGATGACACAATATAATAATCAATCTAGAATTATGTGTTGTTTAAAGATGTACAAAAGATTAACATTACTAACATACGGGGTAATTTTTGGGGGCATTCAATTCATGGGTGACAGGATAAAGCAAGCGATTGATGCATTTGCTAATGGGCTTCCTGTCTGCGTTTTTGATTCTGAATTTCGTGAAGGGGAAACAGATCTATTATTTTCTGGTGCAAAAATCACAGAGGAGAATATAAGACAACTTAGAAAAGAATGTGGCGGATTATTATTTTTGGCAGTAGGTTCGGAAATTGGAGAACTTTTTGGATTACCATATTTGCAAGATTTATATGACGAAACAATGTTAAATGAAAAATACCCATTACTACAAGAATTAAGTACAAATGATTTACAATATGATACTAAATCTGCATTTACTCTTTCTATAAACCACAGGAATACGTACACAGGAATTACAGATACGGATCGTTGTCTAACTACAAGAAGATTTGCAGAATTAAGTTACGAGTTAATTAATGAAAAATCTAGTAAAGAAATTGCTATTAAAAAACTCGGTTCTGAATTTAGAACTCCTGGCCATATCCCTGTTTGTTTAGAACAGAAAGGTGGCCTCAATACAAGAGAAGGGCATACAGAACTCGCTGTAGCATTAGCTCGTTTAGCAAATGAACCTCCTGTCGTAATTGGTGCAGAAATGCTTCAACCTAATGGAAGTGCTGCATTAAGTGTAGAAGGCGCTAAAAAATGGGCTGAGGAGAGAAATATTCTATTTTTAACTGGTGACGAAATTAAAGAAAAGATGAAAGGTGAGTGATTGAAAAGAATACTAGCAGTAGGAGTTTTTGACCTTTTACATGCAGGTCATTTACATTATTTAGAGCAAGCAAAGTCATTGGGAGATGAGTTAGTAGTTATTGTAGCTCATGACGATACAGTTAGAAAAAGAAAACATGAACCAATTACCTTACAAGATATGCGTAAAAGAATGGTTGAAGGACTTAAGCCAGTAGATTCTGTCTATATCGGAAATCCACCAGGTGTTTCTATGTTTGATATTTTAATAGATGTTAAACCAGACATTATTGCCTTGGGTTATGATCAAGAACATGCAGAAGAATGGATTAGGAATGAATTAGATGCTCGTAATCTTTCGCATATTGATGTAAGAAGAGTTGAAGGTTTAGAAGGTGATTTGGACGGTACAAGAAAAATTGTCAGTAAAATCATTGACCTGTGGAATGTAGTAAAAAAGGATGAGTGAAATGTTTTCAGGGATTGTAGCAGGACTTGGAATCGTTGAACATATTGAAGATAAAAATCAACTTAGGCATATTAGAATTAGGTTACCAGAAGGAACTAAAGAAAATATTTCTCAAGGGGCTAGTATCTCATTAGATGGTGTTTGCCTTACTGTTGTAGAATTTAGTGAACATACTGCTAGTTTTGATATCATTGATGAAACATTGAGTAGAACTACATTATCAAAAGTTGAAATTGGTGACATGATCAATATTGAGAGAGCAATGAAATTTGGAGACGAAATTGGAGGTCATAATGTTTCTGGGCATATCGACCATATGGCTGAAATAACAAAAATAAATACTCCAGAAAATAATCACATTGTCAAATTAAAAATTCCATCAAATTATATGCCATACATCATTGAAAAGGGTTACATTGCATTAGATGGTTGTAGTCTTACAATTGCTGAAGTATTCAATGATGGATTCAATGTTTGTTTGATTCCAGAAACATTACGTCGAACAACCTTTGGGTTCAAAAAGGAGGGGGACTTCGTAAACTTCGAGATAGAGGCCAATACCAAGGCAATAGTAAATTCGATTAATAAACAAATGGAGGGATAAAATGTCTAAAATTGCGATTATTTGTACATCATATCATAAAAAAGAAATAAATAGAATGTTGAAAAAAGTTGAAGAAGTTAGTAAAAATATGGATCATATCGAAATTTCAGATGTATATTGGGTTCCTGGAGCTTTAGAAATACCTTATGCACTTAAAAAAATAGAAAAAAGTTTGAAACATGATCCTGAAGTTGAAGGATTTGATGGATATGTTGTTTTAGGCATTATTGAGAGAGGAGAAACTGATCATGGTTTAGTAATGGGTCAAGCAGTAATCAGACAATTAATCAAATTTCAAACCAAGAAAGGTAAGCCAATAGGTGTTGGTATTATCGGACCTGGAGCAGAACCTAAACAAATAGATGAAAGAATAGAAATGCATGCTGAAAATGCAATAATGGCTGTGGAATATTTACTTAGAGAACCAAATGAATGGAAGTGAAAAAATGAGTGAAATAAGAAATGTGATAATTATTGGAAGTGGCCCTGCAGGTTATACTGCTGGACTTTATACTGCTAGAGCAATGTTAGAGCCCTTAATGTTCTCTGGTTATGCTTCAGGTGGACAATTAATGTTGACGAGTGATGTTGAAAATTTTCCTGGTTATCCTCAAGGAATTACAGGCCCAGAGATGATGATGCACCTAAGAGAACAAGCCGAAAGGTTTGGTTGTGAAGTAATTGACAAAAATGTTGCATCTGTTGATTTTTCATCTAGGCCATTCAAAGTTACTGTAGAAAGTGAAGTATTCCAATCACATGCAATAATAATCTGTACAGGTGCTGAAGCAATTTGGCTTAATGCAGAAAATGAAGAAGCACAAAAAGGAAGAGGGATTTCCACTTGTGCAACATGCGACGGAGCATTTTTCAGAGATGAAGATGTTTTAGTTATTGGTGGAGGAGATTCAGCTATGGAAGAAGCAACATTCTTAACAAGATTTGCAAGTAAAGTTACAATATTAAACAGAAGAGATGTATTTAGAGCATCTACAATAATGTATGATAGAGCAGCAGAGAATTCCAAAATTGAAATTAAACCATTTAGACAAATTAAGAAATGGCTTTCAAATGAACAAGGCCTTACTGGTGCTGTAATCGAAGACCCAAGAGATGGTTCAACAGAAGAAATCAATGCAACGGGTGCATTTATTGCAATAGGGCATAAACCTATTACTCAATTTTTAGATAAGCAAATAGAAACTGATGATGAAGGATATATTGTACATAAAGAGCATACAATGACCTCGATTTCGGGAGTTTTTGCAGCAGGAGATGTAGTAGATACAAGATATCGTCAAGCAATTACTGCTGCGGGAATGGGATGTCAAGCAGCAATTGATTGCGAACGTTGGTTAGAAGATAATGTCCATTGAGGTTTATTCGTGCTAGATGATCGATACGCTCGTCAAATTAACCTACCTGAAATAGGAATTGAAGGGCAAAAGAAATTAGCTAATTCATCAATTGTTGTAATTGGAGCAGGAGGATTAGGATCTCCTGCACTTTTGTATCTTGCAGCAGCGGGAATTGGAAAAATTACTATCGTTGATGGAGATGCTGTAGAGACGAGTAATTTACACAGGCAAATATTGTATTCAGAATCAGACATAGGAACTATGAAATCAGAAACTGCGGGTAAAAGGCTAAGGGAATTAAATTCAGAAATACATGTAAATGTTGTTTGTGAATTTTTAAACAAGGAAAATGCAAAAGACATCATTGAAAATCATGATATTTTAATTGATGGAAGTGACAACATTGCTACAAGATATGTTTTAGATGATATTTGTAAGGAATTAGGAATGCCTTGGGTACACGCATCAATTCATCGTTTCGAAGGGCAAATTGCATGTTTCAATATTTCAGGTAGTTCTGGATATAGAGATTTATTTCCTGATCCGTCAGCAGCAGAAAATGTTCCAAATTGTGCTGAAGCGGGAGTATTGGGAGTTCTTCCAGGAATTATAGGAACTATTCAAGCAACTCAAGCATTGAAAATTTGTTTAAACATAGGAAATGATTTAGCAAATAAGGTATTAATTCTAGATACAAAAACAATGAATTTTAGAACAATGAGGTTTGGATTAGAACACAAAAAGGAAACTTTTGAAAATCCGAAGAATATTTCTGCAATTGAGACAGATAAGAAATTCAATGAAGGATGGAATCCATTCATAATTGATTGTAGAAGTAAAGGAGAAATTGAAATTGCTAAACTTGACAAAGTAGACTTATGCATTGAACATACACTAATATCTACAATTACTGAAAAGATACCTAAAAATAAGGATATTTTGATATATTGTCATCATGGAAGTAGGTCAATGTATTCAATTTCAGTATTAATAAATCAAGGTTTTAATGGAAAATATCTTTACAATCTCGCAGGAGGAATTGATTCATGGTCATTAAGTGTTAATTCCTCTATTCGAAGATATTAATTTATCCGAAATTATGCAATATTTTTTGAACTTCACTAATAACATTCATGTGAAGGTGTGTTTACCTATGCATGATTAACATGGCGAATCTCATAATTGCAGATGAAAATGAGGGGCGTCGAAATCTACTTGCTGGCACATTAGAAAGGGAAGGTTTTAGCGTTACAAGAACCTCTACACTAAGGCAAACAGAAGGAACTGCATTAGGAACAATGCCCGATGTTCTTGTTTTAGATGCTGAATGGCGTGCAGCGGATGCATTAGATAGTGCACAAAGACTAATGGCAGATCCTGAATTCTCATTTAAATCTAGAATTGTTCTATTAAGTAGAGATACTAGTAGAGATATGTTGGTATCTGCGGCTAAAGCTGGCATACACGAAGTTCTGGGTAAACCACTAAACATGAGTGCATTAATAGTTCAACTTTGGAAACATGCAAAAAAAGAATTTGTTCCACCACCTGCAGAGGTAGGTTCACATTCGTCTCAAGGTTTTTTTGATGTTAACCTATCTCTAAAAGACCCTACATGGGCAATGCCTATGCTACAAAATATGTTAAATCCTGAAGTTATTAATCCTCAATTTGTTGAAGACATATTAGCAAAATTAGCTGCGGATGAAGTTGATATAGATGGAGTTGATAGTTCAAATCTAGGTTCATTATTAAGAACTGTTTTTGGACAATTACTAGAATCACATGTTGATGATGATAATAAAGAACAAATTAAAGAATTACAACAGAATATAGGAGATAAAAAGACTCCTAAATTAGGTACTTCATTAGAAGATGTGTTGCAAGAAGAAGCAGACGAATTAACGGAAGAAATCTTAACTAAAATGGAAGAGATTCTTAGCGAAGGAATTCCAGAAATTACTGCATTAGAAGATGATTTGAAAATTAAAGTAGATCCAGAATTTATTAATTTAGTCAAACACTCATCGGAAAGTATACAAGAGCTATTTTGGGAAATAGGGGTCCCGGGAAGATTAAATGATCCTAGTTTGAGTCTTTGGGTTGAAGACTCTTTGAAATCTGTAGAAGATATTCTAAAAAGTATACCTGAAATACCTGATGAAGAAGAATAATCAATTGAAAATTAAACGCTCTGCTATTTTTGAAACTGTTTCAGTATATTTCGGTAAAGTTGTAACATACATTACTGCTTGGCTTACTTGCCTATTTCTTAATGCATCTGCTAAAGGAGTATGTTCTTTGAACCATCTATATTTCCCATCTTCACCTTCTATTCTGATGTCTACCTGAGCCATTCTTGGTTCTGAAAGTAATAATTTAAGTGACGGGACATCTATGGAAACATAACCTTCTGGAACTTTTGCCCTAGATGCTATTTCATCTTCTAATTGCATACGTTTTTTGCTATCTTGAGCAATATCTAATAATGAACTTATTTGATTCTCATCTAAATCTTGTTTTCTACGAGTCATTGCAACTTTGAACATTTGACGATATTTTATTCTACGGAGAATATCTTGTTGATATCCTCCTTGTTCATTAAGTAACTGCCAAATCTCTGAATCTACCATTCTTTGCATATCAAGAGGATCACAAGCATCTTCATCCATTCTTTCAACTGCATGAGAAAGCATTACTTCTGTAATTCTTGTAACTCTATGAAAATATACCGCACTATACATTAATGCTCTAGCTGTAAGCATTCCTTCTAAAGCGGAAAGTCCTCCTTCTCCTATGGCTACGTCACCTGCATGTTTTTGTAAGCAATGAATCAATCTATGATGGTCAATTATTCCATGTTTCACTCCTGTGAAATGTGCATCTCTTAACAAATAATCAATTTGATCACAATCTACAGGCCCATGTACTAAATGCCCCATTGTATAATCTTCTGATGCAAAAAAGTCGTCTCCTTTATTCCAAAATAAACTTCTTTCACTGCCTTGTGCATCAGGGCCCCGAATTAAATCTGCAATTTCTTTAGGATCCAAATCAAAATTTTCTAAAATCTCCGGTACTTTTTTTCTTTCTGAAAATACCTTTGTTTCTCCTTCCCTAAGGATATCATATTCTCCAGTAATTATGCCTTCTGTTACAGACATATGATCCATTCCTCCTCTTTCATGAAGAATATGTTCCAATGTATGAGAATAAGGCCCATGCCCAACGTCATGTAACATTCCTGCAACTTGAACCATGGATTTTTCATAATCGTTTAAACCGACTGAATCAGACATCAAACCGCCCACGTGACTAACTCCTAAACTATGTTCAAATCTAGTATGGTGTGCGCCAGGAAATACTAAATGAGCAAGTCCCAATTGCTTTATGTGAGATAATTTATTGAATTCAGGTGTTGAAAGTAACTCTTTACGTGCTCCATCAATAGTAAAAAATCCGTGAATCGTATCATTAACAACCTTGCTTGGCATCTTATCCCTCACACTGTCCGAAACGCTTGGCCCTCATAAAGAACCGCATAAATTAACATAAATTTACGAAATTAAGGCATCATATTCTTATCATCAACTTTGTATTGAGTTCATAATGTCAGATAATACGTGCAAGATAATTGCAATTTCAGGAGGAAGTGGTTCGGGAAAAACAACACTCGCAAATAATATCATGGCATTATTTGGAGAAAAAGAATGTGAAATTATCAGTCAAGATAATTATTATATTGACTTAAGCAAGAAATTTGACCACGATGGAGGTTCTTTGAATTTCGATCACCCTGAAATGTTAGAATTTTCATTATTAGCTAATCATTTAAAGAATTTAAAAGAAAAAAAAGAAGTTCAGATTCCTACATATGATTTCTCAACACATTCTAGAAAAAATGAAACAAAAAAAATAAGTCCTACAAAAATAATTCTAGTTGATGGTATTTTAATACTGAATTCCAAAGAACTTATTGATTTATTTGATCTTAAAATATTCATAGATGTTTCTGATAACATTAGATTAGAAAGAAGGATGTTTAGAGATATTAATGAACGTGAGAGAACCTCAGAAGGAGTAATTAAACAATGGGAAAATCAAGTATTGCCTATGCACAAAAAATATGTTGAAACATCTGCTAAATTTGCAAATATAATCGTTTCAGGAGAAAATGAGATTAAAGAAAATGCTAAAGAAATTTATTTGAAAATTAATAAGTTATAGTCACTTATTTTCTCATATCTATTTCATCCCACCCTCCACCAGAAAAATCATCAGATTCAAAGGCCGCATTAATTTTCATTTCTTCACTGACATTGGATCTAAACTTCTTACGTTTTGATGAATTCCGATATTGTTTGAAAAATAATAATAACAAGATACTTGAAAATAATACAATCGCTCCTTTGATTATATCATCAAATTCTAAATTAGAAGATAATTCCGTATTCTTTTCAACACTGCAAGAACATCCATCTGGAGTGCCATCATCATCTGCTGGACCTACTAACATTCCTGTTGTGCCATCTGGACAAATACACTGTCCTGTTAATTCATCATCATCATTTACTGATGTTTCATTATTATTTGATGATGTGTCTTCACTATCATCTGGATTTTCTTCAATACAGATTATGCCATATTCCCATTTTGTTTTATCTTCTGGGCATTCATCTACGATATTTGCATAACCATCTCCATCTGTATCTGGGCAACCTAAAATCCCTTGACTAGAATTACCTACAACCTCAATACAATCATCAGAAACGTCTGAGTACCCATCATCATCAGTATCTAAACACCCAAACTTATCTATGTATGAGGTCCCATATTTTAATACACAATCATCTCCTTCAAAACCATCTTGATTATCCCCATAACCATCATTATCACTATCTGACCATTGAGATTTCTGATTAGGGAAAGCATCTACAATATCTCCAAAATCATCATTATCGCTATCTAAACAACCTAACAAACCTAATTCTGTACTGGTACCATAAATGTCTACGCAATCATCGGCTTCAAAGCCATCTTGATTATCTCCATATCCATCATTATCTGTATCATTCCATTGGCTAGGTTCTAATGGAAACTTGTCATCATAATCTGCAATTCCATCGCCGTCTGCATCGAAACAACCAAGATATTCATCCATATCTGAAAGCCCATATTCATCTGGACATTTGTCTGCATAAACACCATCAGGGTTGTCCCCATAACCATCGCCATCTCTATCCTCCCATTGAGTTGGGTTATAGGGCAATTGATCATTTAAATCAGAATAACCATCTCCATCTGAATCGAAACAACCATTTCTATCTATCCAAGATGTACCCGTAATATCTGGGCAATCATCAGAATTATTAGCTGGAGGAGGATTATCCCCAAACCCATCATTATCTTTATCATTCCATTGTTCAGGATCATTTGGGAAGTCATCAGCATAATCCCACCAACCATCTCCATCGATATCTGGACAACCAAGATATTCTTCTGTGGAATTTCCAAATTCTTCAGGGCACCAATCAGGAGAGTTACCCTCAAAATTATCTCCATACCCGTCTCCATCTGTATCATTCCATTGTGTAGGGTCTAAAGGAAATACATCTGGATCAATCCCATCAAGATTATCTCCATAACCATCTCCATCTGCATCTTCCCATTGGGTAGGATTTAATGGTAAAGCATCAGGATTATTTCCTCCTAAATTATCACCATAACCATCTCCATCAAAATCTTCCCATTGGGTAGGGTCTAAAGGAAAAGCATCTGCTCCATCAGTAATATTCCAATTTGCATCTTCATCTGAATAACCATCTCCATCAATATCTGGACAGCCTTGCCTGTCTTCTGTTGAATTACCAAAAACATCTATGCAATCATCATAATTATTTGCAGGCGGTGGATTATCTCCAAATCCATCTCCATCTGTGTCTTCCCATTGATCTCCATCAAATGGAAATGCATCTACTTGTCCATTTCCTCTATCTATTGTAGGCCAACCATCATTATCAGGATCATCATCTCCTTCCCAAAAACTCAAACGAGCATTTTCATACCCGTGAGCAACAATAAAATCTATTCCATTTGGACTCCAAGCAATATCATAAACAGCAGGATCTGGAGTTGAATCATCACCTGAATCACCAGACATTATGTCTACGATTGAACCAGATGCTGCATTAAACACTTTTACTGAATCACCATCGTTTCCATACCAATAAGCTGCTGCTGCAACTTGTCTTCCGTCTGGACTAAATTCGACATCAAGACAACTAGTAGAAATCTCTTCATCCCATTCTTTAGTCCATGTAGCAGTTTCATACATGTAAACAGTATGTCCAATATTATTTGATTCATATTGATCACAAGCAACTAAAAAATTACCATCTGGAGACCAAGATAAACCATTTACTCTTGGAAATTGTGAATTTGTAATTGCAAGTGGATTTCTTATCTGACTAAATCCATTATTTGGATCTAATAAAAACACTTCTCCTGCTCCTCCTAATGCTAAAATATTGCCATCAGGGCTCCATTCTATTGAATCATAATTACTATCTTTAGAAGATGGATCATAACGCCCAATTTCACTCCAGTCTGTAGAATCAAGTATTACTAAGCCGCCATCATTAGAATCTGTATTATCTTCTTTACCTACTGTAACGGCGACCATACTTGAATTGGGATTAAATTCTATATCTGCAATCAAATCATTTGTAGTTCCAAAATCAGTAGTTAATGTCTCTTCTAAAGAAATAATGCTACTAGAATCTATATTTGAGGCATCATAAACAAAAATTTCTTCAAACTGATTCCCTGCGAGTATTTTTTCACCATTTGGACTCCATTCAACTTCGTAAATAGGCCTATCTTCTTCCACTACATCTGTTAAAACCAAGTCTCTTGTTGAGGTCTCATATATTGACAAAGTTCCAGAATCATCACCAACAACAATATATTTTCCATCTGGTGAAAAATCTACAGATTCAACATCTCCATCTGATTGATCCCATGTAATTTCTTCAATTTCAGTAAAATCTCCTTGTGGTGCTGTCCAAAAATCATTGTAATCACTTGTTCCATCTCCATCTCTATCTGGACAACCATTACGGTCTACTGTACTATTACCATTAGAATATGGGCAATCATCATTAATATCTAATACGCCATCTCCATCAGAGTCATTAGCATCTACACTAACAAGAAAACAAGAAAGAAATAATATTGAAAATAACAAAAAAGCATAGCGATTTGAAACTACTCCCATACTACCCCTTAACTGGTGGGTAATGACAATAGTATATTATCGATATATGTAATTGTGCGTATAATATTAAAATTTGAAAATGTGAAGTTTATTCACATTGATGCTTTGCCGATGGCATGAGCGGCTTACCTAACATGTGGGGAGAAGATTGGATTCCTACTGAACCGCTTGATTTAGAAATGGATATTAATGCTAAAATTGCAAAAGTAGAATTATTAAGATATGTCATAGAAAGACATGATGGTCACTTACAATTAGTTTCTAATGCATGGGATCAAATTATTTCTAATAAAAAAGTGAAATCTTTCAATGGGGAATCCTGGCATCACTTTTCGATAGAATTAGTGAAATTAATTCAAGAGGGACTTAAGAATAGGGTTAGGCCTGCAGAATTAGATGATTTTACAGAAATGGAAATCATTCCACGAAGAAATATTGAATTATTTTTAAATCGGAAATCGAAAAGATTCGCAATAGATTTACATTTAGTTTTAAGAAGAGTGGCTTACTACCACACAATTTCTTTAGATTTAAGAAAGGAATGGCATAGATTAATGATTAGAACAAGAGTTACTGATGAACATCTAAAATCATTATTCATGAATGGTTTAGAAACTCCAGATGGAGGTAAATTTGGAGGTAAAGGGTTCAGATCTACTTGGCAAGAAACAGTTGTTTCTGTTGCATCTGCACTAAACAGAAGGGGGAAATCGAAAGATTTTGTTGCTCCAATGATAAGAGACATGGGGCTCTCTCTTGCAATGGGAGATACTCCTTTGAATGTAATGGCTGCTCAGATGGGTAAAATTGGTTCTCCAATGGATGGAGGACAAGAATATGCTGGAGGAAGAGATTTACATATTGGAGCTTGGGAACAAGGAGTTCTTCCCCCTACAGCACCATTACCAATTGCATCTGCAACGATTACTGGTTTAGCTTTGGCATCTAAACAACTTAACGAGAATAGATTCCATGTAGCCATGATTGGTGAAGGGGCTTCTTCGAGTGGAGAATGGTGGGAAGCGGTAAATTTTGCAGGGACAAGAGGCCTACCAATATGTTATGTTTTACAAAATAATCAAATTGCATTGGATACATTCTCTACCAATCAATCCGCTTCTGAAGTTTGGGCAGATAAAGCAATCGCGATGGGGATACCATGTTGGACAATAGATGGTTCTGATCCAGCAGCATACTTCTCCTCTATTGCTACAGCAAGAGAATTTAGTATAACTGGAGGTGGTGCAACATTAGTACACGTGGAAACAATGAGAGGATGTGGACACGCACATCATCACGATGATTTGTACCTCGGCTCTCCATCTGGAAACCCTCCTGGTTATGTAGACAAAGAAACTTTAGAATATTGGTCAAATAAAGATCCTCTAAAATTACATGAAGATTTACTTCTAAAAATGAAGGTGCCTAAATCAGAAATAGAATTAATGAATAAAGAAGAACAACAATTATCCGATAATGCTCGAAAAGATGTTGAAACAATGGATTGGCCTGATCCAAAAACAGTTACTAAAGGAATTACCACAATTCATGATGCAGAAACGCATGAAGATCATTTAAAACGCATAAAAACATCAAATTTATTTTCACAAACAACATCTCTTTCAAATGGTGAAACAAATTTAGAATTTAGTAATGAATCTAATAGTTGGACTTACTCAAGAGCAATTCAACAAGCACTTGTAAAAATTGCTGAAATTTATGAAGAGACGGCAATATTTATGGGAGAAGATATGGAAATTGCGGGTGCATTCGGAATGAATATACCTCTAAAAAATAAAGGTCATGAAAATAAATTACTAGACATGCCATTATCTGAAGCAATCATTATTCATTCTGCAACTGGAGCGGCTTTAGGGGGACTTAGGCCAATAGCAGAAATTCAATTTGGAGGGTTTGCTGCTTTAGGGTTTAATGCACTCATAAATAATACTGCAATGCTAAGATGGAGATGGGGAGCTGATGTACCTCTAACTGTGAGAATACCTCTCGGCGGTAAAACTAGAAGTGGGCCATTCATGCAAATATGATTGAATCATGGTTTGCAAATGACCCTGGATTAATTGTTGTGGCGCCATCTAATCCACAAGATGCTTATGATTTATTAGTAGAAGCTGCAAAAATGAATGATCCTGTTGTATTCTTAGAACATATTGGCCTATATGGACTAAGAGGTGGGAAAACAGGATGGGGAGATTCAATAAATCAAATTGTAAATACTACTGAAATTGAAAAACATTTAGAATCTACTGAATGTTACAAAATTGGAAAGGCAGAAATTATTAGAGGAGGTGAAGACTTGACATTAGTAACATGGGGATCAATGGTACATGTTGCAATGAAAGCAGCAGAGATTGTTGCAAAAAATGGAATTCAAGTTGAAGTAATTGATTTACGAACATTAATGCCTTTTGACTCTCAAACATTAATTGAATCGGTTTCAAAAACAGGGAGATTAATCACATTACAAGAATCTCAATGGAATGGAGGTTTAGGACATACAATCCAATCAAGAATATTAGAAGATTGTTTTTGGGCTCTTGAAACTACACCAATAGTTCTTGGGGCTTTAGACACTCCAGTTCCATTTTCTCCTCCGCTTGAAGATCACACTATAATTTCTAAAGATTATGTAGTAAATGCAATTAACATACTTATGGAAAATTAAATTTTATAGAACAAATGTATTGTTTTAATTTCAAAACTTATCACAATAATATAGCAGAAGATTATCAGTTGGGTTATGTCTGACGCTCAGAAGATTGTAGAATTAACTACAAAAAGAGCAGGCGTTGCTGAATTACTATCAATTAGAGCCCCATCAGATAAATCACTAGCAATTATCATGACATTGTTTATTCTAATGTTAGTATTACAAGCCCTACAAAATACAATTGGTGAAATTGTAATAATTTTCACAATGTTAATCATATCTACTGCACTACTTATTCTCTCTGCAGATTTTTTTGTGGTTGGTGCAAAATGTATTGCAAGAAGATTTGGAATTGCTGAAGTTATTATTGGATTGACAATTGTATCAATCGGAACATCACTACCTGAAATCATGGTAACTGGAACTGCTGCAATGAAAGCAAATTCATCTTCAGCCACAGCAGCAGAATTAAACACTCTTTCAGACTTGGCAATTGGCAATATCTATGGCTCTGTACTAGTACAAATTAGTTTGATTTTAGGCATTGTTGTCCTATATAAGCCATTAGAAGTTCGTCCATCATGGCTTGGAAGAGATGGATTATTGATGATTCTTGCATTATTATTATTCTCATTATTATTGTTAACGGGTAACGAATTAACAAGATTGGAAGGTGCTTTTTTATCACTTTTCTATATTCTATATTTGGTGTATCTAGTTAAAAATAGAAATAAGATCCGTGCTGAAGAAGGTGAATTAGTTGAAACTCTCCGTGGAGGTTTTGCATGGTCTACTACTGCAGCAACAATAATGGTAATTGTTGGCCTTACAATGGCAATCTACGCATCAGAACATCTAATTGATTCTGTTCTTAGACTAGGGGAATCACTGAATTTAGATCAAGGTGCAATGGGTGCAATTATGGGAACCTCAGTTTCTGCTGTTGGTACTTCACTTCCTGAATTAACTGTGGCACTTCTTTGTGTTAGAAAATCTCAAGGAGTAGCTATAGGCGCATTAATCGGTTCAAATATTACAGATCCTTTACTTTCTGTAGGTATTGCTGCAATGATTCACCCCCTTGCTATATCTCAAGGAGCTTATTTTGTTACAACTGCAATCATTATGCCAATGACCATTCTGGGAATTATTACATGCACATTATTAATGTGGACTGATTTCAAATTTAATAGAACTGAAGGTATAATGATGATAATTTATTATCTAATTTTCTTAGCAGCTCTTGTTCTAGATCAACTTGGAAAATTACCCTTTTGAATTATTTAAATGAATTTAATAATTCTCTACTAATAATCATATTTTGAATTTGGCTTGTTCCTTCAAAAATCTGTACAACTTTAGCACCTCTCATTCTCCTTGCTACTGGATATTCTTCTGAATACCCATATCCGCCAAAAACTTGAACTGCATCAGTAGTTACTTCCATTGCCATATCTGCAGCAAACCTTTTTGCATGAGACGCTTCAATAGTATTTCTTTCACCAGAATCTACCTTCTTTGCAGCCCTCCAAGTGAGTAATCTAGCAGCATCTATTTTAGTTGCCATTTCTGCAATCATAAAGGAAATTGCTTGATGCTTGATTAGTGGTTTTCCAAAAGTTGAACGTTCTGATGCATATTTTAATGCTTCTTCCATAGCTCCTCTTGCATTACCTACTGCATGTGAAGAAATTATTGGACGGGATAAATCAAACGCTTTCATTGCGTTGATCCAACCATTGTTTTCAACACCCCCAATTAAATTCTCCACTGGAACACGTACATCATTAAAAATCACAGATCTTGTATCTGAACAACGCTGACCCATATTATTCTCTTTCTTTCCAAAAGTAATCCCAGGAGTATCTGCATCTACAATAAATCCACTCATTCCCTTATATCCTGCAGATTTATTTGTATATGCTAATACAAAAAACCAATTTGCATAACCTGCACCAGTAATCCACATTTTTTCACCGTTAATTACGTAATGATCTCCATCTAAAACCGCAGTCGTTTGAATTCCTTGCACATCACTACCTGCAGATGGTTCTGTTACACAATAAGCCGCTAATTGTCCTTCAGAAGCTTTAGAAAGGTACTTCATTTTTTGTTCTTCGGTACCTCCTGTAATTATTGGATAAGATGCTAATAATGTACTTCCTGCTGCAGTTGCAAAACCTGGATCTCCCCATGCAAATTCTTCACA
>Ga0115011_10000813_pt1 | contig 23613 bp, 20 predicted proteins | sample TroAtlMetagenome_2_FD_88705 | JGI IMG/M metagenome (GOLD analysis project Ga0115011, IMG submission 88705) | Marine eukaryotic phytoplankton communities from Atlantic Ocean - Tropical Atlantic ANT8 Metagenome | ecosystem: Environmental > Aquatic > Marine > Oceanic | place: Tropical Atlantic...
ATAGTAATCGATTTGATTACCTCTATAAACTAATTTCGTATCTTCTGCTCCACTATCACCTAAATAAATTGTTGGAGTTGTACCACCTATATGCAAATTAACTGAGGGATTATTTGTGCCGATGCCGACATTGCCACTACTATCAATACGCATTCTTTCGGTAGCATTCGTACCTATGAATATGTGACCACCTGATTCTCTATTCCAAATATAGAAATCATCTTGATATTCAATTAAATCAGTACCATCGTCTCTAGTTGTACCAGTTGTGTTATTTGTTAGATGAATAGCTGATGAACCTGCCGCTTCGTGAATGTGTAAAACCTTCTCATAATAAGTGGTTGGATTACTTGTGCCAATACCTACGTTATCACTATCATTAATAAAAAGTGTTTGTACATTATTAGAGCCAAGTGCTAATGTTGTAGAGTTTCTTGTAACGATTTGTGATGTACCACCAGATGCACCTGTGAACTCTATCTGACCCAACCAATTATTCTGTGGGTCTGCTGAACCACTTCTAAATATCATATTAAATGCAGCTGGTGATGTGGTTGTAAAATAGGCGTATCCACTAGTACCCATTACATCTATAAGACCCGCTGGACTACTTGAGCCGATACCAACTTTACCCGCATTGTCTATAACAAGATGATTTGCCATTGAATTTGCATTAAATAACTTAAGAGCATCATCAGATTCGTCAAATGCTATTCCAGCATAATTAGCTGTACCATCATAGTCAAGTCCAAACCATATACTTGTATCTCTATTAGCTGCGTCAGTTGTAATATATAAATTTGTTTCATCGTCTGAATGAATGTGAGTAGTTGCTGCTGGACTTGAGGTTCCAATTCCGACTTTACCTGCAAATGGTTGTAACGATAAATCATTATTAGCACTACCTGATACTTGAAGTGCCACTCTATATCCTGCTACTGAAGATGCATATAATGAGTTTGCATTTGTTCCGTCTGGTTGTATTTTCAAAAACGAAGCACCTTCAGCAGACTCTGCTACAGTCGCAGCTGTATAAGAACTACCAGGCCTAGTTATGTGTAAAGTGGTTGTTGGTGTATTCTCGGCTATACCTATTTTATCATCACCATCAACAAACAACATATGTGTTTGACCATTACTCTCCACCCTAAAATCTTGATTAGCACTATCCTCGTTAAATACAATATTACCACCATCTACAGTAAGTGTTCCATCTATGTCTGTGTTATCAAGATTGGTTGTACCATCAATACTTAAATCATCTGTTACTGTAAGATTACCATCTGCCATAGTTATGCTACCTGATACCAATAATGAACCAGTCATACTATGAGTATCATCACTACTATCACCAAATTTATGAGAACCGCTTGTGAATGTGATTGAAGCAGATTCGAATTCTGTATGTATTTCTTGAGCTGTAAGTGTACCACCAACACTTAAATTACCAGTGATTGTACCAGCTGCGAATGTTGGTGAAGCTGATGATTTTACATCTTGATTTATATTCGAACCACTAGCCTCACTTACAGTTACACGTGATGAAAAACTACTACTAGCAGCATTATCAGAACCACTAATTGAAGTTTTCAAAGTACTATGTAGTAATCTATCTGTTAATTTAGTTAATGCCATTATGCATTCTCCAGTGCTGTTACTTTTGCTGATAATTCTTTTACTGCCTCAATTAAAACAGGAATTACTCCTCCCATAAAGACAGATTTATAATAAGTACCATCTTCTTTTTCAACAATACCAGTTTTATTATAAACTAAGTCAGGTAATACTTCTTCAAGTTCTTGAGCAATAAGACCATATTTAACACCTTCTGACATACTTGAAGATTCTTTCCATTCAAAGGTTCTTCCTTGTAATTGCTTTATAATTTCAAGCCCATTTGATATTGAGCTAATATTTTTCTTTAAATTTCTGTCAGATATATCAGCACTACTTGAGCCTGTAAATGTTCCGTCTTCTGCTATTCTTAATCTATTGGCCCAATTTGCACTTGCATTACTATGGTTAGTTGTCCAAAAAGAAAAACCATCACCACCCTCAATTCTTATAGCACCGTGTGTACCTTCAGTACCTTTAAATACTATACCAGGATATTGACTCATATCTGATTCTATTACTAATTGAGGATACCCAAATGAATCAACATCACCTGAACCTTTTAAGTGTAATGGTACTTTATAATTAGTAGAACCGGCATTAGAAGTAGTACCGATACCTAATCTACCTGTTTTAATCCACGATGAACCACTAGCAGCTAATTGAAGTCTTTCTTCATTGTTTGAATACATTCTAATCATTGCTGAAGTTGGATTAGTATTTTCTTCAAACATTATTATACAAGGATTAGTATCACCATCATTATCAAGTCTTATACCTCCAGCCGCTGCACCTGCAGCTCCTGATTTAACAGTTAATGAAGAAGCTGGATTATTTGTACCGATACCTACTTTACCATCAGTTGTAATACGCATTCTTTCAGTAGCGTTTGTATCGAATTGTAAAGCTTCATTGCTATGAGTATATCTTATAGCACCTCTGTCATCATCATCAGCATCACCAAAATTTATTTCAGTATGGTCTGTGGTTCCTGTAGTTTTAATTGTTAATTGTGTATGACCTGTTGATTCTATTAAAGCAATACCATCACCACTTTTGTAAACGTGTAATGGTTGACTTGGGGCAGCTGTGCCGATACCAACTTTGCCTGAACCATCTCGTAGTAATGTTATTGATGGAGTATCTGTTGAACTAATATTAGTTCCAATTTGAAAAATATTAGAAGAACCATTATATAATAAGTAACCACCTGCATCACCATCAACTTCTTTCTTCTCAGTCATTCTTAATAAAGTACTTGCACCATCTTGTGTTGTGTTTGTAATATATACTGTTGGGTTAGCACTTTGTACGTGTAGAGAACCTGAAGGATTATCTGTGCCGATACCTACTCTGCCATCTTTATCTATTATCATTCTTAAAGTACCAGCTGTAGTAGTAGTGTTAGCTGAAGTAAAAAATTGAATTAACTTTGCACTATTGTGGTCTCCAGAACCACCACCTATTTGGACATTACTTGTAGTATCAGAATTATACATACCAATAATTCGGACTGCCTGCTCATCACTATCGTAATGTTGGGAAAGAATACCTGTTCGTTGTACAGTATTATCGGTATCAGTATCGGTAAGTTGTATCTGTGCATAATCAGTACCACCAACCACTTCAAGGTGTGTAGCTGGACTACCTGTGCCAATGCCAACTTTTCCATCAGAACCAATACGCATTCTTTCAGTTAAACTGCCACCATTTGTATAAAATAACATATCTGCAGTTGATGTACTTGAATCTCTTTGTACTTGTATTAATGCAGTATTGTTTGAATGGTCATAAAAATAAATACCACCAGTACCTACACTATTAGATATACTATGTCCTTGTAGTTGTAAAACAGCATAGTTGTTAGCACTTCCGTTATCTGTTGAGGATATTAAAAAATGCCCTCTTTCACTACCAAAATCTGCAGGGAATGATGAAGCCTTAACAGCAACTCTACCACCAACTGGATTTAACAATAAATCTCTGTATGAAGATAAATCACTTGCAGTAGAAGCCTGTAAGTAAAATTCCCAAGGGCTTGCTTCATAACTTCCCATAGCAAGTTGACTGCCATTTGTTTCTACTGTTAATGTACCATATGAAGTAGTACCAGATGTTAATGGGTCGTCAACTAAACCAGTGATGTGTACTTTAGTTTCTGGACTTGTATTACCGATACCAACATTATCTGTAACAATTAAGTCACCATCATTTAGATTAATAGCCCCACTAACGTTTAGTGAACCTGTCATTCTGTGTAAATCATCTGAAGTATCACCAAAGATTGTTGAACCACTTGTAAAAATTACAGAAGCTGATACAAACTCAGAGTGAAATTCCTGTGCTGTTACTGTACCTGTAGCTGTAATATTACCAAAAGTTACATTTGAATCTGTTTTTACATTCTGGTTCATATCATATAACTCATTAGCACCTTGTCCAGTATCCACTGTGACAAATGTAACTGCATTACCTTGTCCCACTCCCTGTATTGTTCCAGTACCTTCAAGAGTTGTTGTTCTTGAAGAAAAAGAAGCACTTGGTGCTACAAATGAACCACTAATTGTCGTAGCTATCTGTGCTGAAGAACTTATTAAAGTGTTAGATAATTCTGATTCAGCAGTTGTTACTCTTGTACTAAAAGAAGCACTTGATGCATTAAAAGACCCTGATATAGATTCTCTAAAACTTGATGATATATCTACAGCTTGTATTGTACCATCAGTTATATTCGAACTATTAACTTCTATTGGGTCTGCACTTTGTGGTTTACCAATATATCCCATTAAGTAATCTCCAATGTACTTATGATTATATCAAGTGAACTTGCAGTATCTGACTGAGCTTCTATCGCATCACCTGCATTCAAAACAATCTTATTACCACTCATCACTTCTACAGAAGACCCAACTGGAATAGGTGCTTGTTTCACAACAAACACATCATCACTACCAGCTGCTTTATTTAATTTTATTGAACCTCCGATTGGTGACGAATGAGTATTAGATATACTACAACCTAAAACGATTGAACTTGTAGAAGAACCTACTGTATAAATACCTGTAAGTGTTGTTCCAATACTACCACTTGTATATGATTTAAAAGTATTTGCCATTCTTTCTTTTCCTTATATTCTATAAATATTATCCTAGTGCAATTGACAATGCAATTACATCATTTGCCAACGTGTCTAATCTTGTAGATACACTTGCACTAACTTCATTAAATGAACCACTTATATCAGATGCTATCTGAGCTGATGCTGATACAATGTTAGCACCTAGACCAACAACAGCCGCTGCTGATAGTGAACCACTAATATCACTAGCTATCTGAGCTGAACTCGAAACTAAAGTGTTACTTAATTCTGATTCATTAGTTGTTAATCTTGTACTAAATGATGAACTAGCTGCATTGAATGAACCACTAATCTCATCACTTATTTGTGCTGATTGTGATAAAACACCTATATAACTTGATGCACTAACACTACCACTAATTTTAAGTGAACCAGTCATTTGATGTATATCGTCTTGGGAGTCACCAAGTTTATGTGAACCACTTGTGAAAACTATTGATGATGAAACAAATTCAGAATGAAATTCTTGAGCTGTTACTGTGCCTGTTATTGTTAAATCACCATCTATTGTTGAGTCAGCTATTGTAGTTAAAATTTGTGCAGATTCACTTACAAAATACGAAGAAGTCGGTACACCTAATGTGAAACTTGCTCGACCACTCATTGCCTGTTCAAATGTAATAGTAGCTGTATTTGTTGAATCTGCTGTTATACTTTCTGGTATAATTACTTGGTCGTTATCATCCCAAATAGTTACTACTGGATATTTTGTTGATAGTGAATGAGTCACAGCCCAAGTTGTTGCGGCAGATGAAACATTTATTACTTTCGCATCACCTGTAGAATTTGTATTATTTAATGTGACTGTTACATCATTACCACTTGTTGAAGCTACTATATTATCACCAACAAAATCTATACTTGAAACTGTACTTGTTAAAGATGAACCTTCATCACTAACTTCAATTGCAGCTGAAATACCTGTAAGACCACTACCATCACCTTCAAATCTAGCAAAAGATGCTGTTGATGTAGATGAACCACTTATATGACCTAATGTTTCTAATGATGTCTCACTACCACTAATAAACATTGAACCTGTAATGATAGCTGAACCTGAAAATGGAAACCCAGTACCACTACCACCACCTGCTAGTGACGCAGATGTAAAATGACCTCCACCTACTTCGACAACTCCAAAAGAACCTGTTGATACTTCAGACCCACTAATTAGACCTAGACTACCACTACCTATTACACCTTGCCAAGAACCACTTATACCACTAGCTGTAAATGTACCACCACCTCCAGCAGCTAGTGAAGCAGATGTAAAATGACCTCCACCTACTTCAATTACACCAAAAGAACCAGTCGATGATTCAGAACCACTTAGGTCACCACTAGCAGTCAAATTACCTGATAAAGTAAGTGATGTACCATCGAATGTTAAATTAGCTTCACCTTGAACATTAGTTGAGTTTACAGATGTAATAATTCTGTTATCACCTGTACTACCATAAGATGTTATAGCGGCTGAAGGTAAGTTTGATAAACTACTTCCATCACCGATTAACTTACCAAATGAACCTGTAGATGTCGATGAACCACTTACATTTCCACTTGTAATTACATTACCTGTAACACTTACACCACCTGAAGTAGTTGAAAATTTTGAATTATTATTATGATATAATGTTACGTTTCCATCTGTATTTGCTTGTAACATCGTTTCAGTATCATCAGAATTTTTAACTTGAAATACACTTGTTCTTAAAATTAAATTACCAGTTCCACGGTCTCTAATAACACTATGACTACCATTATGATATATTTGTAAATCTTTTGAATTACCAACTTCTATTTTACCACCATCTGGTATAAAAATATTACCAAAAGAACCTGTTGAGGTTGATGAACCACTTATATTACCACTCGTTGTTACAGAGTCTGCAGTTAGAGCGTTTACTGTAGATGTACCGTTATCAACTTGAAATGAACCAGATATTTTTAAAGAACCAGTTATTCTATGTAAATCATCTGAAGTATCTCCAAAAATTGTAGAGCCACTTGAAAATGTTATTGACGCAGAAACGAACTCAGTCTTAAATTCTTGTGCAATAATAGTATCTGTAACAGTTAATGAACCTGTAATAATTTGGTCATCAGTAAATGTATTTGAACCAGTCGTAGCATAACTACCAGTTTTATCTGTTATAGGTTTAAAAGAACCTGATACATCACTAGCTATTTGAGTTGAACTACTGACAATATTGGCACCAAGACCAACAACAGCTGCAGCTGATAGTGAACCGCTAATATCATCTGAAAGTTGTGCAGAACTACTAACAATATTGGCACCTAGACCAACTATAGCTGAAGTTGATAAAGAACCTGATATATCTGCACTTAATTGAGCTGAACTACTAACTATATTTGGTACTTTTGAATTTAAGTGTGCTGTTGATAATGAACCACTTACGTTTGCTTTAAAATCTGAATCTGTAAAATCAATAGCAAAACTTCTATTTGCAGTTATGTCTCCACCACCAGATAGACCTGTTCCTGCACTCAAAGTAACCCCACTATGGTCTATGTGTTCATTCGCTACAAAACCAGTTGTATCATCGTGTGTAATTTGAGCTGAACCACTAAATAAAGTTTTCAACCCAGTTTGGTCTTGTACAAGTGGGTTCATACCAGTTGACAGACCAAAACCCATATAACCGTGAGATGAACATTGATAATATAATACTTGAGGTGTATCTTTATTAACTGTTAAATACACAGCACCTGATTCAGAAGTATCTACATTAGCTGTATATTGTTGTGTTTTACCTGCATCAAAATAAAATCTAAAAGGATGACTACCAACACTACTATCACTTACGTCAAATTTATAAATACCTTCTGTAAGATTTAACCAAGGTGATTCTATACCATCTAACGTATAACCACTACTTGAACCTAAATTTATGTATGGATGTGATGAAGTTTTTGATATTACTGTAACAACGATAGTGTGAGCGGCTGATGATGCTGTAACATTACCTTGTGCAGTTTGAGCTGAGTAATTAAAATCAAGGAGACTATTACCTGATAAGTCTACATTAGCAGAAGATGTAATCTGATTTAGATGAGCAGAACTGCCCGATACTATGACTTTTTTCCAATTTGGCATTTAGTTTATCTCCTTATGGTTGGTTACTCTTTCGAGCCCACTTCCTAATGTTGCCACACATCAGGCCAATAAGTTAGTCATCATCAATATAAAGCTCTCCGTCTACTTTTTTTATCTTTTGATAAGTTTCTTGTTGAGCTTTTTTAAGTTCTCTTTGTAAAGCTTCTTGTTTATCTTCAGCTTTCTTGATTATAAAATCTTGTTTATCAAGTAGTTTATATTGATTTTTTAATTTATTAACTACTTGCATTGCTATCGGCAAATATTTACCGGGTATCATTGAATTTTTTAGAGTTTCAAACAAAAATTCTATTTCACCTTTTTCAAGTTTAGCCATTTCATCAACGACTACTTTTTTATTTCTAGCTTTTACAGCCATTGTAACCTCTTAAAGTTTATGAGAATATAAAAATATCACCTGTACTACTGTTGACGTGAATCATACCTCTACGTGTCGCAGCATCAGCTCCAAAATCACTTGGATTACCACTTGGGTCAACAGCTGATTGAGAAACACTTGTTAGATATTGTCTTGGTGTCGCACTTACTTGTGAATCACCGACTTCATCAGCACCTGTTAAACCCCATCTCGTAGCACTATCATCGAAGAAAAATGCACTACCACTACCATTTGCTGCTGTACTAGCAATTAAACCACTATCTCCACTTGTTGAACCACTAGCCATAATGATAAATTTATCTGCAACTCTTAAATTAGTAGTATCAATAGTTGTTAAAGTACCATTTATATCTAAGTCACCTGTGATTGTTGCATCACCGTTGACAGTAAGATTATCACCAATCGTAACTTCAGATGTTGTGTGACCTATTGTAATAGGTCTAGCACTACTATTACCACCAATATTTATACTACCACCACTAGCGTCAATAGTAACGTTTCCACTAGCGTCAATGTCAAGTGTAGAAGAATCAATGTCAATAGCTACATCTGCAGCAACACCAATATCAATTCCACCTGCACCATCAATAGCAACTTTACCACTATTAGATGCATCAATGTCTACTCCTGTATGACCATCTAATACTAAATTTCCTGCTTCAGAATCTACTGTAATATTACCAACTGAAGTATTAATGTTTGTGGCTCCATCTACATCAACTGAAAAAGTAGAAGTACCATCTATTGTTATGGCTCCACTTGAGTCTATATCTAATGTAGAAGAATCTATGTCAATAGCTACATCAGCTGCAACACCAATATCAATTCCACCCGCACCATCAATAGCAACTTTACCACTATCAGTTGCGTCTATATCAACTCCAGTATGTCCGTCTAATACTAAAGTAGCTGCTTCTGAATCTACTGTTAAATTTCCTGCTGTTGTTACTACTTTTCCAGCATCTGTTAAGGTTATATCACCTTCTAAAAATAAATCTTGCCAAGCTTGGGTTGCTGAACCTAAGTCATATGTATCATCTGAATTTGGAATAAGATTTGAATCAATATCTGCTCCAAAAGTAACGGAATCAGTTGCTGCATCTCCAAATGTCAAGTTACCACCGAAAACACCATCACCGTGTATATTTAAAAATCCAAATGAACCTGTAGAGGTTGACGAACCACTAATACTAGTACTTTGTATATCTATACCACTACTAGCAGTTACCTGGTTTAGTTCTGCATTACTACCAGAAACTATTACTTTACGCCATTGTGCCATTACTATTCTCCTAATTTGACATTATTAGTCATCAATAAATATTATGTTAAAAAATTTTAAGGTAATCCACTACCTTCAAAACCTAAATACCAAGCGTCTGAACCACTATAGAACAGACCACCTTCTACTGCTGTTGGTGTCGTGGTTCGTTCACCTAAAACTACAACTTTATCATCTAACTGAAATACTAATTCATCACTACTATTATAAAGTGTGAATAAGTCTGAACCATCAGTAGATTTAAAATCAAACTTTGAACCAGTTACTGATAAAGCATTACTCTCTTCATTGAACGTCACACCACCATAAGTAAATCCATCAGTCAAAGATAATGTGTCTATATTTGCTGTACCATCAATGAATAAATTTTTCCATTCTAAACCTGTTGCACCTATGTCATATATGTCATCATCACCTGGTACAATATTACCACTTACATCTAAACCACCAAAAGAACCAGTACCCGTTGAAGTAACACCATCTGCTAGAGTTCTACCAACATATTGATATGTTGTCATATAGACTTCGAGATTTGAAGCTAACGCCGTTTCAAATTGTAATACACCTGTTTTATAATCAAACTGATAATCATTTGACGATACGACATCACTACCACCTAATGAACCACTATTTAAAGATGTAGATTTAAAAATTTTAACATTATATCCAGGTGTAGAATCTTCTGTATTTGCATTAGCTAAGGCTGAAACTGAATATTTTGGTGATACAAAATTAGTTTGTTGGTCATCTTGTATTAACTGTGGTGTAACACCTGATGAACTACCCGTAGGCACCATAAAGAAAAATACATCATTTGCTACATTTGACCTAGTCAATCGTTGTCTGTAATAATACTTTACAATATTTTTAGTACCACTTTGATGAATACTAGCTTGTTGTGAACTACCACTAAATGGTAAAGAACTTGTTGGTATTAAATTTGCATCAGTATAAACTTCATTAGCTCTTATGTCTAATACTGATTGAAAAGCTTCTTGTGATGTATTTAGAGCATCACTTGTAAATCTTCTACTACCAAGTAATCTATTTGATTTTTTAGTTTGGTCAATTGCCATTAGCTATACCCCAAAGTTATTGTTGTCACTGGTGATGGGTCACCTTTATATCTTACTAGAACATAAAGTTCATCGTCTGTTGAATCTAAAAACATACCATCGGCGTTTCTAATAGGTACACTATAAGTACCACTTGAAATACTACCACCAGTATTACCATATAAATCTATATTACTTGTAAACGGATTTTTATGAAAGTCTGTACTAATATTACTCTCAATTAAATTACTTGTAGTAGCACTTGGGTCATATAATCTAGCGGTAGTTATACTTGTGTTACCACCTGCACTTGTACTACTTTTGAATATTAACCCACAAGCTACACCGTCTGAAGTAGAGTTCCAATTTACTAATGTTTTACTACTCAAATTTACAGTCATACTTGTTTTGTTACCACTTGTTTTTTCAAATCTTCTGACATAATATTTATAAGAACCACTACCATAGTTAGCAGGATACCAATATCTATAATCTCCGCCTGGGTCAACTAAAAATCCTGGTTTAATTTGTAAATCATTTTCACCAACAATTCTATCAGCACCTCTTGAAACATTATAAGTAGTCACAAAAGCATCACCACTAAAAGATGTAACACTATTATTTAATTTAATTCTAAAATCCTCACCATCAAATGTCTCAGTAGTATCTTGTAAAGTATTACTATCGTAGCCTTGTGGTCTATCATACACTGCAAGACTACCACTTGATGTTGGTTGACCAAAAGTACCTTGTGTATGATAGTTAATTGTTTGTGTATCTAAAGTTGACCTCGAACTATTTCTATTTCTTGCTCTTGTTGCTATAGTGAATGAACTATCACTTGTACCAGTCTGTTGTATAGTTGTACTACTACCACCATCATATACTACTGAAGCAGTAACAATAGCGATATCATTGTGTCTCGGTACTCCACTATTTACACCTGTTGTACCATCACTTTGAAAAACTTTACCACTTGTTTGTATAGTACCTCCATTTGTTGATATTGAATCACCTGAGATTGTGACACTACCGACACCAACTGAACCTTCATTCATATCAACTAGAGTAGTTGATGTTGCATACATTGGACTAAATAGACCTGTAATTTTTGTTGACAATTCATACGTTGAACCTGTCATATAAGGTGCACCACTTAAACTTCTTGACATAACCGTTAAACTTCTATGAGTTGTTTCTGAATCTGAAAGTGAATTGGTACCAATATCAGATTCTATTTGGTCTATCGGAGCCCAAAATCTATTTGTTGTAGAACCGTTTACAAAAGTAAACGCTCCAGATGACCCAGTTGCTATACCAACTTTTAAATCGTGAAATCTATAATAACCACTTGAGGATACACTTGTAAATAATCCTTTAGTTGCATGATACTTTCTTGTTAAAGAACCACTCATTGAAGAACCACCAATGTTTGCAAATTTACCATCTTGATAAGCTGAAGGTATCACTGCAGGTTGAGACGTGTTTATTTTAGATAGTGTAACTCCGTTACTTGTATTGAAAGAAGAGTTACTTACTTCAAAGAAAGACTGAGTTGTAAAAGTACCTGAACTTTGGTTTGGTGCGTCATTACTAGCATTATCACTAAATGATTGTGTTGCTATAGTTCTGACTTTAAATACTGTTGCACCACCGCTTGTCAAACCACCTAACCCAAATAATTCAGTATCTGCAGATGAACTTATTATAGTAGAACCACCAGAGTTAGAATCAAAATCAATTGCATATGTACCACCATTATCGTGATATACAGATATACTATCAAATAATGTTGAACCAACACTACCAAAACCTTTAGTTACTAAATAATCTAAAGTATTATTACTTAAAGCTGTATAGTTTGTTGGTATTCTACCAGATATAGAATCTGTTGAACCTAAACTATTTTCATTTGTATCTACGCTTGCAAATGTTTTTGTATTTGGTGCTGCATCTGCTACATCTAATGAATGACTTAAAACACCAGACATAAATCTAAGTATTTCACTTACGTGAGTTGAATTATTAAAGTTGTTAAAAAAACTACCTTCAAGACTTGAACCCCAAGGGTTAGAAGTAGGGTAACCATTAGTTATATTGTTTGTTGTTATACCAGTAGAACTACTTGGTTCTGGGTCAGATATTGACGATTGTACATTAAGAGAACCAGTGACTTCTAAATCATTTGTAGTTGCTTGTATAGAACCAGTCGGTAAAAATATACCTAATTCACCATCAATAGCTTCTTTAGGTATAATGTTAGTACCACTTAATGAACCACTAAGTGTAAACGAACCTGTTAATCTAGTATTTAATTGTTTACTGTGGATTAACGCCATCTCTTAAATCTTCCTGTTTTCTTTCTTCCCACCACGAAGTTATTGATTTTGAAATCTTTTGTTTGTGTTGAGTAGTTTTTGGTTGTTTCATTTTTTCTATTGTCTCAACTGTAAGTTTTCTGTCTAGTTGAGCACAAGACTTACAAACTGAATTATTACCTACTGCTCTATCGAAAGTATCTTTTCTTGTGTATGTTAACATCCTACCACAATCAGGACAAGGTCGATTCTTACGATTTGGCCAACTTCTTTTTCTCATACTTATAAATATCAAAATATAGTAAAAGAAAAGTGGGATTATGAATTAAATTTACCAAAACCTATAATTTCATCTGTCGATTTTAATTCATATCCTAAACTATTACTGTTAATTTTTAAAAACAAAACACTAGCACTTTGTTCTATTTCTAAGGCATCATACTCCATCAACATACCATTATTAAAAAACATAAAATCTAACTCACTTGTTGAAGTTAAAGCACTAGGTGCTGAAGCAGTTAGTGCTGAAAAACTTGCTGTTGTATTACTGACAAAAGTACCAACTTTAGTAAATGATTTTCTTAAATATACTGTTTCATCAGTTGCGGCTAATGAAAAATTATTTAAAGCATTCTCTGTTAACAAATCAGTAGCACTACTATCAGTTAAATTTGTATCATTAGATATACTTGTTACTTCATAACTATTTAATGAAAATGAACCTGATATTAGTAAACTACCTGAAACTTTATGACTATCATCACTTGAATTACCAAATTTAGTAGAACCACTTTTAAAAATAACTGTTGATTGTGTTAACTCTGCTTCAATTTTTTCTGCTGTTAATTTACCAGATATTGTCAAGTCATCTTGATAAGTAAAATTATTAGTAATAGAAAAATTACCAGTATGAGTGTATGAACCACTAATAGAACCGTCATCTAGTTTAAAAATACCATTATCAATTAAAATTGGTGGTGTTGCAGTTAATTGATTGAATTGAACATTTGAACCAGAACCTACGTCTTGACCGATAGCAAAAGTTACTGTAGTGACTTCATTACCAAAAATATCAGTATTTGGTGTAGTATCAAAACCAGTACTATTAATAAATTGTAGTGGTTGTTTTAATGTGTATATAACGGCCATTATGAATTAAACTTACCTATTGCAATTATTTCATCATCACTTTCTAAATCATATCCTATTGAACTATTATCAACTTTCAACAAAAATGTTGTACTTGATTGTTGTATTGTTATTGCGTCGTGTTCCATATACTGACCATTGATAAAGAACACAAAGTCATTTTCGTTTGTTGTAGATAACCCAGTTGGTGCTGAAGCTGTTACAGCGTTAAAACTTGCAGTAGATACACCTGATATCGAAACGTTTTTCTTAAAAAAACTTTTTCTTAAATAAGCTTGATTAGCTAATGTTGTTGTGTCAATATAAGTTTTAGCCGCATTCTCAGTCACAAGAGCTGTTGCACTTGCATCAGCTAAAGTAGTGTCATTTGAAATCTCTGTTACTTCATAACTATTTAATAAAAATGAACCTGATGTATTTAAACTACCAGTAAAGTTATGTGTATCATCAATCGTATCACCAAATCTCGTTGAACCGCTTGTAAATATAATTGAGGCTGAAACAAACTCTGTATGAAATTCTTGTGCTGTAACAGTACCACCTATAGTGGCATTACCATTAACAGTAAAGTCACCAGTTAATGTGACAGAACCTGTTATACCTAAATCACCAGTAATATCACTACCATCGACTGTCGTATCACCTAACACTACAGCACTGGCAGATAATGCATTAAAAGTAACATCATCAGTTGTGCCGACTGATTGACCAATACGAAGTGATAAATCAACTGCAGTACTACCATCAAAAGATATACCATTAGGTGTAAGTGTTACACCAACACCTTGATTAAAAGATATAGGATTAGTAAGTTCAGTTGCTACAGCTGTTGAGTCTGCTGGTTTACTTGGTACAGTGCTTGAATCGACAAGGCCTTCTTTAAATTGACCAGCTCTACCAACTTGTTTATCAATAATAGTATCTGTTTCTGTACCAAATGTGAGTTTTTTCGGTGATATAAATTTTTGTGTCGTTGACCTATGGTCATAATTACCATCTGGTAATAAGTACCCTCTTAATGTTACTGAAAAAGTTGTTCTTACTAGTCTTTCAACATCTGATACTTCAGTTGCATCTGTGAAACTTTCTATTTTACTTCTAAATCTTAACTTTTCAGGGTCACCCCAATAGGCTCCGTCTGAATAAATGACTTTCTCAACTATTTTATTCATTTGTTCTATGTAAGTAGTCCAAACAGTAAAATCATAATTCAAAACAACATAATCAGGGAATGTTACATTATAATATTCTTTTTGTGGTAAAAGACCTTGTTGTATGTTAAAGTTATCATAACGATTTTCTTGTGTAAATCTTTTTTCAAACGTGTAAAACATATTTGGATTATTAGCATCTAACTTATCTTGAGGTAAAGCATCATCTTTTTCGATTGAAGTTCTACGATAAGCTATTACTGGTGTAATAACCTGTCTTTTTTTATCTTTCATAAAACCATCACGTTGTATAGCTTTCCAACGTTCTGGAGACGCGTACATAATAGGAACTTTTACATTTTCACCGTTATCTTCAACGGATGGTTGTATTACGTTATCAAAGTAATATAGAATGGCTGAATCTATATCAATGAGTTTTACTGATAACTCACCTACATCATCTGCAGTTCTTGTATATAAATAACCTCTATTTAAAACTCGTTGTTTTCTTGGTAATGGTTTATTCATTTATAATTACCTCAGTTTTAAAAGTAACCTTCTTTGGTGTTAAAAACTTTTCTGTAGTTGGTTTTTGTTCATTACTTCTTTCAGATACTAGATAACCACTTAAAGTAACTTCGAAGTTTGTTCTGACTAATCTTTCAACATCTGATACTTCAGTAGCATCTTCAAAACTTGTGACAACACTTTTAAATCTCATTTGGTCAGGTCTTCCCCAATAAGCACCATCTGCATAATTTACTCGTTCTACAATTTTATTCATTTGTTCAATATATGTAGTCCATATAATAAAGTTATAAGATACATTAATATAATCTGGAAATGTAACATTAAAATATTCACTTACAGGTAAAGTACCTATTTTAGTACTTAAATTATCATAACGATTTTCTTGTGAATACTTTTTACCAAATGGATAAAATAAATTAGGATTGTTTGCATCTAATTTGTCTTGAGGTAATAATTCATTCATAGTAATTTCATTACGTTTGAATACAATTACTGGTGTAATAATTTGTCTTTTCTTATCTCTTAAATAACCATCTCTTAAAATAGATTTCCATCTTTCGACTGAACCATATAATACAGGTACTTTTACATTTTCACCATTATCTTCTACTGAAGGTTTAATTACTTCATCAAAATAATAAAAAATAGCTGAATCTATATCTTTAAGACTTACTGATATATTTTTACTTCTGTCTTTTGATTTAGAGTATTGATAACCTCTGTTTTCAACTCTAGTTTTTCTTGGTAATGGTTTTGTTGACATTATACACTTCTCACTCTTTCAATATTTAGATGTGATATTCTATTTAAGAATGCATTACACACGACTGAATGATTATATGAAGTTTGACCACCAACTAATTGGTTTTCATTTACTGAAGATATCTCCCAGTAACCACTATTCCATTCTACAATATCACCAATTTCAACTACGTAACTAATATCTTCTAAAGATTGTCTGACAAATGAGAAAACAACATTTTGTTGTACGTCAGGTCCAAACTCATCTGTAGTTGTTGTTTGGTCTTCTGCATCAACTATACATACTACTTGAACACCTGGTTTAAAAACTTTACCTTGTGAAGTTTCACCATACATATTTACTTCTGTATCTTGAGCAGAGATTTTATAAATGATAACTTCTTGATTTATAATACCATCTTTACTTGTATATAAGTCACCTACTAACTCTTTATTAAACTTATCAAAAGTATCAATATCAAGCTGTGGATAATAACGACTTGCCATAATTTTAACCTATGTATATTGGATATGGGATTTTTTGTAATTTTTCTTGTAAGAATTCAGCTTCGTCTTTGTCAGCCTCAAGTAGAGCTTTTCTACTTGTTTGGTCTAACATTTCTCTAAGTTGTGTTACAAGAACTTCTTTTTCAGTTGCTGCTTCAGAACGTAATGTATCACCATCTAAAGTTGTATCAGCATTTGGTATCGGTATACTACCATACTTAGAACGTATTATACCTAACAATTCTTTTGTCAAAGCAAGACCGTATTTTCTAATCCATTGTTTACCGACATCGTTAATATGTTTATATTCCATATTATCATATTGAGCATTAGAGAAATCAGATACTACATCTGCCGAACCACTATATTCTGTTTGTAGTGGGTCATCTCTATCACTCGTTACAACGTAATCAAAGTAAAGTGTTTTATCTGATTCTGGATTGGGAAAACTCTTAATTTATTATTTGTTAATGTAAATGAATATGCAGATTTTCTAATTGAATCATTTAATTCAATAGCTTGTACTCTTAACAAATCTTCAAATAATGGCATCAAAGTGAAAGACACCGCTGGTGAATAATCACCAAAACCAAAACCCTCAACCATATTCATTGTTCCATAACCAGTAGTTGCGTATGGGTCAAAGAATCTTTGCATTGCTGGTGTAGATTCATAGTATACTCTTTTGACTTCGATAGCTTTACCACTTTCTGAAGCCTCAGCGAATGTAGCATTTAAATCATATTCTTGACTACCACTAACAACTGATATTGAACCTTTCTTTAAATCTACGTCACCACCAACTCCCGCTTCTGTACCATATTGTTTAGACAATTTTATTGTCTCACCCATTGTTCTTGATATTCTTTTGTGAGTAAAGTTAGAACTTGTTGGTTGACCTTGTAAACTCAATAAATTATCTTTTATATTAAATTGATTTACTTGAGCTGAGTACTCACTAATACTTTCTTCAAAACAAGCATAAAATTGTGTATCTTGTAATTCAACAGCCATAATCGGATAACCTAATCTTTGAGCACACCACTTAGCAAACTGAGGTGCTTCTGTTTGAAATTCACTATCGATATCGTATAAACCAAATGGTGTTGAACCACTTGCTGCTGAACCTGAACCTGGCCATATTGGTTGTTGAGCCATTATATTCTCCTAAAAAATGTTCTTATTCACTAATAAATATAACAACCATAAATAAATAAAAAAAAGGGTAGACCGAAATCTACCCTTTTTAAGTTTGAGGTGACAAACACCTCTATGACAACTAAGTTTAAGTTAATTAAACTTTGTCTACGTCTGCGACGATAACTTTACCGAAGAATTCAGGTCTGACAACTTCCTTAGCGTATCTTGTCATTACACCTTTTCTTGGGGTGAAGTTAGTTGGGTCGTATACAAGAGGTGTCATAATCATCGGTACATAAGGAGCATATACAGCACCAGTCTCTAGGAAGTTACTTCCTCTGAAACCAACGAGAATTACATTCTCAAACTGATATGGGTTCTTATATACTGTGAATCTGTTGTTCAACATTCCAGCTTTCTGTACGCCCATTGCGTAAGAATTGTTTGTTGAAGCACCATCAGAAGATGTTGCGTATCCAGGAATAGATTCAAGGATTGTAGCAACTTCAGGAGAAACAACTACAAAGTTAGCTCCACCTCTAAGTGTTTTCTGATGAATTGCGTTGGAAACAGACTGTATCTTGTTACCAAGAGTCTGGAACCAATCACCTTTTGTGTATGCATTTGAGTTACCAGATGTTTCTAAGAAAGCTGTTCCGGCGTTGTTAATCTCAAATCCTACTTTTGCTGACCACTTTTCTGTCTTAGCCATAGCATTAAGACGAAGCATGTCAAGGATTTCTAAATGGATTTCCATTGAAACGTACTCACTTAATAGTGAAGTAAGTTCTGCTTCTGCATCAACTGAATGGTATGCATTTAAGTCTTGTGCCAACTCAGGAGTCCATACTGCTTTTAACTTACGTGTTTTAGCGACTATAGGAATAGAACGCATTGCAATATCGATTTCTGGGATACCTGAATCAGTTGCTGGTTCAGTTGGTGTATCTTCAAAGTCACCACGTGTGGTGTCAGTTGGTTGCTTATGATATTGGACAGAAACTTTAGCAGATATCGAACCTTCATCAATGATGAAACGTACGTGAGATGCTGCAGTTGCAGAAGGAGCAACTTCACTTCCACCTACACCATTTAAGATTTTGGTGTATGCTGGATAGTAAGCTGTGAAAGCGGCTGAACCAGTTGGTTTAAATGCTCTTGCACCTTCTTTGTCTGGGTTTGTCATTGTTGACAATGGTACGTCATAATACTTTAAGTTACTTAAAGAACTTGACAAGTCTGGTTCAAAGTCAACCATAGCCCAAGTAGCAGAACCTGTTATAGCTGCTGTAGCTTGTTCTGTACCTGTACTGTCGTTAACTGAGTATCCAAACTTACCTGCTCCATAAAGACCACCTGATGGGTCTCCAGAACCAGATGTTACACCAAATACTTGCTCACCATCACCAAAACCTGGTTGTGCTGTGCCGTATTTGAAGTCAAGATAAAATATAAGACCGGATGGTAAGTTCATTGGCTGAACAGAAACGAATTCCTGTGCTGCTAACTCACCGAAGATTTTACGAACGAGAGGAAGGGCTACGCCACTCCACTCTTCAGAATTAGCTGATGTACCTGTTGAACTAGCTTCATCAATTAACTGACGTGCTTGGTTCTCAAGTAGTACTGCCATTCCCTGAACTTTTTGTTCTTCGTTCAAACCTTCTAACAAACCGGTTGATTCCCACTTCTTGACTAATCCGCGGGTCTCTTCTTGTCGTTGACGGTAAGGATTAAATCCATCCATCAACTTCTCGATTGTTCCAAGATTTTTCATTTTAGACATTTTAATATCTCCTAAATAATCCCGGCTAACTTCTTAAAGCGATTTCTGATTACTTCACCTTCAGAAAGAATTTCTTCTTGTTTCTCTGATTTTGTTGAAGCAACAGCTTTAGATGCTGAGCCTTTTGATTCTTTGATTTCTTTTTTCTCTACTTTCGTTCCGAAAGATTCTGCTAAAGTGGAATAAACCAATTTAACTTCACGAAGATTTGCTGCTCTGTCGAATGTCTCAACAACTTTCATCTTCTGGTCGTTTGATAAACCAAAAGCTCTGAATAGTTTGTTTGTAAACAACAACTTAGCGTTTAACAAATTAACTTCGTTTAACTTAGAACGTAAGTACTTAACTACATTGCGATGCTCTTCAAGGTCAGATTTTAAAGTAGAAACTTCTTCGACTTCTTCTTTTGATTCTTCAACTTCTTCATCTTCTTCAGATAAAGCTTTAAGAACTTCTTCAAGGTCGATATCTTCTTCAACTTCTTCAGTAGCTTCTTCAACTTCTTCAGTAGCTTCTTCAACTTCTTCTTTTGATTCTTCAACTTCTTCACCGTCTTCATCTTCTTCTTCTTTGACGACTTCAGTTTCTTCATCAACTTCTTCTTTTGATTCTTCTACTTCTTCTTCTTCACCTTCTTCAGCTTCTTCTTCTAGCTCTTTTAAGATTTCGTCTAGGTCGAGGTCTTCATCCATCTCAACTTCTTCTTCATCTTCTTCATCTTCTTCAGATAAAGCTTCTTCGACTTCTTCTTCATCTTCTTCAGCTGGAGCTTCTTCATCTTCTTCAGATAAAGCTTCTTCAACTTCGTCCTCATCTTCATCTTCCATTTTTTCTTCCATATCATCATCAGAATGGTCATCGGATGGGTCTTCGTCATCTGCTTTTAGTCTCATTTCTTCAACTTCGTCTTCATCTTCATCTTTCATTCTCTCATCGACTTCTTCTTCGTCTTCTTGTTCACTTTCGTCAACTTCTATTTCAGATTGAATCTTCTTAGAAAGCATAGACTGTAAACGTGGAGTGAAAGCTTCTTCTAAAGCGATTTTAGCATTTTCAAGAACTGTTTCACGAACTGCTTTTGCATCAGCAATGGCTTCTTTTAATAAATTATCCATTACTTATCTCCATAATTGGATATTAATATAGTTATTTGGAACTATAATAGAATTACTTCTCGATTACACTACAAGATGAACGGATGTTCGTAGTGTATTTATTTTTGTATATATAAATATACAGAAATATAAAAAAAACCTAATTTTCTGATAATTTTCTTCGTCTTAACAAAGACTTAGCTCTTTTTTCTCTTTTGATTGCAGAGGGCTTAGTGTAAAACTCTCTGTCTTTTAATTCTAAAAATAACTTTGTTTCTTTTACTTGTTTCTTTAATTGTCTTAAAGCTTTTTCTATGTTACCTTTACGAACCTTTATTTCTATCAAATTAACCTCAGTCTGTTTCTTTTTTTGCCTTGTAATTAGCGTCTACGTAATTAAAAAATTCTTTTTTCTTATCATCATCTAATTCATCTGGTGATTTAATACCAAATTTTTTCATTGCACTTTGAAAGAAAGCTTCATAATCACCTTCATCAATAGTGTCTTCTTTCTTTTCATTTACTTCGTAGTAACGAGAAAGTATGTTACCCATATCTTCATAAAGTGCTGACATTCTTTCCTGAACTGCTTTAGCTTCACCAGATATTTTTGAAAAGTTTTTAGAAAGTGATGTGAGTTCTTTCATATTACGATTGATTGTGATTTTGTCAAACCAATCTTCTGTTTCACTTAGAGTATGATTCTTAGCTTGGTTTGCAATCCAACTAAGTTTCTCAGCTATATCTGTAATATTAGATTTACCAAAAAGAGCTTCACCAATTTTATTGAACTCAGATAGTTCATTTTTTAAACCTTCAACATCAATCTCTTGTTCTTCGACTTCACCATACTTTTCTTTTACAAGACTTGATAAACTCATATCTGTATGAAATGGTTTTGCTGTTACAACACCACCTATACGTGAAATGTTGAATGATTCATTCATTAAATCTTTCATTTTGATTTTTTTAGACATCTTTAATCTCCAATATTATATAAATATTTAGTTTCTAAGTTTTCTTTTTTTAGAGTATCTTCTGAAACCGTCTCTTACTCGGTTCCATAAAGCCCTCATTAAATCTTTTTGTCCTGTTCCTGTATCTTTAACTGGACCTGACATTATTGCTCTCTGTAAATCAAATGCATCATATTTACCACTTTTTACACCATTCATCATTAATTTAATTGATTGTGCTGATGCTTTACCAATAATCTTACCTATTTGTACAACGTCTTTTTCAACTAATTGTTTAGCCTCTGTTGAACTAAAGGGTAGTTGTGAAACAGAACTAAGTGGAGCTTCACTTATTTCCATTAATTTTTTATATAGTGTTTTCTTATCCACTAAAAATTACCTTTTAAAATACGACCTGCTTTTTCAGCGACTGCTCTACCATCATCAGGTGCTCGATAGTAAGATACCTTTTCACCTTTTGCTTTAGCTTCTTTTTCTCTTTCTTCATCATATCGTGAAGATTCAATATATCTTTCAAGTGAAGAATATAAATCTGCCATTGAACGTGAAATAGCACTCAAGTACTCATATACTTTTGCTTCATCATTCATCTTCCAACTATTATATTTATTTAATAATTTTTTAAACTTTGCATCTTGTTTACCACCAATAGCAGTTGCAATCAAACCATTTGTAAAATCTTTAGCTGCTTTTACTTTAGCATTTACTTTTGCTGAATCTTTGTACGTTTGAGAAAGTAAATCTTTATATCTTCTTTCGTTTTCGTATTTAAAGTCACCATCATTTTTAAATTTCCAAGAACCTTCTCCAGCTGCTTGTCTTAATTCTCTTTTTTCTTTACCACCCATATATGGCATATCGTCTTCGAGTGTAACTTGATAAAACATAATACCAGGTATTTTACGTACAGCTCTTAAACTTTGATAACCTAATTGATTTAATCCGAATGTTTGTTTGTTATCACCATAGAGGTCTGTTTTTTTACCACCACTTACACTCATACCTCCACCAGTTGCTTTCTTTCTTTTTTTATCAACATTTCTCCAACTTTTTGTAAACCAAAGAGGTTTACCATCTTTCAATGTAAGAACTGCTGTATTTTTATCAACCTCTATATCACTATTCCATCTACTGTATCTACCACCTGGTTCTAATGATACTTTTTTAGTTGTGACTGCAAATTCAATACCTTTTTTCTTTGGTGTTTTGTTCATTGTTAATTGGTCATCTGTTATCCTGTCCCATTGAACACCGTGTTTTGCAGTGTAACTGTAGAAATCTTTATCTAAACCAGTAAAGTTATTTGTCATTTTTCTCAAAATACTACTTTTAAAAGCTTCTGTTACAAGATATGAAACTTTTGATTCTTTTAATATGTTTTTTAATTTAATCATTAGAATACCTTATGTATGTCGTTATAATTACCATATTTTCTTTTAACTAAAGAAAAAAATTGTTTATCAACATCATCTCTATACTTAATTAAAGTTCTTGGCATATGTCCTTCTTTATTTTGTATCATAATTATACTTTGATAAATGTGTTGATATTTTAAATTATTCATATGTGATGCTAAATCTCGTCTAGCTTCATTATGATTATTTCTATCAG
>Ga0115011_10000814_pt1 | contig 23587 bp, 22 predicted proteins | sample TroAtlMetagenome_2_FD_88705 | JGI IMG/M metagenome (GOLD analysis project Ga0115011, IMG submission 88705) | Marine eukaryotic phytoplankton communities from Atlantic Ocean - Tropical Atlantic ANT8 Metagenome | ecosystem: Environmental > Aquatic > Marine > Oceanic | place: Tropical Atlantic...
AAAACAGAATTTTCCCAGTTCCAAGTTTTATAATCTCAACTGAACCTTTAAACCGACAGTTAATAAAAGCTCTTGCTCCAGGAAAGCATATGATGGTTGAGACAAGGTCCAGGGCTTGTTACTATAGAATTTCATCGGATGGCACTAGATTACTGTTTGGCGGTAGGGCTGCTTTACATATGATAAATAATAAAAAAGCATCAGTTGTCTTAAGAAACTTAATGGTTGACATTTTTCCAGATCTTCAAGACGTTAAGATAACTCATTGTTGGTCAGGTTGGACTGGGTTCACGTTTTCTAGATTACCGCATGTTGGCATATATAATAATTTAAATTTTGCTTTGGGTTATTCTGGTAATGGTGTAGCTTTGTCACCTTACTTAGGTCATAAGGCTGCCCTTCAAGCTCTTGGCCACGAAAAAGGTCAAACTGCATTTTCCAAAACAAAATTTGAAAGCAGATTTTATTATTATGGCAAGCCATGGTTTCTAAAGTTTGCCTCTTATTATTATCGGATTAAAGATTTTTGTGAAAATAAAAAAAGGACTATTAATTAATAGCCCTTTTTTTATAAATTTAATTTATTGGATGTTTAATCATTCTTTTCGTTAACAACGCCATAATATAATGCAACAAGACACATTATAATGGAAACTGTTAACCAAATTCCTTCCCATCCTGCTGTGTAGTATGAAGCGTCAACTCCATTCCATGTTCCAGTATCAAAAGGTGCTCCCATGTTTTTCTCCTTTATCTATTAAAAAGCATTAATTTTTTGACGGTGAAGAAGGTATACCCTCTGGGTAAGCTTGTGCTGGAACTTTTGTCGGATCCAAACCTGCTTTTTCGTCTTCCTCGTCTACTCTTAAGAAGTTTAATTGATTCATGATCCAAGAAATACCATAACCTGGAACAAACCCGATTAGGAACATAACAATCACACCAATTAATTGGCCAACAAAGGATATTGTTGCAACGCCAGCGTCACCACTTAAGGCAGGATACCCTGATGCAAAAATTCCAACAGCTATCACACCCCAAGCGCCAATTGTGCCATGAACTGTAACCGCTCCTACTGCATCATCAATACCCATGTTTTCTAGAATATTAGCTAATGGTTTTAAAGCTGCTCCGCCAATGAAGGCAACTGCAAAAGCAAGTGGTGGCCACCATAGATCAAGTCCAGCAGCACAGGAAATAATTCCTGCAAGACAACCAGACATCATCCAAAAAGGATCTCTTGTAACCATCCATGCGCCTATAATTCCGCCGCCTATACCCATCAGAATATTAAAAGATAGTGCTGATAAGGTCATTGGAGTGCCATAAATTGAGGCATACTGTGTTCCTGACCAGGACCATCCTTCACCAGGAAAGATTGCACAAGCCATTAAAAATCCCCAAAAACCAACGATAATTAGCATCAAGCCTGTGGCAGTGAATGGCATATTATGTCCTGATATATGATTAGCTGTTCCATCAGCATTAAACTTGCCTATTCTTGGTCCTAGATTAATCAATACTCCTAAAGCAAAAAAGCCGGCAATCATATGCACAACACCCGCAGCCCCAAAATCATGATAACCTAATGAATTGACCATCCATCCGCCTGCATTCCATCCCCAGGCAGCTGCAATTACCCAAGCAAAAGAACCTAGTACAATAGCAAGTATTGTAAATGGCACTACTCTTATTCTTTCTATAACAGAACCTGAAAAAATAGATGCAGTGGTACAAGCAAATAATGTGAATGCACCCCAGAATACACCAGTTGCATTGTCCGCTAGATTTGGACCCATTACAGCTCCTACAGGATTTGCATAATCTATTGCTACTTGCCAATTTTCAGCGCTTGGAATTAATCCATTTGGAAACGCCCAATACACGAACCATCCAAAATAATAAAATGTTGGTATCATAAAAGCAAAAGCTAAAATGTTTTTTACTCCTGAGCTGAGAACATTCTTCATTCTAGAAGCTCCCATTTCATAAGCTAAAAAGCCAGCATGTATGAGTATCATCAGTGGAATGGTTAAATAATAGTACATTTCAGCAGTAACTTTATTTGTTGCTGCTGTTGCACTTTCTAGAGCGGCAACTTTGTTTGCAAGCTCAAGAAGTTGTTCTTCCATAAGTTTTCTCCCATTTTTTAAAAATAACTACCAAAACTATACCACAAATTTATGAATACCAGCAAATTAATTAATATTAATATCAAAAATACATATAAATAAAACCAATTTAGTACCAATATAATAAAATATTTTTTATCCTTAATCTATTCAATGTTCTAAGTTATTCTCTGTAATTATTAATTTCAATCGAGAAACTAAAATGAAATTTGTGTCAGAAAAAATAATTAATGAAATTGTCAAAAGAAAAGAAGATTTGATTGATTTGACACAAGAGCTTATCAAAATTCCAACAATAAACCCTCCTGGTAATAATTATCTAGAGATATGCGAATTTCTTAAGAAACGCATGGAATTAAATGGTTTTAACTCAAAGCTTATAAGAGCTTTCGATACTCCTGGTGATAGTGACAAGCATCCTCGTCTGAATTTATTTTGCTCTAGAGAGGGTGGCATGCAGGGGAAAACTGTACATTTCAATGGTCATACAGACGTAGTGGAAACTGGGAAGGGATGGTCTATGGATCCCTTTGAAGGCAAGCATATCAATGGTTTGATTTATGGACGTGGAGCTTGTGATATGAAGGGTGGTATTGCATCATCAATAATAGCTGTAGAAAGTTTTTTATCACTATACCCTAATTATCCAGGCAGAATAGAATTCTCTTTTACAGCCGATGAAGAAACAGGTGGATACGGCGGAGTGGCCTTTTTAGCGAAGGAAGGTTATTTTTCTCCAAAAAATGTTAACAGTGTAATTATTCCTGAACCACTCAATAAAAATAGAATTTGCCTTGGCCACAGAGGAGTTTGGTGGGCAGAAATAGAAACATTTGGAAGAATTGCTCATGGATCTATGCCATTTCTCGGTGATAGCGCAATACGTCATATGAGCGCAGTTCTTAATGAATTTGAAGAAAAACTTTATCCAAAATTAGAATTGATTAAAACGAAAATGCCAGTTGTTCCAGATGGAGCTAAAACTTCAACTATGAACATTAACTCTATACATGGTGGTGAAGTTGAGCATCCAAAAGAATTTGATGGTTACCCAGCTGCTGTTGTTGCTGACAGTTGTAAGATAATAATTGATAGAAGATTTTTAATTGAGGAAAGTATCCAAAATGTAAAGAAAGATATAAGTGATTTATTAGATAATTTGCAAAATTCAAGGGAGAATTTTAAATATAAAATTAAGGATTTGCATGAAGTTATTCCTACTATGACCGACCAAAATTCACATTTAGTTAGTGAACTAAGTAACTCAATAAAAGAAATATTAGGTACAAAGCCTGACTACGTTATTTCACCTGGAACATATGATCAAAAGCATATTGAAAGAATAGGTAAATTAAAGAACTGTGTTGCCTATGGGCCAGGTATACTTGACTTAGCTCATCAACCTGATGAGTTTATCTATGTTAATGATATGCTTGATAGCGCAAAAGTAATGTCAATTTCTTTAGGAGAATTACTTAAATAACTTGAAATTTTTTTAATTTTAAGACCATGATTAAAAAAAAAGGGAGAAGAAAATGAAATTCATTAAAAATATATTTTTTATTATAATTGCTGTTCCTTTAGTTTTTTCAGTTAATGCTAACGCTGCTAAAACTGACCTGACTGTTGGATTGCAATTAGAGCCACCTCATCTTGACCCTACAGGGGCTGCAGCTGGTGCAATTGATCAGGTATTATACTCAAATGTATTTGAGGGCTTAACCAGGTTCGCTTCTGATGGGTCTATTATTCCTGGTTTAGCAAAATCATGGGATGTGTCTTCAGATGGAACAACATATATTTTTCATTTGAACAAAGGTGTTAAATATCATGATGGAAGTGATATGGATGCAAAAGATGTCAAGTTTTCACTTGATAGAGCAAGAGCTGAAGATACTACAAATGCCCAGAAAGCTCTTTTTGCTGGCATAACTAATGTAGAAGTTATTGATCACCATAAAGTTGAAGTGACATTAGATAAGCCAAATGGTAATTTTTTATTTAATTTGGCATGGGGTGATGCTGTTATAGTTTCTGAGGATAGCATTGAAAATATAAAACAAAATCCTGTTGGGACTGGAGCCTATGTATTTGATAAATGGGTTCAAGGTGACAGAATTGAATTAAAGAAAAATAGTGATTATTGGGGAACGCCAGCTAAACTTGATAGAGCAACATTTAAATTTATATCTGACCCTTCAGCTGCTTTTGCATCTATGATGGCAGAAGATGTGGATGTATTTAAAAGTTTTCCAGCTCCTGAAAATCTAGTTCAATTTGAAGCAGATGCTCGTTTTAATGTTTTGATTGGTTCTAATGAGGGTGAAACAATCCTCTCAACAAATAATAAAATGGAACCCTTCAATAATTTAAAAGTAAGAAAAGCTCTTGCTCATGCTATTGACAGGCAAGCTATAATTGATGGAGCAATGTTTGGATATGGAACACCTATAGGAACTCATTTTGCACCTCACCATCCAGCTTATGTGGATTTAACAGGCCAGTCAAATTATGATCCTGCTCTTTCAAAAAAATTACTTGCTGAAGCTGGATTCCCTGACGGATTCACAACAACTCTTAAGTTGCCTCCCCCAGCATATGCAAGAAAAGGTGGAGAAATAATTGCTTCTCAATTGAGAGAGGTCGGTATCAATGTTGAGATTTCAAACCTTGAGTGGGCTCAGTGGCTTGAAGAGGTTTTTAGGGGTAAAGACTATGGATTGACAATTGTTTCTCACACTGAACCTTTTGATATTGGCATTTATGCAAGGCCAGAATATTATTTTCAATATGATAGTAAAGAATTTCAAAAGGTAATGGATAATCTTACAGCAGAAACAAATCCAGTTCAAAGAACTAGTCTAATGAAAGATGCTCAAAAGATTATAGCCGATGATTATGTTAATGGTTATCTCTTTCAAAGAGCACAACTCAGTGTAGTAAACTCTAAGGTAGTAGGTATGTGGGAAAACTCTCCAACCCAAGCTACTGATTTAACATCAGTTTACTGGCAAAATTAAACATTTACATCGGGATGCTTTATGCATCCCGATTTTTTCGTAGACTTTATAAATGTTTGAATATTTTATCAGAAGGATAATAACCCTTTTCTTGACTTTGGTTATTGCTTCAATTGTAATATTCGTATCCTTAGAAATCATACCCGGTGATCCTGCATCATATATGTTGGGGATAAACGCTCAAGAGGATACAATTTTAGCTCTTAGAAAAGAGCTGGGATTGGACGTGCCTAAAATTGAAAGGTATTTGATGTGGGTAAAAGGTATGCTTATAGGGGATTTTGGCGTTTCTTATACTTACAGGTCACCTGTAATAGAAATGGTTTCTGAACGATTATGGGTGTCATTACCTCTTGCAATATACGCATTGATACTTTCTACATTCATTGCTCTACCAGTTGGCGTTTATGCAGCTGCAAATAGAGGAAAAGTTTCTGATTTATCAGTAATGGGGGTAACACAGATAGGCATTGCTATCCCAAATTTCTGGTTTGCTATGTTACTTGTATATTTATTTGCAATTATTTTAAGATGGTTTTCAGCAGGAGGTTTTCCGGGTTGGGAAACAGGCATTTTTTTTGGTTTAAAGTCTTTAACACTTCCAGCTATATCTTTAGCACTGCCTCAAGCTTCTATTCTGGCCAGAGTAATGAGATCTTCTTTGATCGACACTCTCAATGAAGATTTTATCAAAACTGCAAGAGCAAAGGGATTATCATATAATCAAGCTTTGGTATCACATGGCATAAGAAACGCTTTAATTCCTGTTCTTACAATTATTGGCTTACAATTTTCTTTTTTAATGGCCGGTGCCATCATTATTGAAAATGTTTTTTTCTTACCTGGGCTTGGAAGATTAATTTTTCAAAGCATCGCACAGAGAGATATAATTGTCGTTGAGTCTGTAATTATGTTACTTGTTTTTTCAGTAGTAGTAGTTACTTTTATTGTTGATATAGCTTATGTTATAGTTGACCCTCGTTTAAGGTCCTCAATTTTATGAGCCCAATAATTAATAAAAGAAAATATTTTCATTCAGGTTTTTCTTTAAGCTTCTGGGTTGGATTAGTATTTGTTTTAAGTATTTTTTTTCTTGCTATAATTTCTTTTTTTTGGACACCATATGATGTTACTTCATTACAAATAAGCAATAGATTTAAAACTCCCTCTTTCACTCATTATCTAGGTACAGATCATTTTGGAAGGGACATTCTGTCAATGGTGATGGTTGGAGCCCAAACTTCTATTGCTGTAGCGCTGGTTGCAATTGGCATAGGAATTATATTTGGATTGCCTTTAGGTATGATTGCTGCTGCAAAAAGAGGGTCTTTTTTTGATGACTTGGTAATGAGGTTTAATGATCTAATATTTGCTTTTCCAGCTCTTATAATAGCAATAATTATTACCGCTATTTTAGGAGCTGGGGCATTTAATGCAATTATTGCTATTGGCATTTTTAATATACCAGTTTTTGCGAGAGTTGCTAGAGGTGCTGCTTTAACTCAATGGTCAAAAGAATATATTCTTGCAGCAAAGGTGGCTGGTAAGGGCTCATTTTTAATTTCATTAGAACATATTATTCCTAATATTCTGAATATACTTATTGTTCAGGCTACAATACAATTTTCTTTGGGAATATTAGCTGAAGCGGCTTTATCTTATGTTGGTTTAGGAGCTCAGCCACCAATACCAAGTTTGGGTAGAATGTTAGCTGATAGCCAAACAATGATTTCCATAGCTCCTCATATGGCTATTTTCCCAGGTATGGTTATAGTAATAACTGTTTTAGGACTAAATTTAATTGGTGATGGATTAAGAGATTACTTTGATCCAAAGTTGAGGAGCTGAATTATAAATGAGCCTCATTAATATAAAAAACCTAAGTCTGAGAATCAATGATCAACCTATTTTGAGAAATTTAAATTTTGAGGCTACTTCAGGAGAAATTTTAGGAGTTATTGGAGAAAGTGGTTCTGGTAAATCAATGACTGCTAATTCAATTATTCAATTGCTACCAAATGGATCAACTTTAAGTGGCGAAATAATTTTTAATCAAAAAAATTTATTAGGTATTTCTGAAAATGATATGTGTAGAATTAGGGGCAAGGATATTGGTTTTATTTTTCAAGAACCAATGACAGCTTTAAACCCTCTAAAAAATATTGGAAACCAGGTTGCAGAAGTTATTAAAATTCATTCACAAATGAATTTTAGTGAATCATTGAATAGAGCAGCAACAATTTTGGAGAGAGTTGGTTTGCCTCAGTCTAAGTTTCCTTTGTCAAGGTATCCTTTTGAACTTTCTGGTGGTCAAAGACAAAGAGTAGTGATTGCAATGGCAATTGCAATTAAGCCCAAGTTAGTTATTGCTGATGAACCTTCAACAGCTTTGGATGTGACAACACAATCAAAATTAATAAAACTTTTAAAAAATTTAGTTATTGAAGATAATATATGTCTAATCATGATCACGCATGATCTTTCCGTAATAGCTGAAATGGCCAATAACATTATTATTATGAAGGATGGTGAAATTATTGAAAAAGGCAAAATCAATATACTAAATCAAGGGCTCAAAAAGAAATATAGTAAAAATCTATTATTAGCGAGTAACTATAAGCCTAAAAATTTAATAAAAACACCCTCAACTAAAATATTGTTAAATGTTGACAATATAAGCAGAGACTATGAAGACAACTCTTTCAAACTTTTTGGTAAACGAAATTTTTTTAATGCAGTAAAAAATGTGTCTTTTACTATCAAATACAATGAAAATGTTGGTTTGGTTGGAGAGAGTGGTTGTGGTAAATCAACTATAACAAGAGCTATATTAGGTTTGGACCCAATTTCTAGTGGAAAAATATTTTTAGAAAATGATCAAATTCAAGTAGGAAAAGTTGATAATGATATTAGAAAGAAAATTCAAGTTGTCTTTCAAGATCCATTTGGTTCATTTAATCCAAGGCACAATGTTTTTAAACTTATATCAGAACCACTTTACTTGCAGGATTCAAAACTTCATTTACAGGAAAGATTAGATATTGTTACAGGTTTGCTGGAACGAGTAGGCTTAAATAAAAATGACTATAAAAAATATATTCATGAGTTTTCTGGGGGGCAAAGACAAAGAATAGCAATTGCAAGATCATTAATTCTTAAGCCAAAATTAATAATATTGGATGAGGCTGTTTCGGCTTTAGATGTTTCAATTAGAGCTCAAATTTTAGATTTATTAGTTGAATTATCGGAAAGCTTTGGTCTATCATATTTATTTATTAGTCATGATTTGTCTTTAGTTAAGTCTATAACTTCAAGAGTATTAGTAATGAAATCTGGTGAAATTGTTGAGACGGGCAAAACAATTGACATTTTTAATAATCCATCTCATCAATATACAAAAACGCTCATTGAGTCTTCTCCTAACTTAGAGAATTCTCTTAGAAAGCTGTGATTGAATATGAATAATCAAGATCTTTTTGAAAAGAATGTTTGGTTTGATACTAAAAAATGTTTTATAAATGGTAAATGGATAACACCACAATCTAATAGTTTTTTACCACTAGTTAACCCTTCAAATGGTCTGGAAATTTGCAAAATAGCTCAATGCAACGAAGATGATGTAAATTCTGCTGTAGAATCTGCAAGGAATTCCCTTAATAATGAATGGGGAAAATTTTCTGCGCTCGATAGATCTAGAATACTAAGAAAAATTGGAAACCTAGTTGAAAATAAAATAAATTCATTATCTGTTATAGAGTCAATTGACGTTGGTAAACCATTATCACAATCAAAAGCAGACGCATTAGCTTTAGCAAGGTATCTAGAGTTTTACTCTGGGGCAGCTGATAAAGTTCATGGTGACACCATACCTTATCAAAATGGTTATACTGTCTATTCTCTTCGAGAGCCTCATGGTGTAACTGCGCATATTATACCTTGGAATTATCCTATGCAAATTATTGGTCGTTCCGTAGTTGGAGCTCTCACAATGGGTAATGCAGTAGTTTTGAAACCCTCTGAAGACGCTTGTCTAACAGCTTTAGCTTTTGCGGATATATGCAGAGAAGCAAATTTGCCAAAAGGAGCACTCAATGTCATTACAGGTTATGGAAAGGAAACAGGGGAATTATTAAGCAATCATCCTGGAGTTAATCATATTTCTTTTACTGGTTCGGTTCCTGTAGGTACAAAAATACAAAAAAATGCTGCAGAAAATATTGTCCCAGTAACTTTAGAATTAGGAGGCAAGTCTCCACAGATTATATTTCCAGATGCAAATATAGATGAAGCCATACCTTTTTTACTCAAAGCTGGTCTTCAAAATGCTGGACAAACTTGTTCAGCTTCATCACGTATACTAATTCAAAAATCAATTTATTCTGAAGTTGAGAAAGCTTTAGAAAATAATTACAAAAAGTTAACTGTAGGACCAGCTATTGAGGATTTTGATGTTGGTCCTCTAATTTCAAACAAACAAGCTGATATTGTTAAAAAATATTTAAATGCAGGCTCAGATTTAAAAAAAATAGCTGAAGCAAAGCTAATAGACAAACAAGTATCTAAAGGTTTTTTTATTTCTCCAACTCTATTTGGTGAGGTAGACCCAAATCATGTTTTGGCACAAGAAGAGATTTTTGGTCCTATTCAAGTTTTAATACCTTTTGATAATGAAGATGAAGCAATTAAGATTGCAAATGATACTAAATTTGGTTTAGTAGCAGGTATTTGGACAAATAATGGTTCAAGACAACTAAGAATGGCAAAAAAATTACGAGCTGGGCAGGTTTTCATAAATAATTATGGGGCTGGTGGGGGTGTAGAACTTCCTTTTGGTGGAACTGGGCACTCAGGTTTTGGGAGAGAAAAAGGGCTAGAAGCACTTAATAGTTTTTCAACTTTAAAAACAATAGCAATCAATCATGGGTAAAATGGAATTGAACAAGAAAAATATTATTGTTACAGGTGGTGCTTCAGGGTTTGGCCTTGGTATAGTAGAAAAATTTATTGAAAATGGTGCTAGAGTAGTCATCGCTGATCGCAATCAAGGCTTGAGTGAAAAAGAATCTAAAAGGCTTGGGCAGAATGCATTTTCAATAAGAACTGATGTTTCTGATATAGAGAGTATTGAGAACCTTAAACATGAAACGAGTAAAATTTTTGGTGATCCAGATATCATAGTGAATAATGCTGGAATTACGCATATGCCTGATTTCATCGAAAATGTCTCTTATGAAGACTTTGAAAAAGTGATAAATGTAAATGTAAAATCTGTTTTTTTAATGTCTAAAGTTTTTGTCCCGCAAATGAAAAAAAAACAGGAAGGGGTTATATTAAATATAGCTTCAACTGCTGGCATTAGTCCAAGACCGAAGTTAACTTGGTATAATGCCTCTAAAGGGTGGATGATCACAGCCACGAAATCGCTTGCAATAGAACTTGCTCCTTTTAAAATTAGAGTAAATGCAATTAATCCAGTAGCAGGGGAAACCCCTTTATTAAAAACATTTATGGGAGAAGATACTCCTGAAATGAGACAAAAATTTTTGTCAACGATACCTTTAGGTAGATTCTCAACTCCCGAAGATATGGGCAATGCAGCTGTTTTTCTTTGCTCTGATAAGGCAAGTATGATTACTGGAGTAGCTTTAGAAGTTGACGGTGGTAGGTGTATATGAAATTAGGACATAAAAACCTTATTACTGACGTTGAAGGTATTTTGGTTGGCAACTCGCATGATAGTGTAATCAAAACAGGCGTTACAGTGTTATCAAGTGATGAGAGATTTGCAGCATCAGTATCAGTATTGGGGGGAGCTCCAGGAACACGTGAAACAGATCTTTTAGAAAGTGATAAATTAGTTGAAAAAATCGATGCCATTGTTCTTTCTGGTGGTTCAGCATTTGGGTTGGATGCGGCAACGGGTGTTATGGATTGTTTAAGAAAAGAAAATAAAGGTTACCCACTTAAAGATATTAAAATACCAATTGTCCCAAGTGCAATTTTAGCTGATTTATATAATGGTGGTGATGATAGTTGGGACGAAAATCCATACAGGAAACTGGGAGAAATAGCTTATAGCTCAATCGGTAAATCATTTGACTTAGGTACCATCGGTGCAGGCTATGGTGCAACTACAAAAAACCTTAAGGGTGGTTTGGGATCAGCTTCTCTTATGCTAAGCAATGGTGTAACTGTTGGTGCGTTAGTAGCAGTGAACCCCAGTGGTTCAGTAGTAACTGATGGAAGTAATTCCTTTTGGGCATCTCCATTTGAAGTAGGGAATGAATTTGGTGGCAAGCCATTTGTTACTCCAAAAAATATTTTTTTGGAATACTTTCGAGGTGAAGACACTAGAAAAGATAATTTTTCTCTTGAAAATACTACAATAGCGATAGTTGCCACTGATTTAGCTTTATCGAAAGTAGAATTGAAAAGAATTTCTGTAGCTGCACATGATGGAATGTCTAGAGCTATTCTGCCATCGCATACACCCTATGACGGTGATCTAGTGTTTGCAGCATCAACAGGCAGAAAAAAAATTAGTTTAGAGCCAAGTGATATATATAATATAGGGAACGCTGCAGCTATATGTCTTTCCAGAGCCATTGCACGAGGTGTCTATGAAGCTAAATCAGAAAAGAATGATGTATTGCCTACATGGAAAAAGGTTGAGAATTTAGATGGTATTTGAAAATTTACTAAGATCCTCTCGTATCAAGTTTTGCAAGTAATCTTTTAGAGCAATAATTCTAGGGTCATCTCTCATTTGTTCATGATAGCAAAAAGATATGTCTAATGTAGGACCATTTAAATCTTTTAATATTTCAAATAAGTTATTTGTTTCATCATTCATCCAGCCAGGTAGACTTGCAATACCCAAACCAGCTTCAACGCACTTTGCAAGACCATAAATGCTACTTATCTCAAGACAAGGTGTCCTTGATAAGTTTTCCTTACCTTGCCATAAAAGCCAATTAAGTCTTTTTTTATCTAATGGTGGTTGAGCATCTTCACCATAAGAAATGATTTTATGGTTATCTAATTCCTTTTCACTCGCAGGGACCCCATATGATTTAAGGTATGAGGTTGAAGCAAAAATTTTATATTGAAATGTAGCTAATTTAATTTGTATGTAGTCTTGGGTTTTGATGGGTGTCATCCTAATTTCAGCATGTGGCTGGGAGGGAGAAACTTTTGGTTCTGCATCTCTTAAGCTAAGAGAAAGTGATATTTCAGGGAACTTATCTAAAAAAGCCCCCATTCTTGGAGCTAACCATAGAGAACCAAAAGCATTTGTAGCATAAACACGTAATTTACCATTAGGCACTGATTTGTCAGAAATTAATTTCTTGTTAACATCTTCAATACTTTGTGAGAGTTTTGTAGCAGCTTCAGCTACTTGTATACCAGCTGGGGTAAGTTCAATTCCACGTGATCTTCTAACAAATAATCTATTTCCTACTTCGTGCTCAAGTGATTGCATTTGACGGCTAAGTGCTGACTGACTAATGTTTAATAATGCAGCAGAGTCAGTTAAGCTTTTAGCTTGTGCTACAACATTAAATAATCTTAGTCTATCCCATTTCATAATGTACCTTTAAGCAACTATTACATAAAAAAAATAGTCAATAATATATCAAATATGCACTAACTGCATAGTAATCAACCCATTAATTTTTATTAATTAATATGTTGAAACTAATCTAAATTAGAAGCGTAAATAAGACTTTTTGCATAATTAGATTTGGGGTTTAAAAATAAAGATCTAGTATTGCCTTGTTCAACGATTTCTCCCTTATCCATTATAATAATCTTGTCACTTACAGATCGAATCAAAGCTATATCGTGGCTTATAAAAATATAAGATAGGGAGTATTTATTCTGAAGTGATTGCAATAATTTAATTACTTGTAATTGAATTGAAACATCGAGAGCAGATGTTGGTTCATCTAATATTAAAAGACTTGGCTTTAATATTAATGCTCTTGCAATAGCAATTCTTTGCCTCTGTCCCCCAGAAAATTCATGAGGAAACCTTGACACCATATTTTTTTCTAAGCCTACTTCACTTAATACATTGCAAATCATTTTATGCCGAACATTATTATCATGCTTCTCATGAATGTCTAAACCTTCTCCAATTATTTCCTCAATAGTCATTTTTGGTGAAAGAGAACCATAAGGATCTTGGAAAATGATTTGTGCATTTCTTCTAAACCACAAATTTTCAATATTGCTTAATTGCTTTAAATTATGATTTTGAAAAACTATTATGCCTTCAGACTTTATTAATTTTAAAATAGCAAGAGCAACAGATGTTTTGCCAGAACCACTTTCACCAACAATACCCAATGTTTCATTTTTATGAATATTAAATGAAATACTGTTAACAGCTTTAATATACCCTTTAGTTCTTTTTAAAAAACCCCTTTTGATTGGGAACCATACTTTTAAATTTTTAACTTCTAGGATGCATTTTGACTCACTAGTAATTTTTGCTTTAAAACCTTTGGGTTCTGAGTTTAGAAGTTTTTTTGTGTAAATTGACTTAGGATTATTAAATATATTGTTTGTTATGCCTCTCTCAATTATTTTCCCATTTTGCATAACACATACTTCATCTGAAATTTCTCTTACTACTCTAAGATTATGAGTAATAAAGATTATTGACATATTTTCAGTTTTCTTAATTTCCATTAATAATGAAATAATTTCCTTTTCAATTGTGATATCAAGAGATGTAGTTGGTTCGTCGGCAATAAGTAAATCTGGCTTATTAGCTAAAGCCATCGCAATCATTACTCTTTGTTTTTGACCTCCTGATAGTTGGTGTGGATAATCTAGTAGTCTTGTTTCTGGGTTAGAAATTTTAACTTTTTTCAAAAGTTCCAGAACTTTAAACTTTCTTGCTTGACCAAATAAATTTTGATGAAAGCTCAAACTTTCTCCTATTTGTTTTTCAATCGTATGAAGAGGATTCAGAGAAGTCATTGGCTCTTGAAAAATAAAACTAATTTTGTTTCCTCTTATTTTCTGAAGTTCAACTTCATTGAGGTTAGTCAATTCATTTTGATTAAAAATAATAGACCCTTTTAAAACAGCATTCTTGGGTAATAAAGAGACAATAGCTAACGAAGTTATAGATTTTCCAGAACCACTTTCTCCAACGAGAGAGAGTGTTGTTCCTCTCTTAATGCTAAAGCTAGAGTTATGAAGAACCTTTTTGACTTTATTATTTTCAGTGAAACTTATTGATAAGTTTTTAACTGACAAAACATTATCAATCATTTAAAAATCTTTCTTGGATCAAATGCGTCTCTCAACCCTTCAAAAATAAAAACTAACAGAGAGAGCATTATAGCAAAGGTAAAAAAAGCTGAAAATCCAAGCCAAGGTGCTTGTAAATTATTTTTAGCTTGAAGAGTTAATTCCCCCAATGAGGGGTAAGAAGAAGGAAGACCATAACCAATAAAATCAAGTGCTGCAAGTGACCCAATGGCTCCAGTTATGATGAATGGAAGCATCGTCAATGTTGCAACCATTGCATTTGGTAAAATATGACGATACATAATTTTTAAATTTGGAACACCAAGAGCTTTAGCTGCTCTTACGTATTCAAAATTTCTTGCTCTTAAAAATTCAGCTCTGACTACACCAACTAAAGCTGTCCAAGAAAATAAGGACATTAATATTACCAATAACCAAAAATTCATCTGTAAAATAGCAGCAACAATTATAATTATATAAAGTGATGGGGTTGCGCCCCAAACCTCAATAATTCTTTGAAATATAAGATCAATCCACCCACCAAAAAACCCTTGAACTGCACCAGCTATTATACCAATAACTGAAGAAATAAGTGTCACAACTATTGCAAAAAAAATAGAAAGTCTAAACCCATAAATAATTCTTGCAAGGACGTCTCTTGAAGTATCATCTGTCCCTAGCCAGTGGTTTTTATCTGGTGGAGAAGGGGCGGCTCCATTCAAATCATTGATTGTATTATAGGAGTAAGGAATAGGTGGCCATAAAATCCAACCTTTTTCATTATTGCTATTCGAACTATTTTTTTTAAGTTGGATTTCTGGTTCATCCCAGCATTGATTGTTTCCCCCAGAAATAATTAAACATTGAACTTCAATGTCTTTATAAATAGCCTCTGTTTTGAAATCCCCACCAAATGTTTTTTCAGAATAAAAATTAAGAATAGGAAAATATAATTTACTTTTATAATTAACTATAAGAGGCCTCTCATTAGCAATAATTTCAGAAAAGATAGAAATAACGAATAGTAAAATAAAAATTATTAAAGACCAAAATGCCCTTCTGTTAGATTTGAAATTGTAAATTCTTCTTTTAATCAAATATGACTTAAACATTAATGATCTCTTGTTTCAAAGTCTATTCTAGGATCGACCCAAACATACATAAGATCTGAAAGAATGCCTATAAGAAGACCAATTAAGCCAAATACATATAAAGTTGCAAAAATAACAGGATAATCTCTTGCAACTGTTGCTTCAAAACCCATTCTTCCAAGTCCATCAAGTGAAAAAATTGTCTCTATTATTAATGAAGCTCCAAAAAAAACACTTAAAAAGGCCCCTGGAAAACCGGCTATAACAATCAGCATCGCATTGCGAAAAATGTGATTATAAAGAACCTTTTTTTCCGATAATCCTTTTGCTTTTGCCGTTAAAACATATTGCTTGTTTATTTCATCAAGAAACGAATTCTTGGTTAAAAGTGTTAGAGTAGCAAAACCAGCAATTGAAGAAGCTATTACTGGAAGAGATATATGCCAAAAATAGTCTATAACTTTACCAAACAATGATAAGCTTTCCCAATTATCAGATGTAAGTCCTCTAATAGGAAAAATTTTAAGAAATGAACCGCCCGAAAAAAGAACCAATAGGAGTATTGCAAATAAAAAACCTGGAATAGCGTATCCAACAATAATAGCCCCTGAAGTCCAAGTATCAAATTTGCTTCCATCATTAACTGCCTTTCTTATTCCTAAAGGTATAGAAATAAAATAAGCTAATAATGTAGTCCAAAGTCCTAAACTTATAGACACAGGTAACTTTTCAATTACCAAATCAACAACACTTATTGATCTAAAATAACTTTCCCCAAAATCAAAACAAATATAATTCCAAATCATATTTAAGAATCTTTCAACTGGAGGTTTATCAAATCCAAACTGTTTTTCTAATTCTATAATGAAATCATCTGGCAGGCCTCTTGCACCTATGTATTTTTCAGAAAATGAATTTCCTAAATCATTTTTAATTTGTTCTTGAAGATTATTACTATCTATCCCTCCAGCTATATTTTCAAATATATTATCTTTGCCTTGTATTTGTGAAAGGATCTGCTCAATTGGCCCGCCAGGAACAAATTGAATAAGAAAAAAATTTATTAAAATAATTCCCAACAAAGTTGGAATTATTAGTAATAATCTTCTTGCAATATATGGAACCATATTTAAATTTCAAATACTTTAAAATGCTCCCTTTTCTTTTAAATCAGAAAACTTTTTTTCATTCATCCACCAAAAATCAAGAAGTCCCATATCGAAGGGTGGAAGATTTTCGGGATGTTCATAGAAGTCATAGTAAGCAACTGTGTGAACATTTTTGTACCATTGTGGTATCCAGAAATAAAATGATCTTAAGACGCGATCAAGAGCGCGAACCGAAATTTTAAGTTCTTCTCTTGTCTTTGCAGCCATCACAACTTGAATTAATTTATCAATTGCTTCGTCTTTAATGCCAGCTTTGTTAAAAACAGAAATATCAGCAGTTTCCGAGCCAAAGTACTGTTTTAAACCACTTCCAGGTGTGAACGACATAGGAAAATTTCCAGTTACAATGTCAAAATCAAAAGACCTCTCACGTTCAGTCATTTGAGCGTTATCAATTTTAGTATGTTTAGCATTTACACCTAATGCTTTTAGGTTTTCGATAAAAGGCTCAATTATTCTTGTAAAAGCTTGAGAGTCATTCAGTATTTCAATGTCTAAAGTGTCACCATTTGAATTTCTTCTTAATCCATCATTTCCAACTTCCCAACCTGCCTCATCAAGTAGTTTAGATGCTTTTCTAAGATTTTTTCTGTCTAGCTGTTTTGTTGAAGATACAGCAGCGGAAGCAACGTTCTCTGAAAGAACTCCTTCAGGTAATAAATTTTTTAATGGTTTTAAGATATTCAGCTCTTCCGTTGAGGGAAAGCTAGTTGCAGACATATCGCTATTTTCCCAAAATGAATTAATGCGTGCATATAAGTCATAAAATAATGTTTTATTTGACCACTCAAAATTAAACATTAAACCAATTGCTTTTCTAACTTTTACATCTTTAAATTTATCTCTCCTAAGATTAATTATGAAAGATTGTCCAGGTGCGATATCACCGTTAGGAAGCAATTTTTTTGTCACCCATTTCTTTTGAATGGCAGGAAAATCATACCCAGTTGCCCATAATTTAGACATATATTCTGTTCGGAATGTATAGCTCCCACCTTTAAATCCTTCAAATGCTGAATTATAATCAGCAAAATATTCAATTCTAATTTTATCAAAATTATTTCTACCTTTATTTATAGGCAAATCAGCGCCCCAATAATTAGGATTCCTTTTATAAACTATAGTTTGACCAACATCCATTTTGTCCAAAATGTATGGTCCCGATCCGACTGCTGGCTCGAGTGTTGAATCTTCAAAATTAACACCTGTCTTTTCATAATATGATTTTGAAAATATTGGTAGCGAACCTGCTGAAGCAGGCAGGTCTCTTGTTGGAACTCCTTTTTTAAAATCAAATCTAATTTTATGATTATTTATGATTGTAACTTTTTCAATTTCTTTTTCTATCACTGCTCTGAATGATGGCAGACCTTTTTCCTTTAACAATTCATAAGAAAAAAGAACGTCATCTGCTGTTAAAAGTGATCCATCTGAAAACTTAGCTTCAGGCCTCATATTAAAGATAACCCAAGATCTATCTTCTGGATATTCAATATTTTCTGCAACTAAGCCATACGAAGCGTCTATTTCATCAGATGTACCTGTCAGCAGGCTTTCAAAAAATACAGATGATAAACTTCCAGCCCTTCCTTTAGTTGTATATGGATGCATTGAATCAAAAGAGCCAAAAGCCCAAATGGATACCTCACCGCCTTTAGGTGCATTTGGGTTAACATAATCTAGATGTGCAAAATCTTTTTGATATTTCAATTCACCAAAAGTTGATATGCCATGGGATTTTATAATATTACTGTCACTATGAGCAATATTAACCAAAAATAAAACAATAATTGAAAAGACTATTAAAAATCTGCAGTTTAAAGAATGTAATTTTGAAAATACAGGCATATTTTTCTCCTAAAAGACAACATTTATATTTTTCTTTATATAATATTACTTATACCATTTATTAGTAAATTCAAAGATATCACAATAAGTATGAATTTTATTACAAACAGAAGAGCCTTTTCTGGAATTCTTAAAATTAATAATTTTCCATAATAAGTTCCAAAAGTTCCAGCAATTATAACTAAAGCAATCAACAAAACATAGTCGATAAATGCGAAGCCTAATAAGCCAAAAAGTATACATTTAAGAAAATGTTGCATAAGTAGTAAAAATGCACAGCTTGAAATATACTCTGACTTTTCAAGGTTATACGATTGAATAACGCTTGAAATTAGAGATCCAGTTACACCTACTATTGTTGATAGAAAACTTGAGAAGATACCAGTAAAAAAAAGTCTATTATTATTTAATGCAGGTATACGGCTAAGAGTATTTATAATAATAAACAATGCTATTAAAATTTTTATTACATTTTCATTTATTGATAATGAAAAAAAACCACCAAGTGGAACTCCAATGAAACACCCCAAGGAAAATGGAATTATTACTTTCCATTTAACGTTAAATTTAAAAAAAAATAATCTATTAAGATTTGATCCTAATTGAATAATAGCGTGTAGAGGAATGATTGCACTCCCTGAAAAATTTAACGCAAGAACACCTAATAATAACATTCCCCCTCCAAATCCGATTATGGAAGAAATAAAGGAAGAAATAAAACTCGATATAATTATAAAAATTACCGAAAAAAATGAAATTTCAGTAGGAAGTGATAAAATCGTTGAAAATATTTCAATGTTCATTAGATTTACCAAGATTAAATCGTTAAATTGAAAGCCAAATCAGTCTCATTCCAAGAATAAGAATTGTTATATAAATTATAGAGAAAAATATTTTATCAGAAATTTTATTATTAATTAACTTTCCAATAAAAATTCCAAAAAACGTTATTGGAATAAAACAAATTGTTAATCTTAAAATTTCTTTATCGAAAAGTCCTAAAATGAAGTAGGGGATTAATTTTATTATATTTGTAATCCCAAAAAAAACAGCAACGGTACCCATAAAAGTTTGCCTGCTTAAACTTAGTGGGAATAAGTACATTGCTATTGGTGGCAACCCCGAATGAATGATAAAACTAGAAAAACCACCTACTACTCCTAAAAATGCTCCTAGCAAAGGATGAATTATTTTTTTAGGCCTTTTGATTAGTTTATTGAAAAAGGAATCAAGAACTAAAATGATTGCTAAAAAACCAACTGTCAATGATACAGCTGTATTTGATATAAAATTAATTAAAAAATAAGTTAACGTAATACCAACTATTACGCCAGGAAGAAGAACTCTTAGGCTCTCCCAATGAATGTTCTTCCTGTAAATCCAGACCGACAATGGATCTGAAATTATTAATAGAGGCAATAAAAAAGCTGCCGCCCTAATGGGCTCAAGAATTTGCGCAGCTATAACTGCAGCGGCTAAACCAAAGCCACCACCTAATCCTCCCCTTGAAAGGCCAACAAAAAATGATGATATGCTCAGGATAAAATATAATTCAAAGTTTTGACTATTCATATTCAATTGGGCAGTTAAATTTTAAAAGAAGTATTTTAAGCTAGTGAGACAACAATTCTTTTGTTTAATCTTCCTTTATTCTCAACTTTGGTAATTTCGACTAAACCAATTTCAGATGTATTTTTAACGTGCGTGCCTCCGCAAGGTTGATAATCTATATTTTCGCCTATTTTTACCATTCTGATTTTTCCAGCTCCCCGGGGTGGGACTACAGACATAGTTCTTACAAGATCAGGATTCTCATCTAGCTCCCTATCAGAAATCCACGAATCAGTTACCGCATAATTGCCTTGAATAAGATCATTTAGATCATTTTTTACCTCCTCTTTGTTGGGTTTGTAATCGAGATTAAAGTCTAATCTTCCTTTGTAATCCGTAACTGAGCCTCCTGTAACTTGCGCTTTAACCAAGGAACACAATAGATGTAGACAAGTATGCATTTTCATCAGTTTGTAACGTCTTTCCCAATCTATAAAACAATCAACTTTATTTCCAATGCCAAAATTTATCTCTGTATCAGTAATATGTTTTATCGAATTATTTTCTCTAATTGTATTTACAATTATAATTTCTCTATTTTGTGCTTTTATAATACCGGTGTCACCAAGTTGTCCGCCACCCTCAGCATAAAATATAGTTTTGTCTAATTCGATCCAATTTTGACCGGTATTAATAATTTGTGATGTGCAATTTTTTTTATATGGGTTTTCTTTGAATATTTCATTCGTTATCAAATCTTTCATATTGTCTAATAACTTTCATTTAGAATTAGATATTTTGGCATAAGTATTGCCTTATATAGTAATATATAATTTATGTAACGATTTTAACAGTTTTTTGACAGTTTTAAATTTACGCAATATTTTATTTTCTCCTTTAAACTAACCCCATTAATTTGGGGTTTTTTTTTACACTTAATAATTAGTGAATATTTAAAATTTAAATTTAATTTTTAATAAAAATTCATTTTTTTCTATTTTTTTCATTATTTAATGATGTCCCTCAAGTTATTGACCTGTAATAGTTATAGAGACTTCAATCACTTCCTAGTGTTGCATAATTGCAACAATAACACTACATATAGTGTTTAAATATAATTTTTATACTAGGTGTACATAGGAGATATTTGTTATTTGCATAACACAAGACTAATTTTAGTCTTTTATTATAACGATAATTGGAGGTTACTCATGATTGACAAGGCAAAAGGCACTATAGGTGGCTTAACAGATTTAGGTCTGGCGTTATTAGCCTTAGCAATTGTTCTAACATTACTTGTTGGAGCTGGAAACATGGCATTCTTTGGTGGTGTTGTAGGAAACATCACAGCATTGGTTGCTGAACTTGGAAGTTCAGGTCTACCAGGCTTAGTTGCTGTGGGTATTATTCTTTGGTTATTCCAGAGATAAATGCTTTTAGTTCTTTAAAGCAATTTATTATATGCATATAGCATATGAATAACAAAATTATTAATAACTTACGCAATTTTAGCACCTTTTTTTGGGAGTTAACTAGAGCAGGTACATTAATAGTCTTACTTATAGTTTTGGTGTTTCTTCTATTAGGAGATGGATCAGGTCCTTACGTGAGATCAGTTATTCTTAACATTGGAGAATTAATATCTATCATTACGAGTGAAGCAATTATTGGAATCTCAATAGTGATACTCGCATGGTTTATGATTTCAAAAATGAATAAGTAAATTGTTTTTAATATTAGAACTAAGTAATTAACATAATTTTAAAGGGTGGTATTAATTACCACCCTTTTATTTTGACCCAAGTGTTTTGGGTTTTAACATTTCTCTTAATCTAATTGATAATAGCCTAAGTAACCCTTTTATAAAGGGATCAGATTCATTTAGTTTTTTTTCATATTCTTTTTTAGATAGGGAAACAACAACACAATCTGTCATGCATCTGGCACCTGCACTTCTTAGACTGTCCTCAATTACACCCATTTCTCCAAAAATTTCATTCTCTCCAACAGGGAAATTGGGATTATTGGTGGCATTAGTTGGCAAGAAAATTCCGATTTCTCCCTTAATTAACAAAAACAAAAAACCAGCGCCATCACCAGCTTTAAATACGAATTGACCCTGCTTGAATTCTAATTTTTCCATGTGATTTCTTATATCCCTCTAAATTTTTATAATTTGGCCTTCTCTTGCTAGAAATATATTGCTGTTTTTAACTTCTTTTTCTAAAATTATCATATCCTTATCATCTCTATAAGGACTATGATGAGATATGCCCATCTTTTTGGCATTAGTTTTATCCAAAAAGTCACTTCCTTGAGAAATTGACGAGTGTCCCCATCCTTTTCTCATAGATAATTCATCAGATGTGAACATCCCATCCCAAATAATAAAATCACTATTTTTTGACGCTTGAAGAATTTCTGGAGCACTATCCTCATCATATTCGTGATCAAGCAAATAACAAAACTTACCTCTATTAGTTTCAAATCTATAGCCTGTAGCACCACCTGGATGCCTTAAATTAATGCTTGTTACATCACAATTAGATTTGATAATTTTAGCTGCATCATCAAACTCCAAGTATTGAATGTGCGTTAAGTTTTCGACGAGCTCAATAGGAAAATAGTGAGGGCTAAAACAACTACCTAAAATTCCTTTTAATTCATCTTTAGACACAAGAGCACTAGAAAAAAAAATCGGTCTATCAGGTGATAATAAATCACGACAAAATGGAAGCCCTTGAATGTGATCAAAATGAAAATGACTAAATAAAATTAAAACAGGCACGTCTTTTCTGATTTTTACATCTTTAAAACCAGTACCAGCATCAAGAATAACCTGAAATTTATTGTGTATTACTTCTGTGCAAGAAGTATTGCCTCCAAATTCTGAAAATTCTCTTCCAGGGGTGGCGGTTGAACCTCTTACTCCCAAAAATTTAACTTTCATTATTGAACTCCATTAGTTCATTAGAAAACTATATTACTCAGCTTAAAAAAATATTTATAGGATATACGATATATAATTTCACATATTAATAAATAATAAATATTTTTTTTTAATAAAATTTTTATTAAGATAATTTAAATTATACATATTTTCTTAGTATTTCCAGTCTACCTTTCACACTTTTAATTTGCGAAACAGACAATCCGGCAATGGACATTCTTAAAAATTTTTCTTGGTTATTTCCAAAATATATTCCGGGTATTGAAACAACCCCACACCTTGTGGCTAAGACTTTTGCTAATTCCTCACATTTAATATTTTCATAAGGGTGTTTCACATAAGCGAAGAAAGTACCAATTGATGATATTTTCCAATCGGTAAAATTTTGCAAAGATTGTGAAAACAATTTTGCTTTCTCACCAATTTCAGCACTTTTTTTCAATAAGAATTTATCTATTTTAGGTAAAAAACTTGCAACTGCATGTTGTGCTGGTCTTGGCGCACAAATCTGAATATTATCCATAACTTTTGAAATTTGATTAATTAATTTTGAATCTGC